>Ga0315296_10003888_pt1 | contig 12394 bp, 13 predicted proteins | sample YL17G14_18_MG_FD_203921 | JGI IMG/M metagenome (GOLD analysis project Ga0315296, IMG submission 203921) | Sediment microbial communities from Yellowstone Lake, YNP, Wyoming, USA - YL17G14_18 | ecosystem: Environmental > Aquatic > Freshwater > Lake > Sediment | place: USA: Wyoming | collected... | reverse complement strand
CAAAGCATTTTGAGTTTAAAAAAAATACTAAAAAATTCCAAATTTAATGGCTATAAAACATAAGTAGAAAAATTTCAGACGAGGTTGAACGAAGAAAACAGCAAGAATGTGCCCCCCAATATGAGGTGAGAAAAATAAAACAATGTATGATACAAACACCTTCTTGCGTTATTTTAGATATGTCAATATTTTTGCTATTTGCAGAAGATAAATTAGGTATTTCCAAATAATACAAATATATGAACCAAGAAGAAATGATCATAGGTGCTACGAGAAGGGTGGCGAAAAATACTGGAGTGCTCTTGGCGGGAAATATTATCAGTAAACTTTGCATTTTAGCATTTTTCGCTATTGCTGCGAGATATATAGGCCCCGAAGGATTTGGAAAATATACTTTTGCTCTTTCTTTTACCTCAATGCTTATAATTTTAGGAGATTTAGGATTGAATACTTTAGCCATTAGAGAAGTAGCCAGAGATAGGTCTTTAGCAAGTAAATATTTGGGCAATATAGCAATTTTAAAGACAATTTTATCTGCCATAGCAGTAGGAATAATTTTTTTAGTGATCACTTTATTAAACTATCCTTCAGATACCACCAGAATAGTCTACATTCTTGGAATTTCCGTATTTATTGGTTCTCTCTCTGGAGGATTGAGGTGGTGTTTCCAGGCATTTCAAAAAATGGAGTATGAGGCATTAATGAATACAGCTCAGGGAATAATTTTATTAGGTCTTGGTTTAGCAATATTATATTTAGGAAAAGGATTGATTGGCTTGGCTTTCGCTCATCTTTTAACAAGTATAATCATTTTCTGTTTTAGTTTCTTAATTACACTTAAAAAATTTGGCAAACCAAGATTTGAAATGAAATGGAACTTTTGGAAATTTTTAATTAGGACTGCGATTCCTATTGGCTTAGCAACTGTTTTTGTTACTGCTTATTATAATATTGATACGGTAATGCTTTCTTTGATGAAAGGAGATGCCCCGGTTGGTTGGTATAATGCGGGTTATAAATTAGTAAATCCAATAACATTACTTTTGGGAATGTTTAGTTTAGCTTTATTTCCAGTAATGTCTGATTTTTATAAAACTTCGATCGAGTCTTTTAAAAAAATTTATAGAAAATCGGTTAATTTTTCGTTAATGGTCGGTTTACCGATTGCCTTAGGAACGACTATTTTATCTTATAAAATTATACCAACCATTTTTGGGCAGGAGTTTTTCCAGGCCATTCCCGCTCTACAAATCTTAATTTGGGCAGGAATATTTGCTTTCATTAGTGGAATTATCGGAACTTGTTTAATTGCTATCGATAAACAAAAAATTAATACTTATATTTGTTTAGCAGGATTAATAACAAATATTATTCTTAATTTAGCGTTAATACCAAAATTTTCTTATATTGGAGCCGCTATCGCGATATTAATCGCTCAATTTTTAATAATCTCTTTAATGTTATTTTTAACATTTAAAACGCTTAAAATGAATTTTTTTTCAAAGCCAATTTTTAAAGCATTGTTAGCTTGCTTCTTAATGGGACTACTTACTTGGTTTATTAAAGACTTGAATATAGCTGTGGTTACTTTCTTATCGGCAATTTTCTATCTTACTGTTTTATGGTGCGTAAAAGGAATAACTCGAAGCGACTTAAAATTGATTCGCCAAATGATAAAAATTTAGAATATGTTTATGGAAGACCTAACAAGAATTAAATTAAATTTAGGTTGTGGACCAATAAAAAAGGAGGGCTATATTGGTGTTGATAAAGTAAAGCTACCTACAGTAGATATTGTGCATGATTTAGATGTTTATCCTTATCCCTTTGAGGATAATTTGGTGGATGAAATTTGTTGTTCTCATATTCTTGAACATCTGACTGATTTCAATAAAACAATGGAAGAGCTCTGGAGAATTTGCAAGCCAGATGCAGCGATAGCAATTCGTGGGCCTTATTACAAATGCCATTATGCCTTTGGCGATGCTACTCATAAGCATTTTTTTACTGAACAATCATTCATTTATTTTAGTGATTCTCATCCATTCAATTATTATTCATTTGCAAGATTTGAAGTTACCAAGATAAGGTTAATCACTCACGGATTTAAACATTTTATACCGTTCAAAAAAATCCTAAATCTCTTCTTATGGAACATTTTTGAGGAAATAGAATTTAAGCTAAAAGTAAACAAAGATTCGAATCCAATCCCCTTGGGCGATGAAGGAATCCGTGGGGAGAGAAATGATATATTGAAAAGCAAGAACAAAAGGGAGAAATATGAGCATCTACAAAGGTATAGATATGCTTCAAAAAGTCTAAAAGGAAAAATTTTAGATTTAGGATGTGGAACGGGTTATGGAGGTAAAATATTATATGACAGGGGTAATGAAATTTATGGAATAGATATTTCCGAGAAAGCTATAGATTATGCCAGAAGAAATTATCCTGGCCCAAAATATTTCTGCTGTTCAACAGAAAATTTACCGTTTGAAGATAATTGTTTCGATGCTGTAACAGCATTTGAAGTAATAGAACATGTACAAAATCCAGAAAAAGTCCTTCAGGAGACGTATAGAGTTCTTAAGACAGGAGGAGATCTTTTTATCTCTACTCCTAACTCACGACACTTATTAAATACATTGAAATACTTGTTGCTGGGTAGACCTTATCCAGAAAAAGTAAATATAAGAAATATTTATCATATTAAAGAATTTTATTATGATGAATTTCTAAGGTTCTTAAAAAAGGGAAAATTTGAAATTATATCTCAATATGGTCAGACACTTCCGATATTACCATGTAGAATAGAAAGCCTGATTTTTGGCAAGCTTCCTTTGTTCTATAAAATCCCAATACTTTTGGGATATTTCATACCTAAATATGCCTGGACTGTCGTTGCCCATGCCAAAAAGAAAAAATGGACGGTAAAAATAAAATGAAAATTTCTTTTCCACTTATTAGCTTAGGAAAATCTGGTGGGGAGAAATATTTAGTTAAGCTTATAAATGACCTAACTGATCGCGGACACGAGGTAACCGTGATTTTACCTAAGGATTCTTATCTACTAAACTTTCCATTGAGAGCAAATTTAAGGGAAATAACAAGGGGAGGTAACCGATTTACTCGATTATTTGTTTTACCAATAGCACTAGCTCTAAATACACCAAAATCAGATATTATATGTACTAGCGCTGGTCTTGCAAGCTTACATCTGCTAATAGCAGCAAAAGTACTTAAAAGGGGTAGGCCTATTTATTTAGTGCAAAATTATGATGCTATCTTTTATGAAAAACCCTGGCAATTTTTTCACCGTTTTTGGATTAAAAAATCCTATAAATATTTCGATAATATTATCACGGTTTCTCAGTGGTTAGATGATAAAATTTATTTAGAAATGGGCAAAAAAACTACAGTTGTTAATCCGGGAATTGATTTGGATAAATTTTATCCCCGCCAAGTTAAGAAGAATCCAGGAGTAAAAACCATACTTTGCTTGGGAAGAAGGGCGAGAGTAAAAGGGTTCTCTGATTTAATTAGGGCGGTAGAATTAGTTTACCAGAAGAGAAAAGACATAAAATTAATTATTGTGGGGAGATCAAAAATGGATATAGACTCAAATATCCCCTATGAACAAAGGCAAGCAACTGATGATGAATTAGCAGAACTTTATTCCTCGTGTGATGTCTTTGTTTTGCCTTCTTGGATTGAAGGTTGTCCTGCTCCACCGCTTGAGGCAATGGCCTGTAGAGCACCAGTAGTAACTACGGATTGTTTGGGAACAGAAGAATACGCCATTGATGGAGAAAATTCTTTAGTAGTTCCGCCTCAAAATGCTCAAGCTATGGCTGAAGCAATTTTGAGAGTTCTTAAAGATAAAAATCTTGCTGACAATTTAAAAGAAAATGGGCTAAAAACTGCCAAACAATTTACCTGGGATAAAGCCACAGATAAAATAGAAAAATTATTCAAGGAAGCATTAGAGAAAGGTTAAAATCAGCCAGCAAAATGAATAGAATAATTAAACTTCTAATAAAAGGGATTAAGGATCCACGGAAAGTGATCAATTTTACAAATAGAAAATTTAGAATTACAGAAAGTGCAAAAGTAGCTAAAAGGGGCGAAAGATTGGTAGTAAAAAATTGGCAAACTGCAAAGAAAGCTAAAGATTTAGTAACTCTAGCCCACATCCAAAGATATGAATGGGTAGCACCTTTTGTAAAAAATCTATATTGTTTAGATGCTGGTTGTGGCTCAGGATATGGCACATACTATTTGGCGGACTCTGGAGCTAAAAAAATAGTAGGCATAGATAATTTTGACAAGGCAATAAATTACGCAAAGAAATATTACAAAAGAGAAAACTTAGAATACACAGTTATGGATGTACGCAATTTAGAGTTTCGAGATAACATCTTCGATGCGTTGATCTCTTTTGACGTATTAGAACATCTTAACGAAATGGACCAAGAAAAATTTTTATCAGAGATAAAACGAGTAATTAGACCGAATGGGATATTATTTATAGGTTGCCCAAACAAAAAACTAAGCCAAGGAGCCAATCCATATCATTTAAGAGGATTGACTAAGGCAGAATTTGAGCAAATACTTCGAGAGCATTTTAAAAATGTAAAATTATTAGGGCAAGATGTTCAAATAAACGGCATAAGGCAAAAAGAAAATTTTATAAACATATCTCCCTTATCATATCAAAATTTTATCATTGTTAAAGATGAATGTGAATTGGCATGTGGGCTACTTGCAATTTGTAAAAATCCTATTAGAAAATACTTTCTTGAGAAATTAAATGGAAGCAGGTAATTATCCCAAAGTTTCAATCATAATACTCAATTGGAATGGTTGGGAAGATACAACAGAATGTGTGAAATCTTTACAAATGAAACGAATAGCTTAATAGTGCCTCCAAAGAATCCTAAGTTATTGGCAGAGGCTGTATTAAGGATTTTGAATAATGAAGGTCTAGCAAGACGAATTCGTCAGAAGGGAGTAGAAACAGCAAAAAGATTTACTTACGAGAAAGCAATTAGCAAATTTGAAGAAGTATGTGTAAAACTGTTGGGTGAAAAATAATATAAAATGAATTTAATGAAAATTAAAAATTACAAAGATGTTTTTATCGCCATGCTAATAGGATTATTTATTGGTTTTTTGGTAGTTTACCTTATCTCTTTCTATAATATGGATCCTTTGGTATTTTTTTTGCTTTTTGTTGGGTTGGTGATTTTATTGCTACTTCTTAGACGACCTGAGTATGGATTAATTTTGTTAATTGCTTGGCCTTTTATTCAAGGATATATATTGGGACGACAAGGAAAGTTTTTTTCTTTATTAACTGGAGGCCTTGGGGTAGGATTAATAGTTTATTTGCTCTATCAGTTTTTATTTTTTAGGCTGGCGATTTCTCATAAATTTAAAATTATTATCAAGGGGAAAAAAATAACTTTTTTGATGATTTTGCTTTTTGTTTGGGCTTTTTTTGCCGCTGGTTATGGAGTCCTAAAGGGTAATGAGCTACCGTATGTTTTGGGAGATTTTTATTGGATAGTCACAATTCCTTTCGTTTATTTTCTAACCATAATTCTAATTAAAAATCAAAAGCAATGTAAAAAAATATTTTATTGGGCTGCTTCAATAATTCTATTTTTCTTTGTTTTAGATTTAGTTAAATATCTTCAAGGGGGATTTGCTATTGGTGCTATTATTTCTGGCCAAGGCGTACCTCGGATGCTTACTGCTTCAGGCCCTTATTCAATGATGATTTTCCCTTTGACTCTGACCTTCTGTTTATTTAGTAAAGGTAAAGAAAAATGGCTGTGGCTCCTGGCTGCTTCCTTGACACTCTTAGTCTTAATTACTTCTTTAACCAGAACCTATTGGTATGCTTCTGTGGGTGCCTTGATATTTATGTTTTTTCTTTTTTCTATAAGAGAAAAAATTAGACTTCTATATAGAATTTTACCTATTTTGCTAATTGTTTTATTGCTTGGAAGTTTCGCGGTGATTAAGTTGAAGCTCGGCATAAATTTTATGAATTTAATAATCGGAAGAGGAACAGCCTTTAAGCCAGCCAGCAAGTTTTTGGAGGTTAAGGACATCGTCCTGCAGACTATACAAAATCCTTTAACCATTTTTATGGGTGAAGGAATGGGTGGAAGGATTGAAACCTGGGTAATTGGGCCAACGATACACGAAATTACACTTACCCATTTTATACACAATAATTATGCCAGAATCTTTTTAGAAACAGGGATTGTTGGATTATCTTTGTATCTTATGATAGCGTTTGTTTTTCTTAAAAAAACCATTAAATTTTTTAGGAAATCAGATAAAAATGATTATTTTAATAGAAGTATCACCTTGGGAGCAATAGGTTCTTTTGTGGCGGTGCTTGTCGGTGCTATTGGCACTAATACTCTCTATGGCACTTTTACTTATCTTTTAATGGGTATAATAGTGGTAATAATTTATCAAAAGTCTGAAGAACTAAATCTAAGGGAAAACAAGGCAACTTATGAAAAAGGATAAACTTTCAATAATAGTAGTAAATTACAATACTAAAGAATTATTGAGAGAGTGTCTTTATTCAATTATAAAAGATGTTAAAGGCATTAGTTGCGAAACAATAGTGGTTGATAATAGTTCCAACGATGGCAGCGCAGAGATGGTAGAAAAATATTTTCCCGATGTTAAATTAATTGCGAATGATAGTAATTTAGGCTTTGCCAAAGCAAATAATCAGGGAATAAAAGTGTCTAAAGGTAATTACATACTACTACTAAACAGCGATACTGTTATACTCCCAAACAGTTTGGAGAAATTGTTAAATTTTATAGAAAACCACCCCAGAGTAGGGGTAGTTAGTCCAGCTTTATTAAACCCTGATTTGACTCCTCAACCATTTATTCATGAATTACCGAATCTTTGGAGAACTTTCCTTCATTTTTTTAATTTCAAACGCCTTGCTGTTTCTCCCCAGAAAAGGCATTTCTTGGCTAAACTTTTAAAACCAATTGCGGACAAAAATATAAATGCTTATTTAGCATGCTACAGAACCCGGTTAGAACCTAAGTCAGTGGAGATGGTAAATGGAACCTGTTTTTTAATCAGGAAACAGGTAATTGACCAAGTAGGATTGTTAGACGAAGAAATATTCTTGTATTGTGAAGATGCAGATTGGTGTAAAAGAATAAAAGAAGCGGGTTGGGATATATATTTTCTGCCTAATATAAAAATTATTCACTATGGTGGTGAAAGCATAAAAAAGGCCTTTGGTCTCGTTTCATTAGCTCGTTATAAAGGAACTCTTTATTATTACAAAAAACATAAGAACAAGATTAGTGTTTTGACTCTACGAATTATAGCAATTTCTGGACTTTCTTTTAAATTATTAAGTTTAATAATTAAGTATTTATTTTCTGAAAGAAAGAATAAGGAATCTATAAAAAAAAGCATGAACTTACACACAGAGGTTATTCATTTTTTCCTTAATTCCAATAGGTTTACATAAAAATGAAAAAAAAGCCAAAAATTCTAATTTCTGGTTGGTACGGAAACAATAATGTTGGTGACGAAACTATCTTATTGGGAATGATTCAATCTATTAGAGAACAAATACCTAATGCTGATTTTTTGGTTTTTTCCGATGACCCTAATTTTACTAAAAATAATTATAGAGTAAAATCATTTTTTCAATGGCCTCATAGGGTGCAAAGAGGTCTATTAGCCATTTTGAGTCTTTTTTTCTGGATATACTTCTTGCAGTTAATAATGATTATAAAAAATTCTGATTTATTCATATTAGGTGGAGGGGGATTGTTCCAGCACACTAATTTTGGGGTAATACCATTTTGGCTTAGTAAACTAGCCCTAGCTCAATTGTTTAGAAAACCCACAGTAATATATGCCATAGGGATAGGACTAAACCATAGAAAAATGGATAAATTTTTGATAAGAATAATTGAAAATAGGGTAAAGTTATTACTGTAAGAGACAAAAAGTCTAAAACTAATTTAATTAATTTAGGCATTACGCATTCACTAATAAGGGTTACAGCTGACCCCGCTTTTTTTATTAAGCCCAACCTTCAACAAAAAATAAAGAGGGGGAAATTTTTAGAGAACTTAGGAGTAAAAGTTAATAAAGAGCTAATAATTGGTGTTGTGCTATTGCCTTTGTGGTCCGTAGGAAAAGGCAGAAAGAATATCTTGTCCAAAGAACAACTAAGCTTTAATCATGCTATTGCTCAAACTATTAATCTTTTAATTACTAGTTTAGATTCCTCAATAATTTTTATTTTAGAAAATTATCGTGAGGATAAAGTTGTGATAGAGAATATCTACAAAGAAATTAAAGAAAAACAAAATGTGTCGATTGTGGATAAAAAATTCACCGTAGATGAAAACCTAAATTTCATTTCACAGATAGATGTGCTAATTAGTATGAGACTTCATCCATTAATTCTTGCCTCTTTAGTCCGGACTCCATTTGTAGGAATAATTGCTCATCTTAAGGTTGCCAACTTTTTATTACAAGTTAAGGAGAGAGAACAGGGCGTACCTTATGAAAGATTAAATCCAAAAGAGTTCAATAAAAAAATTGAAGGCGTTTTGAAAAGGAGTAACCAAGTAAAGAAGGAATTAAATGCTAATGTCGAAGCATTGCGACAAAAAGCAATTTTAAATGCTGAATTAGCAAAAAAATTGATTTATAATTAGAGTTCATGCTGCCAATGATAATCTTTTGGCTATCTATATTTTTAATTTTCTTCTCTTATTTCGGTTATCCCATAATTTTAGTAATTTTGGGACTATTTAAATCAAAGAAAATAAAAAAAATTGAGATTACACTCTCTGTGACTTTGCTTATCCCTGTTTATAATGAAGAGAATGTTATTAGGAAAAAAATCGAAAATAGTTTAAATTTGGATTATCCAAATGATAAGTTAGAGGTAGTAGTTGCTTCAGAATCAAATGATAAAACAAATGAAATAGTTAAACAATATGAAAATAAAGGGGTGAAGCTTTTTGCTTATTCCGGCAGAGAAGGCAAACAGTTTACCATTTATAGAACTATTCCTAAATGTTCTGGAGAGATCGTAGTTCTTACCGACGTTAATGGCATATTTGAAAAGAGTGCTATTAAAAAATTGGTTAGAAATTTTAATGATACTAATGTTGGTTGTGTTTCTGGTGAGTTGAGATATGTTAATTCTAAAAAAGAAATAAATAGAGAAAGTGAAGGATTATATTGGAAATATGAGATTTGGATAAAAAAATTAGAAAGTAGAATTCAATCTGTCCTGGGAGCAAATGGTTCAATTTATGCTATAAGGAAAAATTTATATTCCCCCCTTTCTGAATATCGTGGTGATGATTTTGAGCTGCCAGTTAGAATAGCACAGCAGAGATATGGAGCCGTTTTTGAGCCGGAAGCAGTTTCTTTTGAGAAATTTTCAGGAACTATTAGAAAAGAATTTAATAGAAGAGTGAGAATTGTTGGGTGGGTTTGGAGGAGTGCTTTAATTTTACTCAAAGATAGCATCAAAAAAGGTCAATTACTTTTAGTTTTTCAATTAATGTCGCATAAAATCTTAAGATGGTTAACTGGTTTATTTTTAGCGTTAATATTTTTTACTAATTTTTTTTTACTGGATAAAGCTCTATATTTAGGTTTATTACTATTCCAGATTGTTTTTTATTCTTTAGGTATTTTGGGTTATTTTAAGGAAAAAAGGAAAAAAGAATCAAGTAGATGTATTAATGTGATATACTATTTTTGTGCAATTAATTTAGCTGCATTTTTGGGCGTGTTCAAATCAATCTTAGGTAGACAAAAAGCCACTTGGCAAAAGGTTAGATAGATTCTTTGGGGAGAAAGAAGAAATATGAAATACTTTATTACCGGAGGTGCTGGATTTATTGGTTCTAATATGGTTGATAAATTACTTAAAGATAAAAATAATGAAGTAACTATCTATGATAACTTTTGTTCAAGTCAGAGAGCTTACATTAAGCACCATTTAAAAGATAAGCATTTTAAGATAATAGAAGGTGATTTGCTCGATTTAAAGCTATTGAAGGATGCAATTAAAGAACATAATTTTGTTTTTCATTTTGCTGCTAATCCAGATATTGCTAAAAGTATGATTGAGACTGATTTGGATTTAAAATTAGGAATTATTGCTACATATAATGTAGTGGAAGCAATGAGGATAAATGGAATAAAAATGATTGCTTTTTCTTCTGGGAGTGGAGTTTATGGAGATGTGGGCTTGACTGAAACGCCAGAAGATTTTGGGCCATTGCTACCAATTTCAATGTATGGAGCAAGTAAAGTTGGAGCGGAAGGAATAATCAGCGCTTTTTGTAATATGTTTGATATGCAGGTCTGGATATTTCGCCTTGCCAATGTGGTAGGCAAAAAGCAGACACACGGTGTAGGTTTTGACTTTATAAGAAAGTTAAAAAAGAATTCTAATAAATTAGAAATACTCGGTGATGGAACTCAAAGCAAATCGTATATTCATATAAGTGATGTAATTGAAGCAATGTTATTTGGTATAAAAAATTCTAAGGAAGGGGTAAATATTTTCAATGTTGCCACAGATGATTATATAACTGTTAATGAAATTGCAAGAGTCGTTATAGAAGAGATGAAACTTAAAAATGTGGAATTTGTATATACAGGTGGGAAAAAAGGTTGGAAAGGGGATGTTCCGGTAGTGAGATTTGATATTACAAAGATTCATAAACTTGGGTGGAAAGCAAAATATAACTCAACAGAGGCAGTTAGGTTATCTATTCAGGAGTTATTGAAAGAGTTATGAATATGCAATGTGTGATTTTAGCTGGAGGAATAGCTACGAGATTAAGACCAATTACAGAAAAAATTGCAAAATCAATGGTGAGGATAAAAGATAAACCTTTTTTGGAATATCAAATTGAGCTATTAAGAAAAAACGATGTAGCTAATATAATATTATGTATTGGTTATTTAGGCAAACAAATAGAGGATTATTTTGAAAATGGGAAAAAATTTGGAGTTGAAATTAAATATAGTTATGAAAAGGAACAATTACTTGGAACAGGTGGAACAATGAGAAATGCTTTAGATTTACTTAATAACAACTTTTTTGTATTATATGGAGATTCCTATCTTGATATAAATTATAGAAAGGCGTATAATTATTTTTTAAAAATTAATTATCCCGCTTTATTGGTGGTATATAAAAATGAAAATAAATGGGATAAAAGTAATGTGGTTTTTAAAGATGGAATTGTAGAAATGTATAATAAAAAGAATCAAATCCATGAAATGGAATATATCGATTATGGACTTTCTATATTATCTAAAGATATAATAGAAGAAATTCCCAAGGATACATTCTATGATTTAGCAGATTTATATAAAGATTTAGCCAAGAGGAAAAATTTAGGAGGATATGAAGTCTTTAACCGTTTTTATGAAATTGGCTCTGTAAAAGGTTTAGAGGATTTTGAGAATTTTATTATGAAGGGAGGACATAAATTATGATTATTACTAGAACCCCATTTAGAATTACTTTAGGAGGAGGGGGGACAGATTTACCTTCTTATTATTCCAAATATGGAGGGTTTATTTTTGCAGTAGGGATTAATAAATATATGTATATCACTGTTAGTCATCCTTTTGATGGTTTAGTAAGAGTAAAATATTCAAAATCAGAGACAGTAAAACATAGAGATGAAGTAAGTCATGATATTGCCAGAGAGGCAATGAGAATGATGGGGATAGAGACAGCGATAGAAATAGTTTCTATTGCTGATCTTCCGGCAGGAACTGGTTTAGGTTCTTCGAGTTGTTATGCGGTAGGTTTGCTAAGTGCTTTACATACTTATAAAAGAGAACATATAACTTTATACGATTTAGCAGAAGAAGCTTGTAAATTAGAAATAGATATAGTTAAATCTCCTATCGGCAAGCAAGATCAATATATGGCTGCTTTTGGAGGATTGACAGTTTTGGATATAGACAAAGATGGCAAAGTAAATATAAGAGAATGTGGGGTTTCGGACTCTATTCTAGACGATTTAAATAGAAATATGCTTATGTTCTATACCCATACTCAACGTAGTGCTAATGAAATCCTTTCTGAACAGAGTAAAGGAGAAAAGAATGTAATACAGAATATGCATTACATAAAAGAAATAGGTCATAAAATTTTAGAAGCGGTGGAAAGCGGAAATCTTACTGATGTAGGATTATTATTTGATAAACATTGGACATATAAGAAAAAAATATCCACTAAGATGTCGAATCCACGTTTTGATGAGATTTACAACATCGCTAAAGAAAATGGTGCCTTAGGAGGCAAGATTTCTGGAGCGGGCGGGGG
>Ga0315296_10003887_pt1 | contig 12394 bp, 9 predicted proteins | sample YL17G14_18_MG_FD_203921 | JGI IMG/M metagenome (GOLD analysis project Ga0315296, IMG submission 203921) | Sediment microbial communities from Yellowstone Lake, YNP, Wyoming, USA - YL17G14_18 | ecosystem: Environmental > Aquatic > Freshwater > Lake > Sediment | place: USA: Wyoming | collected... | reverse complement strand
TCCCCCTTTCCATCGCTCCGCTGGACTACCAGGAGATCAGAACCATGGCTTTGCCACCGATACGCTCGTTTGTATACGCGATCTTTGGCATCGGTAACCATGCGTCCAATGACCTCTCCCTTGGTCCGCGTCAGGAAGTCTTGAACACGCAAATACCCAAGTATCAAGTTATCCGTCCTATAGCAAAGCAGCCTTCTGGCCTTGCTGAGCCAAGACGAGTCGCAGCTCGCGCGGCTAATCGCGATCGACCGTTGTTGGTAGGGTGACCCAAGCTCTTTATCCCGCCGTTCGTGGGCTCCATTGCCAGCCTGATCATCGGCTCAAAATCAAGTCCTTTAGCATACTTCATTCTACATTGCCTGCGGCTTTCTGACAAGAAATCTTCGTTTTGGATCAAACGCCGTGGGGTAACAATTTAGCGCTCTGGGCTATGCGCTGGACTATCATTGAACATAACTGACTTTCGTGCAATTACGGATATTCGCAAGTCGGCACCTCAGCTAGTGGATCCAATTCAGCCCCGGGTCCGGCTGAATCCCTTTGACATGCGGCACACAGAGGATCCTCAGCTTTGGCCACCGTCTCGCCTTTTCGGTCAGGTATTCTCTAAGGTACCGATAGAAATCGAGCATCTGTTGCCGGTTAAAATCCATTTGGACAAAGTTCAAGAAGTAGCCTTGTCTCACTGCGTTTGAGAGGTCTGTGAGCTTATCAATGTCCCAGTCCACCTTTTCAGGAATGTTTGTTGTCCTATCTACCCATGTTTTGACCTCCACAGCTACCACGACATCTACCAGAGATAAGAATTCGTCCCAAGGAGCCCAAGGCGGTAGTGTGCTCACAGGCGCACTGGTGAGGGAAATAGGATCTAGAATAACCAAGTCATAGTATCCTCTATCAGGGTATTTCGCCCGCGTAGGGAATTCTGCCCGAATAAGCTCGGTTCTATAGTCGCGCATGAATATGTGATCCTGTTTTAGGTGGTGAAAAAGGTACCAGTGAATGTCCCTCTCGTTCCAGAATCTGCTGGTTTGACCTTGAAAGTCGGCAACGAGGGAAGCGATCGCTCTTTCGGTAGCTTCCACAAATTCTTCCACCATGCCTAGCTACTTCCTTCCCAGTACGGAAATCACCACTGAGATAAAAGGCCCAAGTTTCTTATTTTATTCGGGATAAGACAAAAGCCAACAAGGCTGCTATAACCGTGAGCAAAATGCCAATGAAGAGATCTTCTAGCGCGATCACCTTGAAGGAGTAAAGGGTATGATAACTTCTGCAAGATTTTTCTAACCATATGCCCAAGAGGGTATCACCTGTAAAACCGAGTAACCTATCTCCAGCTTCAGCTATATGAGTATCTCCTGGCGTCATCTGGGGGACTTTAATGATGTGCTCGGTCCTATCGCCAGGAGGGAATCTAATAAACCACTCGAATTCCTCTAGCTGGTCTAACCCCTTTGGTTGAGTTGGCTCAGCCAAGCGCTCAAAGAAAAGTTCAAACTTTGGTTTTGCCCCATACAGATAAGGGAGAAGCTGAAGGGTCCTCCTCCTACGCCACCAGCTCTTAGGCTTAGCAGAAATCCTAAATCCACCCCAATCTACAGACTGCCAAGCAGGCAATTTCGCCCTCCGTGACACATTATAACATTTTCTCTCTACTTCCTTCCTCTTTCCCAAGTTGGCGATTCTCTTACGTTAGCCCCTACCCAACAATGCTCGGTTTTGTTCAGCCTGTGTCTACTCTTGGCAAAGGCAAGTAGTTCCAGTTCCGCATAATGACGGCCGTTTTTCACATACCACTGAGCGCGGAATGCTATTCCTACTACTTTGCTAGATAACCCGTATGCTACAATCATTGCGACCGACCTGTCCTACTTGCACCTTGTTACTTTTGGACTCCGCATAAGTACACGAGGAGGAAATTTCATGAAGAATTTCATATCGGGTTTCAGAGGCCGACCTCTCGACAAAAAACGGATCGCAGCAGGAATGCACCTGTGTTTTATGAACGCAAGAACTCTTGCAGATGAAGCCAGATTGTTAAGAGAAAACGGCCACTATGCAAGAGCACTTAGTCTCACTATACTGGCTTTAGAAGAGTTGGGGAAGATCCCGCTCATCTGCAACATGATCCTCTACAAGGCGGATGATGCCAAAGCTTGGCGCAAGTTTTGGAAGGAATTTCAGTCACACCGAATCAAACTTGGAGTCTGGACCACCTACGGCAAACGTATATTGCATGCACTGGGCAGGAACTATGAAACTGAATTGCCACCAGGCATCGAACCCCTCGCGGACAAATTCAAGCAGTTAGGTTTCTATGTCACTTTCTTCAAGGACCAGTTCTTATATCCGGAACAATTCACCAAGGATAACCATGAATGGCTGGACTATTTTCTCGCGATTCTGGACGAGAGAGTTATTAGCCTTGAACCGCTACACGGTTCTTTAGAGGATTCCGAGAGATTCATAGATAGAGCTGTTGAGTTCTTGGCAACTGTGAAAGAGGCAGGGACAATGGATGAACTGAAAGAGATACTGTCGAATTGGATTTCGCGGCATGGGCATCGAGAGCACGGTTGACACATTTACTCAAAATGTATAGTGACTGGTCTAGCGGAATGTTCAGTAGCATGGCCAACCGAGAAACTCCATTCCAGACGTCGTGCCAACTATCGCTACGACAACCCACGTGCTATACTTATGCCTGAGGGGGAGTTCGAATCCTGCCCGGGACGTTAGACGAAGTGGCAGGCCGGGGGAGGTCTCTGGTGGGGACGTTGGACGTAGGGTCAATGCTTATCTTGTTGGTCGCTGTTGCTGCCGGTGTTGTTGCTTGCGTCGTGATCTATAGCTGGAAGAGGCGGCAAGCGCGAAACGCAGCAGAACAGGCGCGGCGCAGAGCAGAAGAACAGCGCCGCGAGGCAGAACAGCAGGCCCTGCGAAGAGCCGAAGAGGAGCAAAAGCGTCGTGAAGCGGAGGAATTAGAGGCAGCCAAAGAGGAGCGTCGCAGATTAGAGGAGGAGCGTAGGAGTCTCGAAGAGGAGAGTCGTCGCAAAGAGGAGGAAGCACAGCGGAAAGCAGAGGAGGAGGGGCGCCGCAAAGCGGAGACAGAAAGGAAACGGATAGAGCCTGCCAAGAAGGGAGGTAGGCCCCGAGGTGCAACCCAGGAGCGTGAGGAACAACCAGCGCAAGAAGTCCAGTCCCGCCTGAAGCCCGAAATCGTTTGCTGGAAGAGAGAACGGCAGTGGGTACCAGCGGTAGAGGTGCCCGAAGACCTTCCTGGAAACTTCGGGTTGGTGGTGCTTCAAAATGCATTGCCCCTGACACAAGACGAATCAAGGGAAGATTGTTGGCGTCTCGAGCAGGCCTGTGGCCAAGTGGTGGTCCGTTGGAGCGAAGATGAGGTTGCTAGAGAAACCCAGATCCCGCTCGGCGAGGAGGATTACCTTCTGTTCAAGCTGAGCGGCCTAAAACAGAACCAGGGACGCCGTGTCAAATCCACTTCATCGGGCTCGTACCTAGTGATGGTTCCGAACAACTGGGTGCGTGATGATGTGTCGTCGGGACCTCCGCCAGCGGCGCCAGAACCTGTCTCACTCGCCAGATATAAGGCTCACTTCTTTGATCTTGAGAAGGATGGTGATGGAGAGATAGCTTTCCGCACGCCGGGAAACAAACCGTTTGTTATTAAGTCGAAGGCATCACGGTTGGAACTGGTTGGAAGCCGGCTGAATGATGCAAGCCAAGACATGGGGCCTCTCTTCGGTACGGGACCTCCCAAAATCCGCGCTTTGGATGACGAGGTGTGGAAAGACATCGGAGCAATCGTTGTTGGAGAAGAGGGCAGCGGAATAGGAAGAAGATGGCGCACACAATTCACTCCGGTTTCAGAGGGGATGGAACAAAACCTGCCCTCTGAAGTTGCGGGCAGAAAAGGCGGATGGTACTTTCTCAGATTTTACGATACGAACGATGACCTTGTAGAAAGCCTGGACTTTAGATTCATATGCGTCCTAAAAGAGATCAGGATACTTCCAGCAACCCCTCTTCCCTCCGAACATGGGCATGGGCCGGCGTGTGTCGAATTCCTCCACGAGCCCGGTTGTGCGGTCGAACCAGCTGACAGCTTCCTATGCAGTATCCAGATTGAACGCAGGGATGACAAAACGATCCTGACTATTTCTCCTGATCCTGCCTGTGACGAGACGTGCTGGCTCGTGGGTCCCGAAGACGGGCCCCAGGTAGAAGTGGCCATTCTGGTGGAAAGGCTTTGGTGGGCCGTGGGTGAGGAGGACAAGGCACCATCTAAATGGGAAGACCAACTTCTTGCTCTCTCACGGGACGACTTCGCCGCTACATCTAAGAAAGCACTATGGTTAAAGTTCCCAAGACTCCGCTGGGTGGATAGAGTTCTTGTGGGATTCGAAAAGCCGAAAGCCAGGCATTATTCCGTAAAGGTTACGGAGAAGACGATTGCTATTCCGTTGCGCGATTTCGGTGATGCTCAAGAAGTGGGAGACCATACACAAGAACATCCCTTTAAGGTCTGGATTGGAGGTGACGATGCGGCTAGCGAGGGAGTAATTGGCGTTATCCCAGCGTCGCCATCGGAAGAAGAGGTGGTTACTCCTCCATCACATTGGATTGGGTTCGGAAGGAAGAAAACGGCCGTAGCAGAAGCCGATTTAAAACACGGGTCAGGTGACGTTAAAGTCAACGGGCGTCCCATAGGCAACTACTTTAAAGAGACGCCACCCGAGGCGAAGCGGTTTTTGCGGCGCCTCCTTGAGTTGGAACAAGTGCGTGAGGTATTATTGCAGATGGAAGTGTCTCTCGTTGTGAAAGGAAGCAGCCCAACCAAAGCGCGGCAAGTGAAGGCAGTGGCCCATGCCTTGGCACGTGCTCTAATGAGCTACGACTCAAAACTGAAGCCATCGCTAAAGCAAGCGGGATTCGGAGGGGTCAGAGTGACAAAGGCACGCAGCATGCAACGAGAGAGGTAATTCAATGAATCCGATAGAACTGGCACGGGAGATTGAAGAAAGATACCGGCGCTACCTGAAGACCACCTTTTACTTCAGGGATCCGGTTCTGCGGGCATCTTTTTACGATGCCTTGGACTCAGGACATGTATGTAAGGGGCCGTACCTTGAAGCTACACCAGTCTTCAAACGGGGCCAAACGCCGCAAGCCCTGTTCCCGAGTCTTCTCGGATTCCAACCGGATGAAGGATTGCTGAAGGCGGTGGAGGGCGACAGGTCTCTCTACCAACATCAGGAAGAGGCAATCAAGGGAGTGTTCAAAGGGAGCAACGTGGTTGTTGCCACAGGAACGGGGAGTGGAAAAACCGAGGCTTTTCTGTACCCCATCCTGATTCAGCTCTATCAGGAATTTCAAATAGGTAAATTGTGTCCAGGTGTGCGCGCGCTAATCCTCTACCCGATGAATGCTCTGGCAAATGACCAGCGCGAACGCCTCGGAGAAATCTGCAAGCGGCTGGAAGAAGGGAATTCACCTTTCCGGTTCACTTTCGGACAGTACATCGGAGAAACGCCTGAGGATGAAAACGACTCCCGGCGCCACGCTCGCGACCACATGGCGAATCGGTTACCAGGAGAGTTGGCATTGCGCTCCGAGATGCGGAACACACCGCCTCACATACTCCTTACCAACTACTCTATGCTTGAATATCTGCTACTCCGCCCCGACGACAGTCTGCTCTTTGACAACGGGCGTGCTCGCTGGTGGACGTTTCTCGTCTTGGATGAAGCCCATCAATATCGAGGTTCTCGTGGCATAGAGATGGCGATGCTTCTGCGGCGTCTCAAGCGAAGACTGAGAGAAGGCGATCGCTCGGAGCCGTTCCGATGCATTGCCACAAGCGCCACACTAGTTGGTGGCGAAGGGGACAGAGCAGCAGTAGCAAAGTTTGCTTCCGACCTATTCGGTGAAGAGTTCCTTGAGGAAAATGTGCTTCTAGGGGAGACGGAATCGATCCCCGCACCAAGGCAGGAAGGGCTGACCCCAGAGGATTACGATTTTCTTAGTAAGTCAGTTCTTGAGGAGAACGCAGAAGGCAGAAATCGGATTGACGAACTGGCGAACAAACTTGGCGTGTCGCTTCCAGGGAACGAAGACCTGCCGAAAATAGTGGGCAGGCTCCTTCAACACGACAGCTGCGCAACGAACCTCCGCCGCCTCATCACAGGTAACCCTGCCCAAATTCAGGGAATTGCTGACCAAGTCTTTGGGCACTTGCCAGAGAAGAAGCGGGTTTCTGCACTATCCGAGTTGGTTGAACTTCTTTTGCAGGCAAGAGACCCTGAGTCCAATGCACCGCTTTTGTCTGCACGTTACCATCTATTTATCAGATCACTCGAAGGTGCTTTTGTCTCCTACTGGCCTCAGAAGAAGGTCTTCCTTGATCGTAAGGCAGGGGATGGGGAGAGCGCAGCATTTGAAGTTGCGTTGTGTCGAGAATGTGGTCAGCACTATTTTATAGGTCCGAAAGATTTCAAGGGCGGCAAATTGGTGGAGGCGGTTCGCGATCCGAGTGATGTTAATTTTGGAGCCACCTTCTTTCGGCCCATTGAGAACAGTTGGGATGAAGATGAAGAAGACGAGAGCAGCGAGGCCGGTGACAGACAAGTATTTCAACTTTGCGTCCGGTGCGGCGAGCTCGGTCGAGACAAGCCAAAATGTGGGCACAATAACCTAATCCAGGTAATCAGAGAGAAACTGCCAAGCGATGAAGATAGGGCAGACCAGATGGCGGAGTGCGGTGCCTGTGGGTACAACGCTGCTGGTCGCGATCCTGTGCGGGAGGTGGTTCATGGAACCGACGGCCCGAACGCCGTCATCGCCACGACTCTTTACCAAAGCCTCCCAGAGAAGCGAAAGAAGGTACTTGCCTTTGCCGACGGACGGCAGGAAGCTGCTTTCTTTGCGTGGTATCTAGAAGACTCTTACAGACACATTCTGAGCCGTAACCTACTCCTGAAGGTTGTCCAAATGCTGAATCCCCATACGCCAGAAGGTCTGTCCTTACGCGAACTAGCGACAGGCTTGCGTGACCTTTTCCGAGGCAAAAATATCTTCCCACCTGCCACTGGTGACCTGGAGTTGCGTCGTGACGCATGGCTTGGTCTATATCGTGAGCTCCTTACGGACGAGCCGAGAATCTCCCTTGAGGGGGTTGGCTTGGTTCGATGGTCTATCAAGTGGCCAGATTGGTTTAGGATCCCAGGGGTCTTCACAAATGCCCCTTCATTGCTGACCGAACAAGAGGAACGTGACTTGGTATTCATCCTCTTGGATTGGATGAGAGCCGACAGGGCCGTCGAACTTCGAACTGAGAACGGCATTTCGCTGAATTGGAGTGACCTTAGCCTGCAGGCATCACAAATGCGATTCCGAATTGGTGCTCCAAGGAGGCAGAGAGGTGTGCGCAGCTGGGATGGCAAAACAGGGAAACGGGCACATTTTCTGGCCAAACTCCTTATGAGGATGACGAACGGCCTTTCAGAGGAAGAAGCTGTTGACCAGGCAGTGATTGCCTTGAGGGCCGTGTGGGAGACCATCAGACAATCTGATGAAAATGCCCCTTCATCCCGTGACCGTCTGCTCATCTCTGTGGACGACGCTCGGAGACTGAATCCTGAGTGGTGGAGACTCCGTCTCATCACGAATGACGACGCGGTCTTTCAGTGTGATACCTGTGGCCGTCTCCAGGTAGTCTCCGTTTGCGCTGTCTGTCCGAGGCATCGTTGCCCTGGCACGCTTAAGGAAGTACGCCGGAGAGATTTGGAACCTAACCACTACCGCCTCCTCTACGAGGAGGACTTGCCGGGTACTCTGCGGGTAGAAGAGCATACGGCGCAACTTGACCACGAGAAAGCCCGGGAGTTTCAACGGGAGTTCAGGGAAGACAAAATCCATGTCCTGAGTTGTTCGACGACCTTTGAATTGGGTGTGGACTTGGGTAACCTTGATACCATCTTCCTTCGCAATGTCCCTCCAGAAGCGTTCAACTACGCTCAGCGAGTTGGTCGGGCCGGACGCCGAAGCGGCTATCCTGGATTTGCCATCACATATTGCCGACGAGGTCCCCACGACCTCTACCACTTCTCTGAACCTCAGCGGATGCTCAGCGGTATGGTTCGCCCCCCCGTCCTAAGCCTCCGAAACGAGAAGATTATCACCCGCCATATTGATGCAACGGCACTATCACACTTTTTCCGAACGCTTCCTGAAAGATTCAATGCCGTGGAGAAGCTATTCAAAGACTTGGAGCATTCGTTGGGTGTCGCTGATTTCAAAGCCTTTCTCCAGGAGCACCAGGCTGAACTTGAAGAATCTCTGCGCGCGATTGTTCCTTCCGATATGGTAACTCAGATAGGTCTCGTGGATGGGAGATGGATCGCAAGGGTCACAGGGGAGGATAGTCGGTTTTCTCTAGTCGAAGCAGAGGTCTCAAGTGACTACCGGACTGTTAAGGACCTTGAGAAGATGGCTTCCGACAGAGGGGACTATGATACTGCCAAGTGGGCTAAGGCGCGAGCGAAGACAATTGCTGAGGAGGACGTCCTCTCATTCCTCTCCCGCAAGGCTGTGATCCCCAAGTATGGCTTCCCGGTGGATGTTGTGGAGCTAGATACTCAGAGGGCGCAACAAAACCAGGAGGCGTTTGAAGTCCTGCTCCAAAGAGACCTCAGCATTGCGATTTCTGAGTTTGCGCCGACGAGCAAGTTGGTTGCGAATAAAAAGGTATGGACTTCTTACGGACTCAAGAGAGTGGCCGAGAAGGAGTGGCCACGAAAGCTCTACAAACGATGTGCACGGCACAATGTATTCTTTCAGTGGGAGCACGGGCAGCTCGAACCAGTCAGCCCATGTGGTGATCCGTTGACGGTGTCCGAGTACATTATTCCTCGTTTTGGGTTCGTGACTGATCGTGACAAGCCAAAAGATCCCACATCTCGAACCGCAAGAGTGTTCACAACGCGTCCCTATTTTGCGGGTTCACTTGGTGCTGACCCTGGCACCGTCACTATGCCTTTGAATTATCCCTTAATCACTATGAAAAAGGCATCTCCGGGCATGATGGTCGTGTTGTGCGAAGGCCGACGTGGAGAGGGATTCTATATATGTGGAGGGTGCGGCGCCGGATTCAGGAAACGCGAAAAGATTCACAAGACCCCCTACGGTCAGGATTGCCACGGGACACTTAAACAGGTCTCTCTCGGGCACGAATTTGTGACCGATGTGCTGCAGCTCCAGTTTCATCCCGAACCTCAGGGAGATGTAGAGCCCGTTTGGTTTGCATTCTCGCTTGCCTACGCTGTGGTCGAGGGGGCTGCAGAGGTCTTAGAGGTACCCCCCACTGACCTGAGCGCGACGATAGCCCATAGTGAACGAGCCCCTGTACCTCTCATCCTCTACGACAATGTACCAGGAGGGGCAGGTCTTGTCGTTCGGCTCGAGGGAGAGGAAGTACTCAAGGCTTGCCTGGAGGCTGCGCAGAAAAGAGTCAGCGGCAACTGTGGCTGTGATGAAAGCAAAAGTTGTTATGGGTGCTTGAGAAGCTACAGAAACCAATTCGCCCATCAATACCTGCAACGAGGGCCGGTGCTGCGCTATCTTGAAGCACTACTCTTGAAATGGGAATGACTCCACTTGTCCTAATTACTAATGGGTTCTACGCTGTTGGTTGACGTTACAATGAGCCAGAAATCAACAGGAGTTCGGATTTCCCCCTGTCTCGGGGACTCACCTAAGAGTAGCGGCTTTCGTTGCACTTTCTAGCGGAAAGTTCAATCTTTTTACTCCTTTGTTTTCTCCCTTGCTAGCACAGAATGGCGAATGTAAAATACAGAACGAGGGAAGAAAGTTCGAATGCTACGCGGGGAGCAGATTGACCTTTTGCGAATCCGCCAGATATAAAATTATCCGAACTTATGTATAATAACCAAGAGGAGGTCTAATGATGATTATAGTTGGGAAAGCTACACAAGAACCCCGTAATCCCGGAATCGATTATGTGGAGATTTGTTTGCCACAATATAGGACTGTGCACAGAAAACAAGGTTGCTTTGCTTATGCGTGGACATTTAATCCGGATAACCACGCTATAGTTGCGCTTAGACAAAATCTTCCAACCTGGCTTTATCTTATAGGAGAACCGTGGTTCGCTCCTCTTAGAATGAGATTCGTTGACTTTCGCCACAGCCGTCAACCTCTTCACTGTCCGAAAGAATGGAGACAGTATTGCATTACAAGTGAGTGGTGCATAACCCAATTTCCGGATCGTCCGAATTGGCCGCATATCCACCTATGGTTTCTTGTGGATATAATAGAAGAAATCAAGCCGCCTCTTGATGTAAGAAACTTGACTCCCTACTTTAGCCATAAATATCGTATGTATGGGAGAAATAATTTCGGCTTCTTGCGGTAATATAAGGGTCATTTAGGCTCTTGGTAATAGTCAGCTGGCCTTTAACTTCCACATCTCCACGAAAGTTTGGGTATTCCACAGCTCAAGGAGGTGTTTTGACTCGACATTGCTACCCAACAATCGGGCGGATTGTTGAATTGCATTACGCTGTCCTCTTTGCGTAAAATGACAAAGCCATGTTTAACCTTGAGCTGTTGATTTCAAACTAAAGCAGGGGGTGCTTCTGACTATGAAAGAGGCCACCGTGTTTCTTCGATGCCCAATAAGAGAATGTGACGAATTAGTTAAGAGTTTCTGTAAGCATGACTCAAGCTACACAAACTATGATCTGCAGCTTGTTCCTCAGGACAATGTACTCAGACCCGAGGAAATAAGGTTATCACATAAAATGGGAGCCCGTTTCTCAAATAGCCTTATCGAAAATTTGCTTAATAGAGGCAACTCCATTACGAAAGCCTTGAGTCAAATATCACTTGGACTGTCCATCTTAGACAGTTTTGAGAAGATCCCCTGGGATGTCCTTGAAGAACTGTTCAAGACTTGTGTCATGCCGGGACTTGGTGAGGCTAATATTACAAAAATCCTGCATAAGAAGCGCCCCCAGCTTATACCAATCCTAGACTCCGTTGTACAAGGATACCTAGGTGGTTTACCTGTTACGCATTCGAATGTCCCGCAAGCGCCCGAAAAGAAGATAGTGTTTCACATAAGGCAGCTCAAGCAGGATGCCGATGCTAACCGATTAACACTACTGAATCTCGCTGAACAATTTGACCTATCAGTCGTTAGGATTCTTGACATCCTAATTTGGACACATTTTGCTAAGCCAAGATGGCGGATTATACGAGGGGTTTCTGGTAAGGAAACAGCTGTTGTTCGTCAGGTAGAACAACCTGCTACCGGGCCAAAGCTATCTATCCCTTGTATGGCACTGCAATCAGCCAAGAACCATTTCGCCAATCGGCCATTCTCTCGACAATCGCTTTACAGAGCCATGATGGAAGACTATGGGTGTGTCAAACCTGGCAGCTTCCTACCAGCCGACTGGACTGTCAATGAAATATCCGGATATGAATTTACTCCAGAAGATGGTCAATGGCATAAGCGATATCAAGTATTGTTCAAACGTGAAGATGGTCTATTTGAGCTGTACGACCCCTCTCTTCATGGCGCGTGGACACGAGTCGATAACAAGTGCCGAAGAACTAAATAGGTTGTACATTTGTCCATTATGTGTCGTGGATAACAAGAAAGGCTGGATATCTATTCACAGATATCCAGCCTTCGTGAATCCCGATTCCCACAGTATCGGCTTTAGCTCTTTCCTATCCTGAACATCTTAGTCCCACATACCGGGCAGACACCCTGAGTTGCCGGTCTCTTATTTTTCATGATTATGCTCTTGGTATTCTTCATCTCCCGCATCTTACGACATTTCATACAATATGCTTGCATCAAGAAACCTCCTTCTTATATTTGTAAGTAGGATAGAACATTCTTCAAAGAGATGTCAAGATAGCCCAACGCAAACTAACATTAAACACGTCACCAAAATAGAAGTAACGATAGCTTGGTTTGTGCAGTCCGATAAACAAAAAAGTAGGGGCTCTCCCACTAAAAATACTTGGGGAGAGCCCCTACTTTACAACGAGAGCCCCTGTGGTCAGAATCTAGCCCCCTTCCCGGGCTTTTGAGCAGTTATGGATATATACCCCAGTGTTAAGAGAGACGACACCTCGCCAAGATTAGGGTGATAAACAATCCCTGGGGTCTTGGGGAAAACAAAAAGGGGCAGTCGCTATCTCCAACTACCCCTAAAATGGGCACAAAAAAGGCAAAAAGACACCCTTGCAATTCAGGCGTCTTTTTGCCTTTTATTTTCTCTCTTATGAGCCTTTATTCGACTACGTTAAAAGGGCAAGACTTACCCGACAGGTC
>Ga0315296_10003886_pt1 | contig 12394 bp, 10 predicted proteins | sample YL17G14_18_MG_FD_203921 | JGI IMG/M metagenome (GOLD analysis project Ga0315296, IMG submission 203921) | Sediment microbial communities from Yellowstone Lake, YNP, Wyoming, USA - YL17G14_18 | ecosystem: Environmental > Aquatic > Freshwater > Lake > Sediment | place: USA: Wyoming | collected... | reverse complement strand
GAGCCACTTGCCGTAGAGTGCTCCATTGCTCTTCTTGATTTCACGGAGGGAACGAATCCCCATGAGAATGCCCAATATATTCACCAAGGGGATGAAGCTAAAAACCAGGCTCAAGAGAGCCGTCACGGAAAGCTTTTGAGATTTGGGAGTGTCGACGGGCTGGCCTGATTGAATCATCATGGCCTCCTTTGATTGGGAATGATGATCAGGCTGGCGATGCCGAGGACCAGGGAAGCAATCGAGCGACCCGAGGCCTTTGCCTTTGGTCCTTTTTCTATGGAGCTTGAGCTTTCCATTTTACTTCCCCTTTAAGTCTGAGGGAGCTTGGGAAGGGCTTATTTTATCAAGCCTTTCATCAAGGGTAAGGATCGGTCTTCCGTCTTTGCCAAGGGCTTCGATCCGGTAAGGCTCGCGCTGATCCCTGAAGACATAACCGATCTGCCCGGGGCTGGAAGGAGGTCCAAAAACGATACCCGACCCCACGGAGCCATAGTCTTGGGCGGGGTCGAAAGGATTCTTCTCGTTCTTAATGCTTGCCGGAAGGTAGCTTTGGACTACAACCGTCAACTCTGCGGCGTCCGCAGGCTTGAGTCCTTTTTGTTTCGGGTCTTTCTTATAGTCCTCGATGGCCAATTGAAAGGTTTTGGTTGTGAACTTGACGTTTGACTCCATTTTTATGACCTCGTCTTGCCTTCGATGTATAAAGCTTGGTGACATTATCGCACTGCAAACGAAGAGGATCTGCAGGCATGCAACCACAATACCCCCGATAGCGAGGCCCTTTCCGGAGAGCTCTCCATTGCTCTTCTTGATTCCACGGAGGGCAGGCATCCCCAAAAGAATGCCAAAGGCAAAACCTGCATAGGGGATGAAGCTTAAAATAAGGCTCAAGACTGCCAACACGGAAAGCCTTTTGGGGGATTTGGGATCGCCGATCGGCTGTCCTGACTGAATCATCATGGCCTCCTTTGAATGGGAACGATGACGCTGGCGATACCGAGAACCAGGGAAGCAATCGAGCGACCCGAAGCCTTTGCCTTTGGTTCTTTTTCCGTAGAGTTTGAGCCTTCCATTTTATTTTATCGTCCTAATCAATTTTATGGTCCAGGCACGTTAATGACGGCCTCACGTAGTGGCCCTTATTGTATCAGAGGAGGGGAGGGAAAGTCAATGTGAAAGGGAAAAGAATGGTAATGGATAGTAATGTGTTGAAATAAATTGTAATGGGTTGTAACGACCTCTCCCCTTCCCCTTGACAGGGATTCCCCGGCTGGGGTAAAGTAATAGACAAGGAATGAAGAAAATGAGAGATCCTGAAACGAGTTCAGGTTGACGAGGAATCAATGATCGAAAAGAGAGATCCTGAAACAAGTTCAGGATGACGCAGAATAGATGAAGAACGCCCTTTCCGAAATCCTGCCAATCAGCCTCCCGGTCCGGCCCGAGGCGAAACGCTTCGTGGACCCCCGCGAGCTTCCCTGCCGGGACATGGACCTGGACTGCCTGCTGGATGGCAAGCCCTTCGGAAGCTACCACCGCTGCTACGTCTATGCCCCGGAGCTGGGACGGTGTCCTCTCATGGGTCTGGAAGAATAATCTCCCCGCCCCACCCCTGACCCTCTGAAAAAAAAGAAAAGGCCGTGAACGGCCTTGAGCACAGCATGCTGTGCCCCTACCCCCAGACCTGAAGGTCTGGGCTATTGATAATGAAAAGGGCACGGCGTGCCGTGCCCCTACCCCCGCCTTTTTTAAATCAAGTCTTCTTCGACCCGAATGCCGTGCTGGCCTCGTCCAGCGTGGCCCGCTCCTCCGGCGTCAGGCTCTCCACGCCCAGCTTCGAGATCTTCTCCAGGATCCGGTCCACCTCCTCCTCCAGCCCCGGCCTCGCGGGCCTTCTCTCGATCACCCGGAATGAGGGCTTCTTCGGAGCGTTGAGCCGGGCCAGGATCCGTCCCCCCCTCAGGTAGAGGAAGCCGAACAGCATCCCGCCCAGGTGGGCGAAGTGCCCGATCCTATCCGAGGTGTAGGAGAACGAGGCCAGAAGCTCCAGGCCCGCGAACAGCCAGATGAGGTGCTTGGCCTTGATCGGGAAGATGAACCAGAGGAAGACCTGCCGGTCCGGGAAGGTCAGGCCGTAGGCCAGGAGGACCCCGAAGATCGCGCCCGAGGCCCCGATGGTCGGCACCGTGCTGTTCCAAGTCAGCAGGACGGTGAGGATTCCCGCACCGATCCCGCACAGGAAATAGTATTTCAGGAATTCCTTCTGCCCCCAGAGCGCTTCCAGCTCCCGGCCGAACATCCACAGAGTGAAGAGGTTGAACAGGAGGTGGAAGGCCCCGCCGTGCAGAAAAAGATAGGTGGCCAGTTGCCAGAGGTAAAACTTCTTCCAGACCAGGGCCGGGACCAGGCCCAGCACCCTTTCCAGCTCGATGCCCGTGGCCGAAAAAACATAGGACCTGAGCAACACCTGAGCCAGGAAGACCGCGGCATTGGCGATGAGCAGCCAGGTCAGGGCGGTGAGCCTGGCCGGAGAGAAGGACGGTCTGACGAAGTAGGTCTGTTGCCTTAGCACCGGAACATCTTTGCGATTCGCCTGGGATCGCGGGTCAGGGACAGGGCCAGCATCAGCTTGATCCTGGCCTTGGGCCCGGAGAGGTAATCCGGCATGATGGCCCCGGCCTGCTTCACGGTCAGCCCCCCGCCCAGGAAGGCGTAGGCCGGGAGGACCCTCCCGCTCGGACAGCGGGAGACGACGACCGTGGGGATGTCTTGGGAAACCGCGGCCTTGATGCCCTCCAAGATCCCCGGGGAGACATGGCCCCGGCCCGCGGCCTCGACGACCAGTCCTCTCGCCCCACTCCTCAGGCTGGTCAGGATGAGCCGGTCATCCATCCCGGCCCCGGCCTTGATTAAATCCACATTCGGTTCCAGTCCCCGGGCGGGAATGTGTTGGACCCCCCTCACCCTCCTCTTGAAGATGACCTCTTCTCCATCCACGTATCCCAGCGGCCCGCAGTCCAGGCTGTGAAAGGTCTCCAGGGACGATGTGTGGAGCTTGATGACTTCTCTGGCCGGATGGATGGCCTTGTTCAGGACGACCAGGACTCCCTGCCCCCGGGCCTCCCGCGAGGCCGCGACGCGTGCGCTGTCCAGGAGATTAGCCGGTCCATCCCACCCTAATTCCGCGCTCGTCCTCATCGCCCCGGTCACCACGATGGGCTTGGGGGTGTTCACGGCCAGCTCGAAGAGATAGGAGGTCTCCTCGATCGTGTCCGTGCCCTGAACGACAACCACCCCTGAGACTTTGGGGTCCTTCGCCTCCCTCTTGATGCACCGCACCAGGTCCCAGAGTTTCTCCGTCGTGTACTGCATGGCGGGAATAAGGGCGAAATCCACAAGCCGGATGCGCGCGACCCTCCCGATCCCCTTGACCAGGGCGAGCAGGTCTTTCCCCTTGAGTTTAGGTATGTTCCCCCTGGCCCTGGAGTCCGGCTGCATCGAGATCGTCCCCCCGGTCGTGATCATGCTGACCAGCGGTTTGGCTTTCATGCTATCTCCGAGTTATCCTCCCCTTTCTTTATAGAGCGCCAGGAAGACCCCCACCAGGATCAGTCCGGCCCCGAGAAAGATGGCCGGGCCGGGGATCTCCTTGAACAGGAAGACCGCCAGGAGGGCTGCCCCGATGGGCTCGCCTAAGACGGCCACGCCCACCACGTAGGCCTTCACATGCCTCAAGGCCCAGTTGTACAGGGAGTGTCCCATGGTCTGGGGCACCAGGGCCAGGAGGAAGATCCAGAGATAGGCTATCCCCGGAAAGGGACCCAGGGGCGTCCGGGTGACGAGACAGATGAGGCCCAGGAACAGGGCCGCGAACAGGTACACCGGAAAGATGTAGGCCAGGGCCGGAAGCGACTTCCTGAGGACGCGGCCCACCAGGAGATAACCCGCCACGAAGACCGCCCCCAAAAGAGCCAGAAAGTCCCCGAGCAGAGGCTTCCCGCCTCCGGAGAAATCCCCGGCCCCGATGACCGCGCTGCCCGAGATGGCCAGGACCAGGCCGAGCACCGCGAGCCAGGGCATCCTCTCGCGGAGGAAGAGGAACCCGAACAGGGCCGCGAAGATCGGCTGGGTGGCCACGATGACCACCGAGGATGCCACTGTGGTCAGGGCCAGGGAGGAGATCCAGGTCGCGAAGTGCAGGGCCAGGAAGAGGCCCGACAGGAGAAGGAGGAGCCATTCCCTGGACTGAAAAGCCGCCATCGTCCTCCGTTCCTTGAGCAGGGCGAAAGGCGCGAGCAGGACTGTGGAAAAGGCCAGCCTGAGGAAGGCGATGGCCAGGGACGGGGCCTGGGCCAGGCGGATAAAGGGCGCGGCCAGTGAGATCGCGGCCACGGCGAGGAAAAGCACGAGGTACACGAAGCCCCGGCGCGGGCTCAAGGGTTGCACGGAGGCTGTCCGCTCTCCCACCTAACGGATTCCCTTAGCGAGTTCGCGAAGGACGGAGAGGAGGTCCGGGACCAGGGGCCCGCCCCCCTGGGCGAAGTTCGGACGGCCTCCTCCTTTGCCGTTGATCCGGCCCACCGCCTCCTTCATCAGGGCGTTCATATCGAACGCTAAGTCCTGGGACCGGGCGAAGACCAGGTTGGCCTTGTCCGCGGTCGCGGCCAGGAGAGCAACGGTCTCGGGATGCTCGGCGAGGCGGTTGGCCAGCCCTTTCACCTCCTCGGGATCGCGGTCCGGGAAGACCCTGATGACGAGGCGGAAGGACCCGTAGGCTTCCGCTTCTTTGACCAGGCTCTCGGCCTCGCAGTTCAGAGACTCCTCCAGGAGCTCCTTGATCCGCTTTCCCTTGTCCGCGTTCTCCTGGCGGAGCCTCCGGAAGGCCGGCTCCAGGTCTCGGGGCGCGATGGAGAGCTCTCCGGCAAGGGCATTGAGGGTCGCATTCCGCCAGCGGTAATCCCTGAGGGCCCGTCCCCCACAGAGGAACTCCACCCGCACGTCCTCGCGGATCTTCTCCCAACTCGCGATCTTGACCAAGCCCACCTCCCCGGTCCGCTGGCAGTGCGTCCCCCCGCAGGCGGAGTAATCGAAGTCCTTGATCTCCAGGACCCGAAGGATCTCCAGGTCCGGGGGCCGCTTGCGCAGGGGAAGCCTCTGGGCCTCCTCCCGGCTCAGGAGCAGCACCTTCATGGGCCGGTCTTCGAAGACCACCCGGTTGGCCAGGTCTTCGACCCGTTCTGCCAACTCAGGAGCGAGGCCGGGGATGCGGAGGTCAATGGTGCAGTACTCCGAGCTCATGTGGAAGCCCACGGTCATCGCCCGGGCCAGCTGGTCAAAGGCCCCGGACAGGAGGTGCTGTCCGGTGTGCTGCTGCATGTGGTCGAAGCGAACCTCCCAGTCCACCCGGCCCTGCACCGTGCCCTCGGGCAAAGCTCCGTTCATGAAATGCAGGATGGCCTCCCCCTCCTCCTGAACATCTGTTACCGGGACGCCGTTAATCGTCCCTGTATCCGGCAACTGCCCCCCGGACTCGGGGTAAAAGCAGGTCTGATCCAGGATGACGGCGTTCTTATCCGCCCGGCGCTCGATCACCCGAGCCTCGAACTCCGTCCTCCGGACGTCCTCTTCGAAAAGGCGCTCTGTCTTCATCGTAACCATCGCTTAATGATAATCCGAAGGCTGTCCATTTCAACCGGAAGGTCGCCCTACCGGAAGAACACCAGGGTAACCAGAAGGAATACCGGGATAAGGATCATCCCGGAATACAACATGTAGCTCAGGAAGTGCGGGACGCGCACCCCCTGCTCCTCGGCCAGGGACTTGACCATGAAGTTCGGGGCGTTGCCGATGTAGGTGTTCGCGCCCATGAACACCGCCCCGCAGCTGATGGCGCGAAGCAAATCGGCCTGAACCCCGGCGACAACCGGAAGGACGGATGCCGCAGCGTTTCGGGTGACGCTCTCGGCCAGGGAGAAGAAGGTGAGGTAGGTCGGGGCATTGTCCAGGAAGGAGGAGAGCAGGCCGGTGGCCCAGAAAAACTGATAGGGCCTGGTGAGGCCCAATTCCGAGCCCCGGAGCGAAAGCAGTCTCAGCACCGGCTCCATGGTGATGAAGATGCCGGCGAACAGGATGGCCACTTCGGCGATGGGATAAAAGGTGAACTGGTTCCGAGCCCTTAAGCCCTTGGGCGTGAGCCGGAGGGAGAGCAGCGCCATCGCGAGCATCGTCATCTCCCGGAAGGGCGCCGGCACCTGGAAGAAGACCGCCAGCACCACGCCCAGGAGGAAGAGAAGGTTCCATTTCCCGGCGAGCCCGAGGGGCGTGATCTCGGTCCGGTCCCGCAGGATGTCCTCCCGGCGTTCCCTGCGGAAGCAGACCGAGTCCCAGACGAAGAAGATGCCCAACAGCAGGATGAGGCAGAAGAGCCATTCCGGGAGCAGGCTTAACGTCCAGGCGAAGGGCACCCCTTTGAGGTACCCGAGGAACAGGGGCGGGTCCCCCAGGGGCGTGAGACACCCCCCGATATTGGACACGATGAAGATGAAGAAGACGGGGATATGATAGGTGAATTTTCGCTCCCGGACGGTCTGGAGCAGGGGCCGAATCAACACCATGCTCGCTCCGGTGGTGCCGATGAAGTTCGCCAGCACGGCCCCGAACAGGAGGTAAAAGGTGTTCGCCAGAGGCGTCGCCCGAAGGTCCCCGGTCACGAGGAGGCCGCCCGAGATCACAAACAAAGCCCCCAATAGGATGATGAACGAGGAATAATTGGCGAGGGTCTGCCCCAGATCCGCGGGATGATGGCCGATCAGGAAGGCCAGGACCGGAAGGCTGAGCAGGGCCGAGACCAGGAGCTTGTTACGGTTGGGGTACCAGAACCGCGGAGCCGCGAGCGGGAGGGTCGCGATCAGGACCAGGAGGAGGCCGAAGGGCAGGCAGGGCAAAAGGCTCATGACTTTTTCAGTATATCGCAATCCATGTCTTTAATAATCCTCGGGTATTATTGTAACAGAAAGGGGTGGGGGTGTGTCAAAGGGGTCAGGGAAAAGGCGACGGCAGACTGTAGACTGTGGACTGTAGACCTCTAAAGATCAAAGAATCACCAAGGTACGAATTATTTAGACTCCCTCCTCGCTTATTACTTTTCGCTTGAACCGCTGTTCGAACACGGTGTACAGCGCCGGGACGAAGAACAGGGTGAAAAACGTGGACACGGTCAGGCCGCCGATCACCGCGATCGCAAGGGGCGCCTGGGTGGACTCTCCGCCGATCCCCAAGGCCATCGGGATCAAGCCCAGGACCGTGGCCAGGGAGGTCATCAGGATCGGCTTGAGCCGCGTCCTCCCGGCCACCACCACCGCCTCGTGCAGGGGCAGACCTCTCCCCCGCAGGCGGTTGGTATAATCCACGAGCAGGATCCCGTTGCTCACCACGATGCCGACCATGACGATGACGCCCTGAAACGACGTGACCGAGAGAGTGGTGTTCGTCAGGAACAGGGTCCAGAAGACCCCGACGATGCCCAGGGGGACCGTGAACATGATGATGAACGGATCCAAGAGGGATTGGAACTGGGAGGCCATCACGACGTAGACCAGGAGGATCGCCAGGCTGAAGGCCAGGAGCAGATTGAGAAACGTCTTCTGCTGTTGTTCGACGTTTCCGGTCTGTGTCACGGTGAACCCGGGCGGGATCGTAATCTTCTGCAGCTGTCGGGTAATGTCGTTCGCGACGCTCCCCAGGTCGCGGCCGGTCACGTTTGCGGTGACCTCGACCATCCTCTCCTGGTTCTTCCGGTCGATCTGGACCGGGGAATTCGCCAGGGTCACGGAGGCAACGTTGCCCAGCAGCACGGGCTGCCCGCCAGACGCGGCCAGGACGATGCCCCTCAGGTCTTCGGGGCTCGAGCGGTAGCGCTCGTCCAAGCGGACCAGGATGTTGTAAGCGTTTCCGGTGACCGGATCGGTATAGACCGAAGCGACCGCGCCTCCGATGCACGTGTTGATGGTGTTGGCGATATCAGCGGCGTTAACCCCCAACACTCCGGCTTTATCGCGGTCGATCTTCACCCTCACCTCCGGGAGGTTGTCCTCCCGACTGACCTGCACATCGGTAGCCCCGGGGGTCGAGCGGACGATCCCGGCGATCTGGCTGGCCAGCTGGGAGCCCGTGGCGAGGTCGTATCCCTGAATCTCGACATCGATCGGCGCGTTGGAACCGAAGTTCAAGAGGAAGCGGAGAAAACCTCCCCAGTTCACGAAGGTCGTAGCTCCGGGAACCCTGGTCACCTTCGGACGGATGGCGCTGACGATCTGGAAGACCGAACGATGCCTTTGGGCGGGTGGCACCAGGGTCACCTGGATGTTGGCTGCGTGGCTGCCGGAGTTTCCTCTTCCCCCGCCGCCCGACTGGACTCCCACACTGGCGATCATGGCCTGGATCTCAGGGACGTTTTCCTGCAGGATCTTCTCCACCTGGCTGGCAACCTTGTCGGTCAACTCGGAACGCGTGCCCACCGGAAGCTTGATGCTGATGCCGAACTGGCTTTCGTCCTGGTCCGGGAAGAATTCCGTTCCGATGAATTTGAGCAACACACACGACAGCAAACCCATTCCGGCTATCCCACCGATGATCAGCCTGCGGTGCCCGAGGGTCCAGCGCAGAGCCCTTTCGTACACGGCATCAAGCCGCTCGATCTCGTCGTGGGCCATGGCCCGCAGGCGGTCGGAGAGCTTGCGGGACTCCCGGTCCAGCGCCTTCTCCGGCGGAAGATATTGATAGCACATCAAGGGGGTCACGGTCCGGGAAACGAAGTACGACCCAAACAGGGCCACGGCAATCGTGAGGGTGAGCGGGACGAACAACAGCTTCGCGACCCCGGTCATGAAGACCACCGGCAGGAAGACAATCACGGTGGCCAGGGTCGAAACGAAGATCGGGGAGGCGACCTCCCTGGCCGCCTCCAGCGTTGCCTCCATCTTGGTCTGGCCCTCCCGGCGTTGGTTGTAATGGCGGTAGCTCACCTCCAGCGCGACGATGGAGTCGTCGACCAGGCGCCCGACCGCCAAGGCCAGCCCCCCGAAGGTCATGATGTTCAGGGTCACGTTCCCAAAGCGGAACAGGATGAAGGTGATCAGGATCGAAAGCGGGATCGCGACCACGATGATCAGCGTTCCGCGCAGGTTGTGGATGAAGAACAGGATGATCAGCATCGCCAGAAGGGCTCCCAGCAAGGCCTCGCGGGCCAAGCCGGAAATCGTCTGGCGGATGTAGCGCGACTGGTCACCCGTCATGGAGATACGGACATTGGGGGGGATGCCCGCCAAGTTGGGAAGTGCTTGTTTTATGTTATCCACCACGTTGACCGTGTTGGCGTTGGCTAGCTTTTGTACCTCCAGAGTTAGCCCCGGCTTGCCGTTGATGCGGATGATCCCGGTCTGCTCCTGGTAGCTGTTCTCGACCGCCCCGATATCCCGGATCCGGATGGGCACTCCGTTGACCATTCGGACCACGATGTTCTCCATCGGCTGGACGATATTGAACCGGCTTTCGGTCTTGAGCGCATAGTCGAACGGGCCGGTCTTGATGTCTCCGGAAGGGACTATCAGGTTGGCGTTGGCGATCGCGGTGAGCACGCTCTGTACCGGAATCTGGAGGGCCTGGAGGCGGTTGCGGTCCATGATCACGTGGATTTCGCGAATCCGTCCGCCCGAAACCTGGGCCGTGGCCACGCCGGGAAGGTGCTCGATCTCGGGTTCGATGACATTGGAGGCCAGGTCGTACAGGTCGCGCTGGTCCATGTCTCCGAAGACCACGAGGTTGCAGATCGACCGGCTGTTGATGTCGAACCGCTGCACGATCGGCTGGGAAACACCGTCCGGCATATTCCGCATCGCCCGGTTCACCCGCTGGATTACGTCGACCATGGCGACGTCGGGGTTAGCCCCCCAGTTCAAGTTGATCCGCACCCGGGACACCCCCTCCCGCGTCGTGGACTCGATGTAGTCCACGTTATTGACCGAGCTGACGGCCCGCTCGATAGCCTTGGTCACCGTCTGTTCCATGTCCAAGGGGCTGGCGCCGGGATAGTTGGTCGATACGCTGACCACCGGGATGCTGATGTTGGGCAAGAGGTCGATGGGCAACTGCCCCAGGGACACCAGCCCCAGCACCAGGACGGTTACGGCGATGAGGAAGGTGGAGATGGGGTAGCGGAGGGCGAGCCGGGTAAGCCACATGGGGTTAAGGGTGTCCGGGGCTTAGGGCTGGACGGACACGGGACCCCCGTCCCGCACGAACTGTTGGCCGGTCGTGATCAAGCTCTCCGTGCCGGAGAGGCCCGAGACGATCTCCGTTCGCGAGGCCTGCTCGATCCCGGTTTGAACCGGCACCCGCTTCGCCGTCTTGTTATCGACGACGTAGACGAACGGACCGTTGGCATCCTTGAGCACGGCTTGGGCCGGAATTGTGATCGCATTCGGATGCTCGGAGAGGACCAGGGTGACGGTCGCGTACATCCCGGGTTTGAGCCGGTGATCCTTGTTCGGAACGAAGATCTCAGCGGCCATGGTCCGGGTCGAGGGATCAACAGCCTGGCTGAGCCTGCCCACCCGACCTTTGACCGGGTTATCGGGCAGAGCATCGGCTGTGACGACCGCTTCATTCCCGATCGTAATCAGCGGGATGTCCTTCTCCAGGATGTTGATCACCACTTTAACGCTGTCGAGATTCATCAGGGTAAACAGGGTCGAGGCGTTGGGGGTCACGAGGGCTCCGGGATCGAGGTAGCGCTTGGTGATCGTGCCCGCGAACGGGGCGGTGATGCGGGCATAGCCGAGGCGCGTCTTCGCCGTCCCATTGTTCGCCTCAGCGACCTTCATCAGCGCTTCGGCGTTGTCCAGCTCTTGCTTGGCCCCGAGGTCCTTTTCGTACAGTTCTTTCGTCCGCAGATATTCGGCCCGGGCGTTGTAGTACGTCGCGGCCGTCTGCTGGACCTGCTGCGCCAGCTCGGTCGTGTCGATCAATGCCAGAAGCTGGTTCCGTTTCACTGCGACTCCCAAGTTGACATAGACGCGATCGAGGTTGCCGCTGACCTTCGAAAAGATACTCGCCTGCTGAATCGAGACTACGTCTCCAGTGGACTGCAGGGTGTAGGCGACCGTGTCCCGCAACGGCTTTTCCACCCGTACGCTCGGAACGTTCGGCCGCCTGGGGCCCGAGGCGGAACGACGGGTGGCAATTCTGACGATGGCAATGGCGAGGATGGCCAGGATCGCGATCCCAGCGATAACAAAAGTCCTCTGTTTTTTCATTTGTAATATCTATTTAACAATTAAACATAAGACAGAGTTCACTTGCGTTAACAATTTATTATAACCCTGCTTCAACCGAAACGTCAAGACCCTGGCCTCCGCAGCATGTCCGGAAGCTCAAGGTCCTTCTTCGGTTCCGAGCTACTTTCATCCCGCAAGGGGAGAAACTCGCTCTTCCCTCTCGATCTTCCCGTCCCGGATCATCACGATCCGCCGGGCGTTCTCGGCCACCGTGCGGTCGTGGGTCACCAGGATGATCGTGTTCCCCTGAGCATGCAGGCTCCCGAACAGGGCCATGATCTCCTTCCCGGTCTTGCTGTCCAGGTTGCCGGTGGGCTCATCCGCCAGGATGAGCGAGGGATGGGTGACCAGCGCCCGGGCAACGGCCACCCGCTGCCGCTCCCCGCCGGAAAGCTCGTTCGGTCGGTGCAACGCCCTCTGTCCCAGCCCCACCGACTCCATCGCCGCCATGGCCCGTTTCTTGCGCTCACCCCCCGAGATCCCGGAGTACACCAGGGGCAGCTCCACGTTGTGCAGCGAGGTGGCCCGCGGCAGAAGGTTGAAGGTCTGGAACACGAACCCGATCTTCCGGTTCCGGATCCTCGCCAGCCCGTTGTCGTCCAGCTTGGCGATTTCCTCGCCGTCCAGGACGTAGGACCCGGACGTGGGCGTATCCAGGCAACCAATGAGGTTCATCAGGGTGGATTTCCCGGACCCCGATGGCCCCATGATGGCAAGGTATTCCCCAGGGGCCACTTCCAGCGACACCCCGTCCAGGGCGTGTACCTCCTCCCCGTCCATCTTGTAGATCTTCATGAGATCCTTGGCCTGGATCAGCATCTTGGATTTAAAATCCGTCCGTCATCAAGTCGTTATTCTCCGATCGCCTTGGCTATTGCCGCCTCCGCGATCTTCAGGTCGCATAAGGTGGAGGCTTCTTGGACTCTGGCCTGGGTCAGCGTCGCCTGGCTGGTCAGAAGGTCCAACGTCGTGGCCGCCCCCAAGCGCTGCTTCTCGCTGGTCAGACGGTAGTCCTCCTCGGCCCCCCCAAGAGTCTCCCGCGCCAGCTTCACCTTCTCCAG
>Ga0315296_10003883_pt1 | contig 12398 bp, 13 predicted proteins | sample YL17G14_18_MG_FD_203921 | JGI IMG/M metagenome (GOLD analysis project Ga0315296, IMG submission 203921) | Sediment microbial communities from Yellowstone Lake, YNP, Wyoming, USA - YL17G14_18 | ecosystem: Environmental > Aquatic > Freshwater > Lake > Sediment | place: USA: Wyoming | collected... | reverse complement strand
AATTTTTGACTAGTAATGATCCGTACATTTCAGCAATTTATGGTACAGTTGAAACTTCGTATGTTATAGAAAGAACAGGCGGAGTTATATCAGAAAGGATGCCTGATCTAAAAGAATTGGATAAGCGAGTAATAATAATGAAGTCTTTAATTAATATTTAAGATACATGAATAAATTTAATTGAAATTTCAATTGAAAGGACTGCAAAAATGTCTGAGAAAGAAAAAAAAATTGGGGTCGGAGTAATTGGTGCTGGTAGCATAGCTGAAATAGGTCATTTTCCTTCAATAGCACAAATACCTGAAGCTGAACTTATAGCTGCTTGTGACCCTGTAGAAGAGTATAGAAATAATGCCACAAGGAAATGGAGAGCAAAAGCTGTATATAAAGATTACCAAGAGATGTTAAAAAGAGATGATATAGATGTTGTAATTATTTCATCACCAAATGTGTATCATCATGAACATGCTATAGCATGTGCTCAAGCAGGAAAACATGTAATTATTGAAAAACCTTTTGCATGTACAAATTATGAAGGCTGGGACATAGTGAATAATGCTAAAAAATATGGAACAAAAGTAATGGTTGGGTGTAATTACAGATTTTGGGAGCAGCACTTGATTGCTAAAGATTTGATTAGCCAGGGAATTGTTGGTGATATTAAAATGGGTAGTTCAAAATCACATGAATCATGGGATCTTTATCATGAGATGATATCTTATACTAAATTCCGATCAGATGCAAAACTTGCAGGTGCAGGAGCACTTTTTGATTTAGGTTCTCATATGGTTGATTTGCTCCTATGGTTAATAGGAAAAGATGTTAAAAGAGTATGTGGGATTGCAAAGAATATAACCAGGCCTAAAGAATACACAGTTTTAGATGACTGTGTTTATATTACTATAGAATTTGTAGATAAGTCATATGGAGTTGTTGATTTAAATAGGTTTTCTCCTGTAGTAACTCAAGGTTGTGAAATATTAGGTACAAAGGGGACTATTTTAACAAGCTCAGAATCTCAAAACCCATATCAATCTGCTCCATTAGCAATTTATATTGACAGGGATTATGAGTGGGAAGAACTGCCAGAAATAATTAGAGATTACAGATATCCTCAAATTTTTTGGGCAACAGATAATTTAACAAAACCACTGCAAAAGAGATGGGTTTCAATTTATCCTCCAAGAGGATGGGCATATAAGAAAATGTTAAAACATTTTATAGATTATATTTATTATAGTAAGAAGCCAGTTATTAAAATGGAAGATGGTGCCAAGGATATGGATGTTCTCTGTGCAGTATTTAAATCTATGGAAGTAGATGGATGGGTTGATTTACCCTTAAAAGAAGAAATAATTCCGCCATATTTTAAAAAAGGTAAATAGAACTTTAATGAAAGGAATTTGTTAAATTTATGCAGTTTCTAAAAATAGATAAAAAACCCAAGTTTGGTTTTAGTAAGAGTGAAATAATAACTTATGCTAAAAGCGTTATAGAAAAGGAAGCTAAAGGAATAAGAAATCTTTTGCAATATATAAATAATGAGTTTGCAAACGCGGTTAATGAAATCTTAAATTGTAAGGGTAAAGTTGTAATAGTAGGGTTAGGAAAATCAGGGCATATTGGAAAAAAAATTGCTGCTTCAATGGCTTCAACTGGAACACCTGCTTTCTTTGTTCATGGGGATGAAATGCTCCATGGAGACCTGGGAATGATTGAAAAAAGAGATACTGTTATTACTATTTCTAATTCAGGGGAAACAAAAGAGATAATAAATGATTTCCCCACACTTAAAAAGATTGGCTGCAAGATAATATCAATTACGTCTAATCTAAATTCTACTATCGCTAAAAATAGCGATATTCATTTATGTATAGGCAAGTTAGAAGAAGCCGACCATTTAAATTTAGCACCTACCACAAGTGCTGCTGTAACACTAATAATGGGCGATGCTCTAGCATTGACTTTATCTTATATAAAGGGTTTTAAAAAAGAGGATTTTGCTCTATTCCATCCAGGAGGAAATTTAGGTAAAGGTCTTACTGGTAAGGAAATATGATTATTTAGATTTATTATGAAAATAGAATTAATTTTTTGAGTTTTTATTTTTAGGCTCATTTTAAAAATATTGTTGATTTTTTACACTGCCTTAACTGAACATGCCCTAAGGAGCAGTGGGAAGCGAAGTGATAAATTAAGAAAATTGTAAAGCGAGGTGAGGAACTATGTAGGTGCAAAATGTATTTATTAAAGAAGGCATGAGGGATATAAGTTAGGAAAGGAGGCTGTATGGTAAAATAGAAACAATGTAGAAAGTAAAGTATTAAAGGAGGTGATTTTAGGAACAATTATATGTATTTTTTGTAATTGAAAGTTTTGCAAAGAAAGGATTTGAAAATGAAAAAATCATTATTATGGATAGTAGTGCTGGTATTAAGTATATCAATGGTTGCGGCTTTTTCATTATATGGCTGTAAAGCAGAGAAAGCAGTAGAAGAAGCTGTACCTGCTGAGGAGGAAGCAGCTCCATCAAAAGGAGTTGTGGCAGTTCTTGGTCTATGGGGAGGGGACGAGTTAGCAAACTTTCAAGAAGCAGTCTTCCCATTCACGGATGAAACAGGTATCGGTATGGCATTTGAAGGTACCAGAGATCTAGCAGCTGTTCTTACTACAAGAGTGGAAGCTGGAAACCCTCCAGACTTGGCGGTCTTGCCAAATCCAGGTCAGATGTATGAATTAGCTGAGGCCGGTAGACTTGTTGATGTTAGCCAATTCATGGATATGGAAGAATTGAGGGGAAATTATGCACAAGCATGGTTAGACTTAGCTAGCTATAATGGTACTCTGTATGGTATCTTTTTTAAGACATATATTGGGAATCTTATCTGGTACAGTCCATCAGCTTTCTCTGAAGCTGGGTATGAGATTCCTACAACATGGGATGAGTTAATAGATTTGTCTGACAAGATCGTTTCTGATGGTAAGGTACCTTGGACTATGGGTTTTGAAAGTGGAGCTGCAAGTGGATGGCCTGCTACTGACTGGATTGAGGATATATTACTCCGGACAGCCGGACCGGATATTTTTGACAAATTGGTTAATCATGAGATATCATCTGGTATTTTGATATTTTTTTCCTTACAGTATTTATAAACGCCAAATGCCATAAAATCACACATAGCGAAAATAGCAGTAAGGTTATCAACTTCAGTTAGGAGTTTTTTCATAGCTCTATAACCACTTTCGATACTTTCTTCACCTTCAGTTACAAAGTCCTCTCTATATTCAATATTATTTTCTATAAGTGCTTCCTTGTATCCTTTTAATCTGTCCTGGAAGATTTTAATTTTTTGAGGCGAAGATATAACACCTATTTTTTTATGTCCCAATTTTATTAAATAATTTGTTGCGTCATATGCTGCTTTTAAATTATTGGTTATTACATGTGAGGATTTTAAGTCAGGAATAAATCTATCTACCAGAACAGCAGGTATATTTCTTTTCATTATTTTATTAATAAACTTCCTATCTTTTTTTCCACCGGAAATTCCGCTTAAGATTATTCCATCTACTCCTCTATCAATAAACATATACAGTGATACATATACAGTGATGAAGTTTGTACTTCATAATCATTATCTGTGTTTACAAGGATGACATTGTAGTTATTTTTTCTTGAGTAATCATCTACACCCCTCACTATTTCTGGGAAAAAAGGATTAATAATATCAGGAAGTATTAAGCCAATATAATGAGTCCTTTTAGTTCTCATGCTTCTAGCAATCAGACTTGGTCTATAGCCCATCTCATCTGCAATTTTAATTATCTTTTCTCTTGTTTTTTTATTAACAAGTTCAGGACTATTAAAAGTCCTTGATACAGTCATATGAGAAACATTAGCTTTTTTAGCGATTTCATATATATTTGTCATTTTAAATCATCCATATTTTTTAAATGATAATAGAGTGTATTTAACTTTTTTTCAAAAAATATATTGACAAAAGGTTTCTAATATAATAGTGTTATCAATAACGGTTATGTATAACATTAGTGATAAAAGTATAAAGTAATAAGATAAATAATTCAAGATTTTATTTTAGTATCAGGGTTTGCAAACAAAATTTGGGAGGTTGCGTTGAAGTTAGGTATTTTTACAGTGTTGTTCCAACAATTGTCTCTTGAGAAAGCCTTAGACAAGGTAGTTGAGTATGGTCTGGAGGCCGTAGAGATAGGTACGGGGAACTATCCCGGGAATGCCCATTGTAATCCCGATGAACTACTTGAAGATAACGTGAAAATAAAGAGATTCCTTCGAGCTATATCAGACCGCGGGTTGATGATTAGTGCATTTAGTTGCCATGGGAATCCATTACATCCTGCTCGCGAGTTTGCTCAGAGCTCGCACAATACCTGGAGAAAAACTGTGCTACTTGCAGAGAGAGCTGGTGTGGAGACTATCTGTGTATTTTCGGGATGTCCTGGCGACTCAGAAAATGCCAAGTACCCAAACTGGGTTATCTGTGCTTGGCCAGACGATTTCCCGAAAATACTGAAGTGGCAGTGGGAAAATAAGGTTATTCCCTATTGGGCTGAAGAAGCAAAATTTGCGGGAAATCATGGCGTCAAAAAGATTGCCTTTGAAATGCACCCGGGCTTTGTGGTTTATAACCCTGAGATGCTGCTCAAGTTACGTGAAGCTGTCGGGCCGGCAATAGGGGCCAACTTTGATCCTAGCCACCTTTTGTGGCAGGGTATTGACCCCATCATTGCAATACGAGCGCTTGGTAGACATAATGCCATCTTCCATATTCATGCTAAGGACGTTTATGTTGATCCGTATAACACCTCGCTAAATGGGGTTCTTGATGCAAAACCCTATGCTGATGTTTTCAATAGATCATGGACCTTTAGAACTGTGGGGTTTGGCATGGGGTATGAAAAATGGAAGGGCATTATAAGTGCCCTAAGAACGGTGGGATATGATTATGTCCTTAGCATCGAGCACGAGGATCCTCTTATGTCTATCGAGGAGGGGCTCAGGAAGGCCGTGGAGTTCTTGAAAGCATGTCTCTTTAAGGAAGAACACCAGAACGTGGTGGGTATAGGCAATCACTGAAGTGGTGGGAATAAGTGGCTTGGAGGAGGGGCAACGGGAAGGCCGGCCGATTCATTACTATAAAAATATTATAACAAGGAGATGCGGGTAAATGGCTATCGGGGTAGGATTTGTGGGCGCCGGGCGAATCGTACAATTGAGGTACCTATCTGAGTTTTCTGTCCTGCCCGGTGTCAAGATGGTTGCTGTATCTGATATCGTAGCTGAGGCTGCATGGAGCGTGGCTAATACCTATGGGATTCCCGGGGTTTATACTGGTGACAAGGGGTGGCGGGAACTTCTCGAGGACAGTTCCGTGGAGGCAGTAGTCATTTCCACCCCAAACTGGTTGCATGCACCAGTGGCTATCGCTGCTTTCAAAGCTGACAACTAGGTTGTGATTGAAAAGTCCATGGTTAACTTATTGAAAGGATCCAGTTTTTTACCGCTGTTGAAGTTTGATTCACCACTAATCGTGGTGTTTAGTGAAATATAGTCTTCTATCGAGAAAGGATGGATATTTATGTCAAAATTGGCTCTTAAAGGTGGAACGAAAATTTCTGCCGAACTGGAAAATATTAGATGGCCGGAGTTACATGCGGAGGATGAGGCGTCTGTCCTGGATGCTCTGCGTAAGAACTACTTGGGGGGAATCGGAGACGAAAACCTACCCAACAACATTTTTGAACGGGAATTTGCACGCTATCATGGCGCCAAATACGGAATCGCTGTCGCTAACGGTACTGTTGCCTTGGAACTTTCTCTCAGGGCTGGTGGGGTTCAGCCGGGAGATGAAGTTATCGTACCGGCGATCACGTTTATTGCCAGCGCCACCCCTATCATTTCAGTTGGTGCCGTTCCGATTTTTGTCGATGTTGATCCCGATACTGCTCAGATCAGCGTCCTCGCGGTCGAAGCTGCCATTACTCATAAAACTAGGGCTATAATCGGCGTCCATTATGGAGGGTATGCCTTTGATCTAGATGCTATCCTAGATTTGGCAAGGAGACATAATCTATTGGTGATCGAGGATTCTGCCCACGCCCACGGTACGGATTGGCGGGGGAAAAAGGTTGGCTCTTGGGGAAGTTTCGGTTGTTTCTCTTTCCAGCAATCTAAAGCTTTAGCTGCAGGGGAGGGCGGAATTGTCTTAACCAACGATGACGAACTATTTGAGTATGCAACATTATTACGCAATATCGGTCGGAAGACCGACCAACGCGAATATTATCACTATGTCTCGGCTTCCAACTGGCGTATGGGTGGCCTACAAGGTGCGTTGCTTTTATCTCAGTTTTCCAGGTTTCCCCGACAAGCTAAAGAACGTGATAAAAATGGCCGGTATGTGGCTAGCGAAATTAATAAGATCCCCGGTCTTCGTACTCTAAAACCTGATGATCGGATTACACAGCGGGGATATTACTTCATGGTGCTAGAGTTTGACGCCGAGCAGTTTGGAACCGATCGAGACAAATTCGTTGCTGCGTTGCAAGCGGAAGGTGTAGGCTGGGTTGGTAGGGGTTATGAACGCCCGCTGTACAAGGAACCCGCCTTTTCTAAAGAGAAATTGAACCCGTTACTACATCCGGCAATTGATATTCCTGACTATAACAACATGTCGCTGCCCAACGCTGAAAAGTGGGCAAGACGGCAAGTGACCATCGGTCATACCTACTTGTTAGGTGAGGAGAGGAGGCGGGCTGAGTTGGTACTGGCAGCCATTCATAAAATTAGGGAAAACGTCGCCGAATTGAACGGTTAACTGTTGATTCTTTTGAGTTTTCCCCTGCCGGATGAAAATCTATGCCGGAACGGGAAGAGTATAGTTAAGCACGGTTGGGACTAGCGAGAGGATTAGAGAGATTAATGGTGTTTTCCCAATCGAGTTGAAACAAAGACTGCACTTTGACAAACGAGATACTCCGCAATCTGCGGGTGAACATGCTGTGCTATTGCCCGGCCAGAAATTATGAAAGGAGGGATTGTGTTGCCTGGCCCAAAGTTAATAGGAAAGTAGCTTTGGTGTTTAGCCTGACAATTAGTTATCCAGAACTCGAAAACTCCGTAATGGGCTGGGGAAGAAGCTGTACGGCGAGATAAGGGAAGAGGTGGATGGCCGGGAAAGATAGATCGCCATGGCAGACAGAATAACTCTTGTTAGTTGCTAGATAGTTTGCGGTCTGTCAAAAGGGCGAACGACGAGAAAAGGGGGGATGTTATGGCAAAACAGAGAAAGGAGGTAGCAAGAATCCGTTGGGAAAAGCTAGGAAAGAAAAACGTACAAAGTTAATGAAAGGAGAAAACAATGAGAAAGTTAAAAATCACTTGGGGGCTCGTTATGGCTGTGACGCTTATGCTAGTACTTAGCTTCGGCTTGGCTAGTTGTGCTCCAGCTCCCACCGAAGAGGTGGCTCCCACTCCTACGGAAGAGGTAACCACACCTCCTACGGAAGAGACAACGCCGGAAGAGGTGGCTAAGCCGTATGCCGGGATAAAACTGGTTCATTTCAGTGTTTCCGATCGGGAAGATATTTTAATAAAAGAAGCCGCCGAGTTTAAGGCTATGACCGGAATCGACGTAGAAATCCAGGTAACGGCCTACGCGAATATGCGCGACAAGTTAACCACCGCCTTGATGGCAGGAGAGGGTCCGATTGACACTTTCGACATGGATCTGGTTTGGGTGCCGGGTTTCGCGAGCGGTGGTTGGGTCGTGGAACAAGAGCTCACTCCAGCTGAATTGGAAGGTATGATTCCCGCCACATTGGACGCTTCCAAGTATAACGGTAAATATTATGCACGCCCATTTATTTCTAGTATTAAATATTTCTGGTACAACGCTAAAATTTTGGAGGAAGCCGGGATCAAGGCTCCGCCGCTAACTTGGAAAGAACTCACGGAACAATCACTGCTGATTCAGGAGAAAGGTTTGGTTAAGTACGCCAATGTTTTTTCCTGGGCGCAGGATGAGTGCCTAAGCTGCGATTTTATGATACTTAACGGCTCTTTCGGCGGAAAAGAGTTGGTTGCATCGGACGGTTCCAACAATATCGATACCCCCGAGACCCGTTCCGTACTGCAGTGGATGGCAGATTCTATATATAAAGACAAGATCACTGATCCAGCTTCTATTACATTTCACGAAGATCAGGTGTTAAACGTGTTTCTGGCTGGTGACAGCGCTTTCATGCTAAACTGGGAACTTTGGCCCCATAACCAGGCTGTAACCGATAAGTCGCCAGTAGAACCGGATATGAGGATGGCGTTGATGCCCGGAACTGAAGCCAATCCGAACGGTTATACCATCAACGGTCCTTGGACGATAGCGATAGCAGCTAATTCCACGAAAGGGAAAGCCGCGGAAATGTGGTTGGAGTTTCTGACTTCAAAAGCCCAGGATAAGATGAGAACTATTGAGTTTGGTTCATTGCCGATCTGGTCGTCGAATTACGAAGATCCCGAGATTATCGAAAAGTCATTTGGGAAATTCAGTCCAGTCATGGATGCACAGAACGAATTTACCGGCCGTCAAGCATTCTCTCAAAGCTGGTATATTGGTTGGTCGGAGGCCTTGCGTCTAGAAGTACAAAATGTCCTAGTTCAGAAGAAAACCCCTGAACAGGCATTGAAGGACTTAGCTGCTAAGACCGAAGAACTAGCTACCCAGGAGTGAGACTCGGGTTAAGGCCAAACCAAGTAGGTTTGGCCTTAACCCATAAGGTACCTTAGTAGTTCCTGCCTGTTAAATATATATACATCGTGCACCCAAAAATACACATACATAGGTAACCTTAATGAATATTTGTTTACATACATCGTACACTCATTATCATAATTATCTATACTGGTCTCAAAAACAAAGGAGGCCAGTATGGATGAAATTGAAATCAGAAAACAAGCAATTTCTAGATATGAAAATGGTGAATCTCCCAAGGCAATATATCAAAGTCTTGGTAAAAGTAAAAGATGGTTTTTTAAATGGTTAAAACGCTATAAGTATGATGGAGAGAACTGGTCAAAAGACCTTTCAAGAAAACCCCATCGTACTCGGGAAAAAATTAATGAAACTATGGAACAGGCAATAATTGATACAAGAAAAAAACTTGAAAGCACACTCTATGCCCAGATAGGAGCACTAAATATTAAGTGGCATTTAGCAAAGCAGGGCCTAGAAGCTGTCCCATTTCAACCATTAATAAAGTACTTAAACGAGGCAATCTTGTGCGTAAACGCCACAAATATGAGCCAAAGGGCACTGACTATCCGGCTCTAAAAGCTACTCAGAGCAATTTCCTGCATCAGTTTGATGTAGTGGGCCCTCGTTACCTAAAAACTGACGGACGTTTTTATTCAGCCAATATAATTGATACTTATGATAGAAGATGCTGTATAAATCCTGTACGCAGACAGACAAAGAGTGATATCCTTGCCTCTCTGGTCCGTTGCTTTCAGATCTTAGGAATACCAGATTATCTGCAAATGGATAATAAGCTGCCCATGAGGGGTTCTAACCGGTATCCTCATTCATTTGGTCTTATTATTCGTCTTTGCCTTTATCTTGGCATACAACCCATATTTATCCCCATAGGTGAGCCCTGGAGAAATGAAATAATAGAGAGATTTCAGGATGTTTTTGATAAAATGTTTTTCCGTTCTCAGTATTTTATGAATTTTTCCCATCTTGTATCTCAGGCTAAAGGATTTGAAATATTCCATGATAATAATCACAGATATAGTACCCTGGAGGGCAGAACTCCTATGGAGAAAAGATCTAGTGATATAAAATATCTTCCCAAAGATTTTAGTATACCTTCTAAACTTAGTATTGCTAAAGGATATGTTCACCTTATCAGGTTTATTAGAAGTAGTAGGATTTTAGATATCTTTGGGGAGAAATTCTCCATGCCTGTTGAACTGGAATATGAATATATCTGGGCAACAATTGATACTGGTCAAGAATCATTATCCATATATCATGATTCCAAACTGGTAGAGAAATTAAATTATCCTTTACCAAAGACTTATATTGAATTGTCAAAGATCGATCTATAGAGTAACCTATGTATGTGTATTTATTAATTACCAACTAAAAATGGAGAGGAGAACCATTATCAGTAACTATATCGACGTCAGACAAGGCAATAAAAATAGATCGCGACGTGCTGGTTTTCATGGGGTTTTTTCCAACAAGACCCTGATATATTTTGGACTCATTCCGAGTGTTATACTAATAGTCGGCATATTTATTTTTCCCCTTGCATATTCCATAGTGGCCAGTTTCTTCGATTTTACGCTAACCCGCCAGACCGTACCCTTCATTGGTTTGAAGAACTATATTGAGATGTTTACTGATCCTAATTTCGGCTATTCGGCGGGGATCACATTGTATTTCACCGTGGTTTCCGTGGGGCTAGAATTGATTTTCGGCCTACTGATTGCATTGGTACTTAACCAGCCTTTCCCAGGTCGCAATTTCGTCAGGGTAGCGGCTATCTTGCCTTGGGCGATTCCGACCGTGGTGAACGCTTATATGTGGCGGTGGATTTTTAACCCGCAGTATGGGGTCTTAAATGCCATCGCCAAGGGATTAGGACTTATTGATAATTATGTTATTTGGCTGGGGACGCCGATGATGGCATTACATAGTGTTATACTAGCTGATATATACACAGAGATTCCCCTAGTAGTCATCATTATCTTAGCTAACCTTCAGGTTATTAACCCTTCTCTGTATGAGGTTGCTAGAATTGACGGCGCTTCGGAGATCCGTACTCTATTTAGCATAACTTTGCCCCTGTTACGGCCGAGTTTGCTCTTCCTCTTGATAATCCGAAGCATGGCCGCGTTTCGGGTGTTTGACATCCTTTACGTCCTGACCGGCGGTGGCCCGGCTGGTGGCACCAAGGTGCTGGCTTATTATATGTATGAGGCTGCTTTTGGTTCCATGCGCGTCGGCTTCGGGTCGGCTGTTTCCTATATTATGACATTGATAATCACGATCCTCAGTCTCATATACTTTATAGCCCTCAAGCGGGTACCAGAATATCAATAGGAAGGAGAAACTTGTTATGAGTAGGCGCAAACTATTCCGCCACATTTTTCTTGGGTTAGCAGTCTTGATGGTTTTGGTATGGTCGTTGTTTCCATTATATTGGTTGTTCGTCTCTACAATTTCATCGGATCAGGAACTGCGCCACCGACCTCCGCATGTTTTTCCAAACCATCCAACCTTGGAGAATTACGCTACTATTTTATTTGGTGACAACTCTACTGTCAGAGGCTTTCGTTTCAGTTTGGGAAACAGCCTGGTGGTCAGCTTAATTGCCACAGCGATTATTCTGATTCTAGCATCCTCCGCCGCCTACGTGCTGACCCGTTACAGATTTCGCGGGAGAGGGGTTTTGTTTGGGGGATTAATCTATCTTAACATGCTCCCCTTAGTGGCGGTGATCATCCCCTTTTACATTATTGCAGATGCCCTCGGCCTGATAGATACCAAACTCGCCCTGATTGTCTTCTATTCCGGCATGAACCTGACGCTAGCCATCTGGTTGCTGCGTAATTATTTCTTGACATTGCCTCCTGAACTGGAGGAAGCGGCTGTTCTGGACGGCTGTTCGCCCATACAGGTTGTTTTCAAGGTGGTCTTACCTTTAGCTAGACCTGGGCTGTCAGCTGTCGGGATCCTAACGTTTCTCGCCATATGGAATGAATTCTTTTTGGCGCTAATCATGACGTTCAGCGAAAAGTCTCAGACCTTTCCAGTTATGCTATTAACTTTTAGTGGGCGTTATGCATATAACTTCGCCATGACTAATACGGGCGCATTATTGGGACTAGTCCCTCCACTGGGAATCATGATCATATTTAATCATTGGATCATTAGCGGTTTGACCGCCGGTTATGAGAGATAAGGCCCAGTTACTGGACGGGGCTTGGGCTTTTCCAGGTGGTAACGGTAATCTTAATAACGGCTATGTTTGTTGCACTATTGTTGTCAGCAATGTGGGGTCTGTCAGAAGCCGAGAGCAGCGGGGGCCTCAGGCTACTTCAAGGTTCCAGCTTTGGTTAATGATGTCAAAAAATGCGCTGGTAAGTCCAGCGGTTTTCTTCTTTTGACAACATTCAAGCAACGTTACTGATATTCTTGAATTGATGTAAGAGTTTAGAAGGAGCGAATATGGCTAAAAAAAGCAACAGGGCCAACCTCTGGCAGGCCGTAGTAGAGCAACTGGATCATCTGGCTAGCTTGCTTAAGCTAGATCCAGGGGTCCATGCCGTCTTAAGAGAGCCCAAAAGGACT
>Ga0315296_10003882_pt1 | contig 12398 bp, 29 predicted proteins | sample YL17G14_18_MG_FD_203921 | JGI IMG/M metagenome (GOLD analysis project Ga0315296, IMG submission 203921) | Sediment microbial communities from Yellowstone Lake, YNP, Wyoming, USA - YL17G14_18 | ecosystem: Environmental > Aquatic > Freshwater > Lake > Sediment | place: USA: Wyoming | collected... | reverse complement strand
ATCCCCGTTCCGTTTCCGATAACGGAATGCTGCACAGTCCCTTTCCGCCTTTGTCCTGAACGGCCCCTTGAGGACCGGGAAGATGTCCCCCTCGACGATGAGCACGTAGTATCTCATTTCTTTCTCCGCTCAGTCTGAACTTTCTCAAGGAAGTAGTCCACCCGATGGAGCTCCCCAAAGTGCTCTTTGAACATTGCATCGGATAGGAGTACCTTGAGCGCAGTTCTCATCTTCGTCACCCTGGCGGCTGGAAGCCGCTTGAGATGTTCGTACCAGTCAAGTCCTGTCACCATGATTTTCACTTCCCCTTCTCTCTTTGTTTCCTTGCCCTTTTTCCCTCGAATCTCTCTTTCAATTTCCGTTTCCTTTTCTGTTCACTTCTCGCCTCTTCCATGAATATGCCCAGCCGGTAGATGTCCGGGCAGATTTTGTCGATCAGCTTGTCTGAATTTAGGAGGGCGGCTGCGGCCATCATCTCCTCAAGTTTCTCTGGTTTGATCTCCTCGAAGTGTGCCACGAAGTCTATGCCTTTGTACATGGTTCACTTCCCCTTCTGTGGGATGATTTTCAGATCGCCCTTCGAGAAGTACCCGTCATAGTCTGCTGCCGGAACCCAGACGTACCAGGAAGACCGCATATCGCAGCAGTAAGTGTCCTTAGCATCGGTGTAGCCGGTGAGCTTCTTTCCATCGCTCCACCACTCCGGCATGAGCACCTTCTTGACTTCAGATTCCTTGATCCCGAGGCTCGTGCAGAAGTGTGTCAGGTTCCTGAAGGATTCTTTCATAGTTTTTCTCCAGGATGCCGTTCCCAGGGCATTTTGCTGTTCAGGAATCGTTCTATATCCTTGTCCTGATCATCATATGCCTTCTGCCATTTTTCACGCTGGGCGGCTGGCAATGTTCGCACCCATTCCCGGGTGTTCGTCGCTGATGCAAGGTAAACGTCGTAACCGCCCATGACCTCGTTCTTTTCGTAGACGACTGTGAACCCCCTCAATGACAGTTTCTGGCAATAGTCCCTCGCTTGGATTATTCCTCCTGGTATTTGCGCCTGTAACCAGAATGGAATCCCTCTGAAGAACCGTTCAGCTCGTGGCATGTCATCGCCTCTCGATGTAAACGCAGTAGCAGGTGAAGTTCCCCGAGTACCTGCCTGGAGATCCCTTAATTCTCACCGGGACCACACGAACCCTCGGGTATCGTTCATTCGACGAGCGGGTAAGCGGCCTCATCGAATCCCTGAGCGTGTTCGCTGATGACCTGGCCTCGCCTTTCTTCAGGTGTGTATTATACAGCCTGAACTTCTTGCCGTCGATAGTTTTGACTGACGGAATTTGTTCCTCCCAGATTTGGTACACGTCCCCCTTTCCCTTGATTCCGACCATGTTTTCAGACCTCCTTGAACCAGACCTTGAAGATGTTGAACGTCCTCCCGTCCGTCTGGATAACCTTCTCGACCTCTATCTCGACTCGCTTGTACTTCTTTGACATCCGCTTCATCGCCCCCTCCGCGAGCGTGCGCGTAGAGAAGTTCTGGAAATCCCAGCCATATTCCTGGTTGATGATCTGGTACGGCCTTGACACCATTACAGCACCTCCGTTATCCCGAACTTCGTGATCCTCGGGATTCCCAGATGTTTCATGCCCGGTTTCTCGTAGTATCCGAGATCCCGCAGTGAAGTCCAGTTAATCTGGTATCCGAGCTTGCTCTGGGCACCCCAGACCTGGATGTTGTAGGTCTTGCTCCAGGCATTCCTGACCTTCTCCGTGATGACCGAGAAGCCATTCTCCCGATTTGCCTTCGCCAGAGCATCTGCCACGTCCTTGAAGGACTCCCCAATGACTGCGTAGAGGAGATACTGGCGGCCCTTGTGATCCCAGATTTTGAGGGGGTTCTGCATTATTTCGTCATCCTGTTCTTCGTGCCTGCCCATGGAGACTTGTACTTCGGGATCCTGACTATCCCCGTCCCCTTCAGGGCTGGTTGCTCGACCTTCTCACCTGGCTTTCTCCTTGCGGCTTTGTTCATGGTTCAGATCCTCCTGTTTTTCGACGTTGCCCATGGTGAACGATACTGCGGGAATCTTGAGATTGGCGCGGCCCTCCGGATGACCAACTTGGCGACTGTAATTGGCCGCTGCCTCCAGGTTCTTACCCTTCTGAGTGCATACCCGGCAAGCACCACGGCATTGCCCACGAGACCCTTCCTGGCGGCTACGAAGCCCCCAGTACCGTTTTCCATGATTTAGATCCTCCGGTCCTTTGTAGTCGCCCAGGGCGAGCGGAACTGGGGCATCCTGGCGACGGGTTTTGCCCTCTGGATGGTTGTCCTCCCAGAGCGTCGCTCCACCGGGGCCTTCCGCCCGGCTTTCTTCATCGGTACGGCTGGTTTCCGCGCTGGCTGTGGCCTGATGTACTGCCTTGGCTTGACAAAGCCCTGCTGCTGCCAGTTCTGCTGCATCCTTGCGGTCCATCCTAAGAGCATCGTGGCCCCTGCGAGAGCGACGATTCCCCCTGCGATATTTCCGAGACTGTTATCTCCCATGGTTATGACCTCCTCGCTGGAATCTTTTCGATCTTGATGCCGTCTTTACGGAATCCCTTCCGATACCCCGGGAAGGTGATGTGTCTCCCACCCTCCAGGACATAGGTGTGGATCCCCCTATCGAGTTTGTGCTTGAGAATCTGGGCTGTGCGGACATCCGTTGAGGTCGCCAGCATTCTCCATCCCCACTGTTCCGCCTCTTTCATCGAGTTGAAGTGCATGGTCCTCTGCTTCTTTCAGGATACCGGAATGGAATACGATCCGGTATACTTTCTCCCCGAACCTCTTTGGGCCGTAATTTCCCTCGAATCCATAGGCTTTCTTGTAGTCCATAATTCACCGCCCTTTCTTCTTCTGGACCTTCCGCTTCGGCTTCTTCTTCCAGATGAAGTCCACAACCTGCTCGGCCCACATTGGTTTCGTGAATTTCCGCTTGTACTCGATAACGAAGAGATCCGGGTACTTCCCTTCGTACCAAACCTCCAGATCCCACCCGTTTACCTTGAGGGTTCTCGGTGATCCCGTCAGCTTGACCGCGATATACGGCCCCTGGTACTTGTCGAAGGGCCGTAATTGCGCCGCAACCCCCGCACCCTTCCGGATCTGCTTCACCAGTTCCAGCATATCGGGGTAATCCTTCAGATCACCCCAACCCATCTCACCTGTCATCGTTTTCTCCCTGGGAACCCGGCCTCTGGAAACGCTTTTGGGTGCCCACCTGGATGCTTCCGCATGAAAGCCACCGCGATGGTCCTGGCCTTCTCCCGAGAGGGTGCGGTCCCGATCTCCCCATATGGTGCCGAGGATGCCCAGACCTGCCAGAACTTCCCCGAGGCCGAGAGATTGACTGCCACCTTATTCGGAACCTTTTTCCTCTTGTCGAGGAATGGGAACCACGAGTTCAGCCATACGGTGCTACGGTTTGTCACTTTTTCCCTGTACCAGCCCTTAATCGTCATTCCGTCCTCCGATTGATGCGCTTGTTCCTGGCGTTCTTTGCCACGACCTTCGGCTCGCCCTTGCCACGCATGCTGACGATGATCGTGCCGCCCTTCGAGGCTCCCTTCCGTGTGACCGGACCCTTATGATGGAGCTCGCGGATGAGATACTTCTTCACGTCATCGCGGACCATATCCAGCCAGTGGGCCGGATCCTTGAATGCCATGGCGAGAACATAGTCAGTCCTGCCCCGCGCCCTGCATGCGTTCACGATGAGTGACCCGGGGACGTACATCTCGCGGATATGAGAGATCAGGTGATCCTTATCCCCGACTGCTTCCCCGAGTGGCTTCCCCTCCTGGGACTGGAAGAGACAGAACCAGCAATCTGTCTGCGCGGGTGGCTTGATGTGCTTCTCGGTGATCAGATTTGCGAACTTTCCGATTTGCTGAACTGATGGAATTCTTTCCTGCATTGTCATCACACCTTCAGGAGCAGACTCCCGTTCCAGGGGATCATTGCATCCTTGCTTCGTGGCCACTGGTTCCCATGGATATAGTACCACTGGTGCTGCTGCTGGGTGATTGCCCCTATCCTTCCCATGAGCTTGTTTATCCGGTCCTTCGTGGAATGCGTGCGATAGCCTGCATCCTGGAGAAGAATCGTCTTCTTGGCCGGGTCGTAGTGGGCGATCTCGTGGTCGAAGAGATAGTACGTGACCCCGCCCCGATTCTTCTCCAGCCTGTCGTTCTTTCCGCTTTTCTTGATGATGCGTGGGGATTTCCAGAACGCCACCACATCTGCCAGTTCAAAGCCTACAGATCCCATGGTTCACCCGTTCACTCTATGAAAGATTCCTGTTTCTCCCTCGATCTTCAGCATTGTATATGACTTGTAAAATGGGATTACCAGGAATCCTTTCTTTTTCTCCTTCGCCGCGTATGCGTCAAGTTTCTTTTTGTCCGTACTGATTACATTGAAGCCTTTTCCGTTAGTCTTTTTGACGATAATTCCATAGATCGGCATGGTTCACCTGAAATTGAAATTGATCTTCGAGACGATGCTACGAATGCTCATCGGTCCTGCTGGCGGAGCCCAGTCCCGTTCCATCTGTTTAGTGTATGCATAGACGTATGCCTTCGGTAACTGGAAATTGTCCGGCCATTTTTCGGCACCGAGTTTGTCATACATCTCGGCTGCCTGCTTGACTGCATCAGCCGTGGACTTCTGCATCAGTTCACGGACCCTTGCCACGAATTCTTTTTTGTGAATGTAACCCTTCTCGTCCATAATTCACCTCAGACTACTCCATCCATTGGCCCACTGAAGTACACGGCATAGGAAACGTCCCTGACGATCTTCGTTTTCCTGCCCTTGAACTTGGGACTTGCCGCGAGCTGCTCGGCCTCTTTCTTCGTTTTGCGATATCCGAACTGGGTGTAGTTCTCCTTTCCGACCTTCATCATGAGTAGTAGACCTGGAATTGACCGTCCTGGCATCAGAATCTCCTCCATCCCTTTTTCGTTAGTGCTTGAATCCCCTGTTTGGTGCGTTTCGTCAGATATCCCTCGCGCTGCGCCCTGCGTATCGTGGATTCTGACACCTTTGCGTAATCTTTCCAGGCGGTTGAGCCCGGAGCCCACAGGTGCTCCTGTCTGTTCTTTACCAAGCGGTAGTGCGCTATCGTAAGGAAATGCAGCGGCCCCTTATTGGGAACCTCGACAATGAGTGTTGATTTGTAGCCCCTCGGGAGATTCGCCATTACCGCACCCACCTCAACCAGAGGTTGTACCTCGTCACCTTCTCGTAGGTGAACCGACTGATTTCCCGGACCTTCTCGATCCTGTAACTATAGCCACGGGCCTTTGCCGCATGTGCGTAGATTTTTACATCCCGCTTGCTCTTGTGCTTGCCGCACCAGAAGTATTCCTCGCCGTTGAAACGCTTGTGAAGAGTTGGTTTTCCCTTCGCATATTCCTCGTGACCTGTAATGAAGTCGCCCATGATTTAACGCCCCGTTTGTTTCCATGCTTCCAGGACCGCCTCTCGCACATACTTTGGAACGTGGCTGGGCCATTTTGGATTTGGAACATGGTAGACGAAGTATCTTGGCTTCCAAGCTCCTGGGCTTATCCGCCACGATCCTTTTTTGATAATACGGGCACCAACACGATCAACGTCTATTACCCAGTTTTTGACTGTCTTATGGACCTGCATTATTTTCTTAACCATGTTAGATCACCCACCCCGGACGACGTGGGGCGATCTGTCTTGATGCCCCCTTCATGATATTCCGGTAGAGCTCACCCCGCCGAGTCCAGTACCACCATTCCCAGATTTTTGTTCTCCATGCCAGTGGTGCGTTGATGGTTTTCCCTGATTTCAGCATCAGCTTGGCCTTGAATCCACTTGGGCATGCTGGGAGTTTCGTCTGCTTGAAATCGATCCAGTCATCGTTCCCTTCGTAATAGAAGGTTTCCACGTCCTTTTCCGGTATCCTGGTCGGTTTTGCTGCCAACACCCTCACTCCCTGATCCAGCCCGGTTTATACTTCAGCCGTCTGCACACGAATATGTCCCCCATTTTCTCGATACCGTGCCAGTAATGGTTCACATGGTCCCTGAACCAGACATGGACCTTCCCCCTATCGCTCGTGCGCTTCAGGACTTCATAGAGCACGCCCTGCCAGTTTCCGATCTGCGACTGGTTCCCACGCTTGAACAGATAGAGGACGACCTGCTGGCCCGGCTTCTTCTTCGCAACCTGTGTCTTCGTTACCCTGGCCTTCTCCTTTGGCACTTTCAGTCACGCTCCCAGAGCAGGTGCTGGACCGAGAGCACCTGGTAGAGATTCATGTTGTTCCTGTACTTCTTCCGCATCAGGCGCACCGAATGGACCTTCTTGCCCTGATACTTCACCCTGGCAAGCCTGTTGGCTTCTCTTGCATTCGGGGCCAGAATCGATCCGATGATGAATAATCTCTCCACTCTCTCCTCCCTGAAATCTGTAAAGAGTCGTTTTTATGAAAACCTGCGTCTTTATAATTGAGTGCTTTGAGCTTAGGGCTATTAAAATGTATTGTTTAATTTTTCAGTGATATTGAGAAATAATGATCGGACGTTATCCTGTGCGCTTATAAAGTTCCCATTGCGAGCCTTGATATTCCAGCACGTACTCATCGTTAATCTTGCTGTTTACCGGCTCGTGAGTTCCGAACCACCCGGAATTGATTATGATGAACTCGCCACTGTAAGAATTGATGCAGCTCATTTCATCGCGGTAGGCATCTGTCTTGGCAAGGCCCGGATTGAAATTTGTGGCACGTTGAATTACAACCGGGAAGATGTATCTGCATGCACTCGGGGCACCGAAATAATAGGGCGCGTCTCCTGCATCGAGATACAGCACTTCCTGGCCCGTAATTGAGGGATAATTCGTAAGAATCTCTGATTTATCATTCTCGAACCCGGACCACTGGCCCTGGTGCGGCACCACCCAGACTGAGCAAGCAACGAACCAAACGATGAACATGATTCCAACGAAGGCCAGGAAGAGGCCCCCGGCGTCTTTCCCCCTTGATTCCATGAGGAGGAGCATCGCGGTGAGTGCCGGAATGACAAGTGGGAGATACTGGTAGATCCAGAACTCAACCTGAATGAACGCGATGGCCAGGGCGAAGACCCAGGAAACCAGGAGTATAACTGCCCTGGCCCGGTTCCCTACCCTGAAGTCGTCCCTCACCAGGAGTACGGTAGCTATCAGCCCCGGGAACAGGACCGGGATATACCAGATGACCCCGGGACTTTTCAGGACCAAGAGGATTATCTGACTGATGATGCCCATCCCTGTCGGATGGCCGAGCGATAGGAGCAGGAGTGTATCGCCCACGAAATTATGGAACCAGAGAACGCAGGAAACTACGAAGAAGCCGCTGGCTACAAGGAAGCCATAAAGTAGCCTCTTCAGTTTCCCGACCACCAGGTATCTCTCGGTCAGGAACCAGGTGATGATGATGAGGGGGATGAAGACCACAGTTATCAGTTTTACGAGGATGATCCCGAGCATCACGGCTCCCGCGAGATAATGGGCATACTTCTTGTTGGATAGGAGAAGGCCCATGGCGAACAGGGCCATGAGGAGGGCTGTAAACTCAGCCTGTAAGATATTGACTGTATGAAGCGTCAGGACCGCGAGGGACGTGAGGACAAATATCCAATATACATTCACGCTTTTCAGTTTCCGCGATACCTGAATCGCAAAATACGCGCAGATGATGAGTCCGATGGCGGCTGCGATGGCTTTAGTCTCCACCTGGACGAGAAACTCGTTCCCGATGACCGGCTGGACCACCTTCTCCAGCAGGTAGAAGATGAGCCGGTTCCCTATCGGCTTTGAATCCCATGAGATGTCCACCCCTAAGGGGAAGGATCCGAAGAAGTCTGCTATCCTGGCAACACCGAGGAAGACATGAATATCTTCGTTCAGAACAGAGACGATGAAAGAGTAAAGGACCGGGGGGATGGCCAGAAGGGGGAGAAGGTCACGGAGCGGCTTCATGCTGGTCCGGCCATCTCTTCTGTGTGCTTCTCCAGGCCGAGTTTCCAGGCAGGCCAGGTGATCCCTACCTCCTTGGCGATCTTCAACTCGATGGCCTCAGCCACTTCCTTCCCCCCCTTCCTCCAGTCGATGTGATATTTTTCCCAGAGGAGCTTGATCATTGCGTGGTGGAATGCCATGGATTTCATCTCGCTAATCCGGAGACTATCGACGGGGATATGGACCTCCGGGGCCGTCCTGCTCCATGACCCTGCCGGGACCGTGTTCTCCTTTTTGACGATCCGGTAGAGGATTGTTTCACCATCGAACCTGAAGGAGATGAAGTACCCATGGACCTTCTGGTAGACCCGGAAATCGGTGACTTGCTGTTTCAGGAGCCTGTTGATGATTGGCCTGGCTGCCTCTTCCGATATTGGATGTTCCATGATTTCCCTTTCAAGTATTTGCCACTACGATGAGTATCCAATTTGATATAGCAATATAAAAATATGTGCTTCTATGTTTGACTTATTATTGGTTGCTTCTACTGAATTCATCATGCCTTGAACTCGCATATTCCTTAATACCTTGAAATTTGTTTGTTTTAATAAGATGTAACGGCAACCTTATATAAACATAAAGACCTAATGATGACTAAGTTCCCTAAAAAGATATGAGTGATGAAAGAGATAGAGTAGGATTGATAGAATGGTGAAACTCTCACGGTATCTGACCATGGCCGTAGTTCTCATAGCGATTGCGGCCCTTTTCGCAGCCCCTGCTGCGGCACGAACCAGTCTGAACACAATTGAACCCGGGGATACGGTCTTCGTCTATGAGACCGGCCTGAATGTGGCCGCTCTCGCCCCCAATGGATCGGGAGTTCTCCCTACGGATCTCCCTACCAAATTCGTGAAGTACAGCAACGATAACCCGGATCATTCCATCTCCGGTGGTGGCGTCGAACTGTCGGAAATCCCCTGCGATTCCCCTGGCGTCCTGTCCGTCCTTTCCGAGCCTGCATATAGCAACAGCATCTGGTACGCCTGGAACATCAACTACAATGACCCGAATACCGGACACGTAAATCGGAGTGCTTACATCTCCATCAGGGATCCTGATGTTTCGCTCGATGCCGTTCTTGCCACATCCCATGTCGATTCAGTTAATGGTAAGAGCGTCACGCGAAGCACCCCCCTCAGCTTCAAGATCGTATCCACCTACGTCAGCAGCTACTACCGGGTCGGTAGTACCGCTTTCGGTCAGGTCGATGTCCAGGTGACGACTCCTGGCGGCGGGATAGTTGCCGTCTTTGGGACTCCTTCTGTGGATATGCGGAATACGAATCTGACCGGCACCGTGCTGTTCACGCTGCCCATCTACCTCTCGACTGTGCAGGCTGGCCAGTACACGGCAAAGGCAGTCTGGACCACTGCGATGCCCTGGTATAACCAGATATCCAATTCCAACGTCGTTACCTTCACAGTTCTCTCGAAGGCCCTGACCATCACCACGAACCACGATACTATCGTGACCGGGAATGACTTCACTGTGAGCCTCACCGGCGAATCCAACCATGCCTATTACGTCTACATCACCGGCAGCAGCTCATCGGGATACCCCAAGCTCCTCGATGGCCAGGTGAGCGTGGATACCAGCACCGCCGCCCAGGACGCTATCAAGGCTTTCGTATCGGACGAGGCCGGGGTCAGTGGAACCCTTGCTACTGTGACCACCGATGCCTCGGGCACGCGCACGGTTGAATTCTCCACTGATACCGTGACCGATGACCAGAAGTTCACAGTCAAGGTCATCGACCCGGCTGACGGCTCGAAGTATGATGCCGTTGATGTCCAGGTCCAGAAGGGCACCGTGACTCTCACGATGGGCGGGACCGGCGTGTTCTACATGGGCGAGGTCATCACCCTCACCGGGACCAGCTCATCCGGCGATACGGTCTACCTCTTCCTGACCGGGCCGAACCTGAACAGCAACGGCGTGAGGCTTGACGATGCCACCACGCACGTCCTGGATGGGAACGCCGCGACCTTCAAGGCTGTTACCGTGGATGCCGACAATACCTGGAAATACAAGTGGGATACCGGCGCACTCGCTGCGACCCTCGACCCCGGTACTTATACCGTGTATGCGGTTGATGCCCCCCAGGGTAAGGGTGCGCTCAGCAACCACGCCTACCAGACGGCCTCTATCGTGATCAGGAAAGGACTCATTTCCATTGATACCATTCCCAACACGATTGCCAACGGCGATAAACTGGTTATTAGCGGTATTGCCTCAGGAAATCCCAACAATGTGTATGTCTGGATCTTCGGCAAGAACTACCGGAGTCTGTACAACCCGGTCTCGGTCAAGAGCGACAACACCTACTCGTACAAAATTGATAATATCGACCTGTTCGATGGCCAGTATTACGTGATCGTACAGCACCCGATGGCCAACGGGCCTGGAGTTATCGGTTCAGATTCAAATGGTAATGCATGCTCCGGGAACGGGTGTTATGGCATGATCGGGAACAATGCCTCCTATAATCTGGGACTGGTCCGACTCTCCGGGTTACAGGCCCCTGATGCAACCACTGCCCTGAAGGACGCCCTCGATTCGTCTTTCACCGACGACATATACACCTGGACCACCTTCATGATCGCTACCCCGTTCATCAGTATCGACCATGTTCCGAACCACAGAATCGGAGATACCCTCTCTATCCACGGCACCACGAACATCGCGGTTGGGGACCAGATCCTTGTCACCGTGACTTCGCTCGCGTTCACCCCCACCACCAAGAGCCAGTCCGGTGGGTTCAGCGCGAGTTCCGGATCCACAGCGGTCTATACCAGCAATGGCAGTTCCCTCAATGAATTCACTATCAGTTTCGATACCACCGGCTATAAACCCGATGAATATTCCATCACTGCCGAGGGGATCGTCAACAATGTCGTTGCCACGTCGAGTTTCAACATGGTCGAGCAGACCATTCCCCCGACTACCATCCCGACCACCGTTCCCCCTACCACAGTCCCGACCACCGCACCACCCACCCCACCTCCAACGACGGTTCCAACTACCGTTCCAACCACGGAGCCCACATCATCGCCCGGCTTCGGAGCAATGATCTCGGTCTGCGGTCTCGTGGCCGTGGCCTACCTCGTCCTGCGAAGAGAGTAATTTCATTCAAAAATCTTTTCGTGGATTTTAATTTATAGAACGAAATGATTATATTTCACTTCAACATTCATGGAAGTGAGGTGAGATTCAATGCCTGAAAAAATGATCAATCGAGATATGGTGCTTGGGTACAGCACCGGCCTTGGCTTAATTGGGACCGTTCTTGTGCTCGCCGGAATACCAAGCGTTATCCTGCTCTTTGCTCTTGTCGTGACTCCACTTGCGATGTATTACATCTAATCTCACCCCTTTCTTGCGCCAGAGTTCCACGTCTGCCTGGACATTTGGATGATGGCCCCGTTCCACGCAATATTTCCTCCACAACGGACCGTGGGTTTTCCACCTGGTATATCGCCCCTTCTCTTCACTCCAGTTCCTTTCATTCGGGACATTGAAGTGCGCCACTTCATGCCAGGCCAGACACCAACAGTATAACGGGTCGTTGGCCCGGACCGGCTTACCCTTCCCATAGGTCTCCTGCATATCGGACCAGGAGACTTCGATGGCGTTCCACATAGTTATGGCCTGGGCCACGGCACGCGGTATACTGTTCACGATTCTGACCGTGAGCTTCCTCCTGACATTCTGCTCAATCACCTCCTTATCCACGAACTTCTGAAGCTGCCGCTTCAGGATTTTCTTTCTGAATGTGTCCGACTGCTTCCTGGCCTTCTCGATGATTGGCTTCAGGTGGGCTGGGATCTCATCCATCAGAAATGCCCCCGTAGACATCCAGAAAGTCCCGCCCGTAGACATCCCCTCATATCGGCAGGGCCGTATACTTTCGAGATGCCCTCCTGACATTCGATCAGATTCTTGAACCTCTGCGCTGCTTTCGAGGTTGGGAAAGTTCGCATCTGACCGCATGACTTTCCCTTCTGGCTATAGAGGACCGCCCAGTTCTCATCGGTCATGCTGATGCCTCTTGCATATGCATTGAGGTTTGGAGTTCCCCCTGGAACTCCTGCCAGCCGCCGTCATACGGGGCACTCTGGATCCACCATAGCGTTGGCCATCTCTTGAATGACCGCATCATCTTCTTTACTGCCATCTTCGCCTCGGCTATAGTCTGCCATTCCTTCGAGCGATACCACCGGCTCTTGAGGTCTTTGTCAATTCGGTGGGCAACCACTACAAATACCCCTGGCCTGACCTCATGTATCTTGCATGAGGGCTTTACGAGCCTTATA
>Ga0315296_10003880_pt1 | contig 12403 bp, 15 predicted proteins | sample YL17G14_18_MG_FD_203921 | JGI IMG/M metagenome (GOLD analysis project Ga0315296, IMG submission 203921) | Sediment microbial communities from Yellowstone Lake, YNP, Wyoming, USA - YL17G14_18 | ecosystem: Environmental > Aquatic > Freshwater > Lake > Sediment | place: USA: Wyoming | collected... | reverse complement strand
TTAGCGTCCCTGACGGGGATGGGAATTTAGAACCTGTCCCATCTCCGTTTTCCTCACAAATCTGGACGGGAACGGGTCGGATGCACAGAAATCATCTGCTCCGGGGATAGGACTCGAACCTCTAAACCTTCACTTCTAACTCAAACTTGGCCTAAATTTTAATTACTTAAACTCGATCGTCTCTTTTACGGTTATAACTACCGCACCCTTTGGAGAACAACCTTTGTTTGTTTCTGAATTCTTTACGAAATCAAAATATTCTCCTTCTGTATGATATTCTGCTTTTCCTGAAATCTTCACTCCGTAATGGTAATCTTCTTCGAAAGCCAAAATGAAAATATTTTTGTTTTCTAATAAATTCTTTCTTGTTATTTCCATCTCGTTATCGGTAATAATTATCTTATCGTCTTTAGCTCGGTTCACCTCAACAAAAATTGCTCGGGGTCTAGCTTGTAAGTTTGCCGTGGCTAAAACAACTATTTTTCTGCGACTTAATAGATCTAATTGTTTTTCAGTTAGTTTCATAGTATTTTATTTGATTATAACCTGATTTCTTTCTCCAACCAACCTATTTTCTTCCCTTGTTTCCTTTGCCAAAAAATATCTTCCCAAATATAACTTACTGCTAAATTTGCCCAATCGCCCCATCTGTTTTTAATATATTTGATTATCTTATTGGTGGGAACAAGTTTTTTGTTAAACAATAATCTGGAATAAATTTTCTGTTGCCAGGGACCAACATGTTCAAAAATATCATAATGGTGGAGTGCCTCAACTAATAGAATTCTTGCGGTTTCTGGTCCAACACCATATAACCTTAGCAATCTTTGCTTTGTCTCTTCTGCTGGTATTTTCCTTATCTCTGTTTCATTGATTTTTTCTTCAACAAATGTCTTTGAAAGTTTAATAAATAATTTAGCTCTATAACCTACTTTTAAATCTCTTAATTCCTGTTCCGAAATCTTTATTATCTCTTCCGGCTTCCAGAAATAATAAACTTCCTTATCGTCAAAATTCACTTTAATACCGTATTTTTCCAGCATATCCTTGGTCATTTGGACACTTCTTTTAATAACGGTATTTTGCAAAAATATACCTATCATTAATAATCCGTATAGATCTTGGGCACAACTTCCGTGCATACCATACCATTTCTTAATAAACGGTGAGAGAATTTTATCGTTTTTAAATTTTTTGAAGAATTCTGAAATATCTCGTTTAAATTCAAATCTATAACTCACCTCATTAATAATATCTTTTATTTCGTCTTTTGATGGTTTTGTCTTTGAAAAGAGAATAACTTGAACTTTTGGCTTATTAATTTTTCCTTTATTAACCAGTTTAATTCCAAAAACTTTATTATTTAATCTTAAAACAAACCAATACTTGCCAGGTTCATGGATTTTTAATGGGTCTGGATAATGGGCTGGTTTAAAAACCGTGGGGTCAAAATTATATGGTAGGATTGGTTTTAATATTGTTGAAAAAGTTTTCTTGAGATTAATTACATTTCCCATATTATTTAAATTTTGCAGCGTGTCCTAAACCAAAATAAATGGTTACGGGAATCTTATATTCCCTTGATAGTTGTTTAATTCTATCTTGTGCTTTATTGTAAAAATCATAAAACTTCTTCCTGTCGAAAAGCGTCTCCTGTATATCAGGTAATAATTTGGAATAATGTTTTTTGAGCACTTTTTCTACACCAGTCCAATTTCCACCAATAGTGTTAAAACTCTCTGTAAAAATATGACCTACCCCTACTCTTTTAAATTCTTTAAATAATGCTTCGGGGTCTGTAAAAACTGGCCAATACGGGCCCATCATTGCTAAAACAGTTATTCCTTCTTTAGTTAATTTTTCCATTGCGTTTAAACGCTGTTTTATTGTTGGAGAATTTGGCTCAACAAGTTTTTTCCACCTTTCATCAAGGGAATTAACTGTAAAGTTAACATCTATATTTTTAAACTTTTTTAATAAATCAATATCGCGAAGCAGTAAGTCAGATTTAGTTAGTATGCTTACTGGATTTTTATAATTCACTAAAACTTGTAATATATTTCTTGTAAGTTTGTATTTTTTCTCAATTGGCTGGTAGGGATCAGTAACCGTCCCGATAAAAATTCTTTCGCCTTTATATTTGGGCGATTTTAACTGTTTTCTAAGAATCTCAGCCATGTTTATACGTGCGTCTACAAATGTCCCCCATTCTTCCGTATGGCCTGTAAATCTCTTTATAAAGCGACCATAGCAGTATACGCAACCATGACCACAGCCAACATAAGGATTGATTGCCAATCCGCCGCCAGGAAAGCCACACTTTCCAATGGCTGATTTGCATTGTATTTCTCTGATTTTCATTTTAGCTCTTTTAACCACAGAGAATGATCGTGAATGAAATATCCAGGAGCACATTCCCAGCTTTCTACTTTTTTGGATATTTTAAAACCATTTGCCTTAAGAAAATCTTGTTCAATTTTATCATGACTCCCTTTCTCTCCAGTTAGCCAAACAATAGCTTCACAACTATTCTCTTTGGCCACTTTTAATACTTCGTTAAATAAAATAGGAACTTTATCTTTAGAGTCAATCGCTATCTCTGAAATATAGGCGTATTTCCCTAACCCTTTTATAGGTTCGTGATACCAGGGCAAATCTTTAATTTCGTTTAAAAATTCAAAATAAATAGAGCTAACTATCTTAGAATTCTCTTCCGTCACAAAGAAATTTCCGTTTTCTATCCATTTAACCAGGACTTCCTCAGAAATGGAATATCCTTCGTAATAGTCCTTTTCCAGCTCTATAATTTGTTTTGCATCTGATATATTAGCTTCTCTTACCATATCTCAATTTTATCAAAAAATTGCCCCAACATAAAGGCAATTTTGTTAGCTCCGCGGGCTGGAGGTCGCTGCGCCCCGTATACAGCTTTGCTGTTGTTTGGGGTTAGAACCTGTTTTTTTCTCCCAACAAAATTTCATAATAACATAATAAAAAGAGGGCCCTGATTATGGGCCCATTAAAATAAGGCTAAAACATTTTTTATAATTTACTCTTTACATCAAATATTACTCTATCAAACAGTCTTTTTGCATCCACCACTGATTTGCCCATTCTTCTATACATAATGCTACTAAAAAGATTTTTTGCAACCATCGCTCTTATATATGTTTCCTCTATGTCTTTTCCATTTATGGCAAGATAAATCTTTTTTAGAATAGTGTTTTCTATGTGATCGATTATTTCTTCGGCAATTTTATTTAATTGATTTACTCTTTCTAAATCTCCCATTCCTTCTTTACCCCCTTTCTAAATTTTTTATTTTAATATACTAAACTATCTACTATATAACTAACCACTAATAATATGTAATGACCAGTTATATAGCAGATAGTAAGAATATTGTTTTTCAAAGTACTAAAAATACCCTATTACAGGATATCATAAATATAACATATTCAACCGTAGAAGTCAATAGTTAGCTCCGGGAACTGGACGATGCTACAGCTTTGCTGTTGTTTGGGGTTAGAACCTGTTTGAGGAAGATTTAGATTAAATTTATTATTCTTTAGTATTAACCAATAAATGAAAGGAAAACTATTCCCGCAAGCGTAATAACAATACCCAAAATCTGCTGTTTTCTTATCGGATCTTTGAGAAACAAAAACGCAAGAACTACAAACAATGTGGGGTTCGCGCCAGCGATTGAAGCTACCACTGTCACCTGCCCTTTTGTAATTGCAAAGTTATAGCTATACTCCGCTATGCGCACTAAAACTACAGAGATTATGAGTGGCCAAAAAACATTGTTGACCGTTGGAAGTTTAAGCTCTATCTTCCTCATTTTCATAAATAAAAACATTAAGGGGAAGAGCAGAAAGACAATGTAATTCGGCCAAAACCAGCCAACTTCAACGACAAGCAATTTTACGAACGCAAAATAGATTCCCCAGCTAACGGATGCAATAAGCGCAAAAACAATCCCCTTGCTGATAATCTTTTTACCTCCTGAAATTTCTTTGAAGTCCAGAATACAGAGTATCAGACCGATAAACGTAATAATAATCGCAAAGGAATGTATTAAATCTACTCTTTCTCCAAGTAAAAAGATAGACAGAATAACAGTAAAAACAGGAAAGGCCGACGCGATAGTTCCCGTCAACGAACGGTTTTCCACTTTCAAGGCCTCGTAATAAATAATAGTCCCTCCGATGAAGAAAAGTGCCAAAAAAAGATTAAGAAGAAAAAGTCCCAAGGTAAAACCTTGTGCCAAATGGAATGCAAAGGGGAGATAAAAAGTTGAAAGGATTGCCCCGATTACAAGCCCCCAGAAAGTTAAAGAATATGAATTTATTCTCCTAGCCGCAATAGCTTCAAAAAATATGCCTATTGCCCAACTAAAGTAAGCTATTACAGCAAAAATAATTGCCATATTTTCTTTATTCTACCAAAAAACCGCCTCAATAAAAAGGCAATCTTGTTAGCTCCGCGGACTGGAGTCCATTCGAACCTGTTTAGCTGGTTTTTAATATCTATACCCCACCCTGCTACTCACTATATCTCCTACCCCAAAACCTTGACTTTTTTTGGAAGTTTGGTATAATAAAAGTATAAAATAGCTCTTTGAAATTATGGTTTAGAATTATGAGGCGAGCGTTTTGGATGTCCTGCTAAGGCGGGATTTCTAAACCGCTCGTCTCATTCCGAGATAAGCCGTTAGCCTGAACGAATCGGGTAATAAAAAGATAGGAGGTATGCCATGGAAACTACTATGGTGAGCCGCACCCTGTCGGTGCATAAGGAGCACGAGCTCCTGCTCAAACTGGAGACCGCAGGTCTCTCAGACGAACTTGCCCAAAGAGTCATTGACTCAAAGGGCAACGACCTTGCCACAAAGGTGGTGAGGCTGATTCAGAACGGTGGGTTCGAGCTAACAACCAGCCAGAAGCGTAGCCGTGAAATCATGGGCAAGAACTTCTTCGGTATCGAGGAAGCCATTAATCACTTCGAGGTCGATCCCACACGCCGGCAACTCGCCGCCCTTTCGGAGATTCCGTTCTCTGAGGCAGTGCTCGAGCAATCGAAGAACACTCACGTTCTCGTAGTGGTATTCCCGCTCTCGATTCTCGAGATTTGTGACAAGGTAGAGCGAAATCTTTTCTTTAGCCACGAGTGGTATAACAAGCAGTCCTTCGCCAAAGAGTGTAGTGAAGTGAGCTGGCAATTGGTTCGTAAGACCCCAGTGGACAACTCGACCTTGAAGAACTGGCAAGAACAACAAGCACTCCTCGGTAAGGACGACGAAGTGCCCACAGCTCAAGTGATGGTCTACACTATCATCGGTCACTACCTGGCTACTGGCGAACGCCTGTTCGAAAACGTCCACGTCCGCACATCTTCTGTGGATTCGGATGCCTACCGTGTCGACGTCGGCGAGTTCGGTTCGAAGGGCCTCAGTGCCAACTACAACTGTGATGCCTACCGCTACGTCTACTTGGGCGTCTCGTCCGCTCGGAAGTTCTGAATCTTGAAGTCTTGAGGATTTTTTCTCTTGACAACTTGAGCCTTCGGCGAAATTTTTTGCAGGAGGCTCTTTTCTTTTCTTAAATTATCTTATAAACTTATAAATGTCTGCTAATGAAGGTCAACTATTTGTAATGATTCAATAGCCTTGCAACGTCCAACGACACCAAAAAAACCGCCCTTTTGGCGATTTTTTATTTTCTCCCATCTTTAGCCACCAGTTGGCCACAAGCAGCCTCAATATCTTCGCCAAAACGATATCTCTGGGTAACCATCACACCTTCTTTCTCTAAAATTTCTTTAAATTTTTTAATTTTTAGAGAGGGCGAAGAAAATAGATTTTCTTCTTCCCCCACCGAGCTTTCGCCACGCGAAAGTGAAGGTGGAAAAGAGGCTTGACTCTTTGACTTTGCTGTTGTTCGGGAGAAGGAAGGTTTAAAAATTCCAGTTGGGTTATAAGAAATTAGATTAACAAAATAAAGAGGTTTTTTCATCAACCCGGCTAATGTTTTAGCGTGTTCTTCAGAATCATTTAAATTCTTTATCATTATATACTCAAACATTACTCGCCGCCGAGTCTTCTTAATGTAGTCGTCTACCGCATTTAAAATCTTATTGATAGGATATTTTTTGTTAATCGGCATCAATTTTGAACGGAGTTCGTCATTGGGCGCATGAAGAGAAATAGCTAAATTTATCTGTAATTTCTCTTTGGCTAATTCTTCAATCCCCCCCTCAACAATTCCAACAGTAGAGATTGAAAAATGCCTTGCTCCTAAATTAAATCCCTCTCTATCGTTCAAGATTTTTATTGCCCCTATTACATTCTGATAATTTAAAAATGGCTCTCCCATCCCCATAAAGACAATATTACTGACCATCTCTTTAATTTTTTTCAAATAACGGGCGAAAAATAAAACTTGTTCAACAATTTCCCAAATCTCCAGGTTTCTTTCAAATCCTATCTTTCCTGTGGCACAGAAAGAACACTTCAGAGGACAACCAACCTGAGAAGAAACGCAAATGGTATTTCTTTTATCTTTATGACGCATCAAAACTGTTTCAATTTTCAGACCATCTTTTAGAGTAAGAAGAGCTTTTATTGTATTTTTGTCTTTAGAAAAAAATGTTTTTGCCGATATCTCAATCGGACATTTTTTATTTAATTCTTCTCTTAAGCTTAAGGGTAGGGTCACTGCTTCCTGCCAGTTTTGAATTAAATCCCGGAAAAGGGACCTTTTAGCTTGCTCCGAACGATATCTTGGTTTTTTCTTAAATAATTTTTGAAATTGTATTAAATCCATATTATTCTATTCTACCAAAAAACCGCCTTCTTGGCGATTTTTGAGGCCTCTCGGTCTCTCGATAAAAAGTTAGATGGCTGGCCCTATGGGACGATGTTAGAATCTGTTTAGCGAAGGAAAGATGACAAATTCTTTTTATTTTTCTACTGATGTTTTCAATTTCCAACCATCAATTGTTTGCTTGTTTCTGATGACCAAATAATTACCTCTATATTCATCGTTTCCGCCAGAAATTATACTCGGAACCGTTTTTGTTAAGTCAATGTTTTGGTAAACTTCAAAACCCCGCGCTAATGCATAATGAAGCCCAACAAGGCAATCAACAGCTGACCCGTTCTCTACAAAATATCCATTGACAATTTCTAATAGAAAAAGAGCGGTTGAGCCTGCTTCATCGGTAATTTCTTTTTTATTTCGAAAAACATAACCCTTTTTTAATAATTTTGCGGACTGCTCAGGAATACAATCTATAGGATTATAAAATGAGTAAACGACTGTCTTTGGTAAAACCGTATTATGTATTATTTCTGGTTTATTACCAAAAAATTGATATCGATCATAAACAATTTTCATCCCCCATTTAACCTCAGGAAAATAATAAAAAGTATAAATAGGCCTTTTTTTATTATGAATAGTAATAATTATGGAATACATTTTTTTACCACTGACGTATAAGTTTGTACCATCAATTGGGTCAATGGTAATTACATGATCAGAAGATTTTGCGAACAAGTTTTTACTGGGGGTATCTTCTTCTGCAACAATTTCACAGTGTTTTAGCTCAGACTTTACTAATTTTTGCAAGACGAATTCTTGAACAGCCAAGTCTGAACTCGTTACAATATCAATGTCCTTTATTCCAGTATTATGTTTTTGCTCAACAACAGCGTCATTTCTTAGCTTTACTGCTAGTTTTCCAGCTTCAATAAAGACATCTTCAAATTGTTGGATAATTTCTATTTCTTTCATTGATTGCATTTTATTCAGCTATTACTAGCTTGATTAAATCTGGTAGCGTCTGAATATTTTCAAGCTTGATAATATTCTGTGGCGGATATTCCTTAATATCTTCAGTATATTTACTACTCGTGATAGGATTTTCAAGCCAAACTGCATTTATACCTAGTTTTTTTGGAACAAGCACATCTACGTCATAATTGTCCCCGATCATTAAACAATCCATAGCTTCTTTTCCAACAATCTCCAACGCGCGTTTGTAAAATTCTACAGATTTTTTGCGAAACCCAATATCCGAACTATAAACAAAAAAAGAAAAGAATTGTTCAATGTTTAATTCGCGTAACTCAAGCTGGGTAAAGGAACCCTGTGTGTGGCTGGCAGTTGATAAAGTGTATTCTTTCGAAAGACGAGAAAGCATATCGAAAACACCAGGATACAAACGCAGATGCCCACGACTCGCCTTGCGATATGTATAGATCAACTCCGTTATTTCTTCATTTGAGAGGTTGAGGCTCAAATCTTTTCTCAAAACATCAGACGTTATTTCAAATAAATTATGGTGATAAATTTCCTTACTCTTATTGGAGTAAAAATCATCTCGTCTCTTGGTGTATAGCTTATAAAATTTTAAACCACTAATTTCCTCACCATATTTGATCAAGGTTTTTGCAAAACCATTCCACCCTTCAATCTCGTGATTTGGATTGTTCACGTTTAACTCCACATCAAGAAGAGTTTGATATAAATCGAAAAAGATTACTTTATTGGGATATTTTTCCATAATCTAAGGCGTCTCGGTCTCTCAATACTGCGCTAACTCGTGCTGGCCCTATGGGACGATGTTAGAATCTGTTTAGCGAAGGAGAGGCGGCAAATTCTTTTCTTTTTTATTTATTTCTTTTTCCTTCCACTCTTCGATGTTCCAATCTCGCCGCTACGCTTCTCACCCTGAATTTGGTTATCTGAGGGAAAAACATCTTCTTACTAAGAACTTTTTTTGTCGAATACTTTCTCGATTTTCTCATATTTGTTCTTTTTCCTCCTGAATATCTATTTCTTTTTTGATTTCCTTAAACTCATTTTCAATAGTTTTAAGTCGTTCTTTGCTGGCTTTAATAAGATCTGCCGCTTCTTTTACCTTTTTTAATCCCTCTTCAACATCAATTTCTTCCTGGTTGTCAAACCATTCGGTAATTTCAGATAAACGTTTAAGACTATTATTTAAATTTTTGGTGTCTGGTTTTTCTTTTGCCATATATTTTTTACCTCCGAATTAATTTTTCCATCAAATACTTGAATGTCTATATTGTCCCCTATTCTGGTATTTTTCACGGTTCTAATTATTTTGCCATTACATCTGGCAATACTGTAACCGAGCATTAATTGTCGTTCCGGATTATTAAGAATAACTACTTTTTCAGCGTGTTCTAGCTGCTGATTAATCTTTGATAATAGCGATTTAAATCCAGAAATAGATTTATTAACCGAATTTCTTAAATTCATTTTAACATTTAATAAAGATTCTTTGTAATTATTAATTATACTTCTGCCGTATCTTTCTAAAAATAAAGTGGCCTGTTTCCATGATTCGGTAAGCGTAGTCGCAGCGATACTAGGAGTATCAACTGAAAGATCGGCCGCTAAAGCCAGAAGAGTAACATCTTTATGATGGCCGATCGCAGCAATTACCGGGACCGGGAAATTGACCACTTCCCTAACCAATAATTCATTATCAAATGCCATCATTGATTCTAAAGAGCCGCCGCCCCGCATAATAACCAATGCCTCAATATCCTGCTTTTTAAATGTTCTAATTGACAATAAAAGATCGGCAACCGCCGCTTGTCCTTCAACTCTCGAATCAATAATTTTAACTTTAAAACCAAACCTTCCTAAATTATTGGAAAAATCGGCGATAACTGCTCCTTTTAAAGAAGTAATTACGCCAATCTTTTGAAGATAGGCCGGGATTGGTCGTTTTCTTTCTTTTGCAAAAAGCCCTTCTTCGGCAAGTTTTTTCTTTAATTTATCGTATTCTTTTTTTAATTCTCCCTCTCCGGCATGTTCAATCACTTCGGCTAAAAAGGAAATTCTCCCTGTTGGCGCATATATCTCAGGGTAACCGGAAGCTATAATCTTTAATCCTTCTTTTAATTCAATCCCGTAAATATTGTATCTTGATTTCCAGATTATACAATTGATTACGCTTTTATCTTTTTCATCTTTTAAGGAAAAAGAAACATGACCGGCAGTCCATGTTTTTACCTCGCTGACTTCACCGATAATTTTCGCTCTGAAATTTTTTAATCCTTGATTTATAATCTTAATAAACTCCGAAACGGAGAAAATTTTCTCAGATTTTTGTTGATATTCTTCTTCCATAAATATATATTATTTATATATCGCGATAATCTGTCTGATGACTAATCCATTAGGTTTTATATATTTGTCTCTGAAATCAAACCAGACTGTCATAAAATCTTCCCTGTTTAATTTTCTTATCTTCCCTATTTCAGGATCTTGAAGATAAATAAATTTATTATCAAGTCCTGCCACAACAGAAGAATGGCCGTCCGGAATATCAGAATCGGTACAATCATTTCTGCCCCTTGTAAACCAATCAACAATAACCGGAACTTCTTTGTCCAGCCATTTTTGGATATCTGAATAATTGCTATTATTTTTTATTTTTACCTTAAAACCCAACGCTTCCGCTGCCTTCTTGATTCCCTTATCGTCTACTCCCAAATCCTTATTCCAGCCAGCCATTTTAGCTAATTCTTCTTCTGTTTTCTTGATTCCGTAATAATCCAATACTATTTTTAGCGATGCCGGACCGCAGTAACTACTATTTAATGTCTCCTGGAATGGTTTTACTTTTAAAATTTTCTTAATAGTTTTTTTCATATTTTGCTTTAAAAAATCAGAGTTGACACCATTTTTCCTTATGAACTGCTGTTCATTAGCCTAAGCTCATTTAAAGTATAACAAAAGAAAGTTTAATTTGGAATATATTATTTAAAAAAAGAAGAAGGGGTTATTCACTGATGTGAACAACCCCCTTTTTTGTGGCGGACGCAAGGCTTCAAAGTATCGAGAAGTCCAAGTGTCCAAGTCTTCAAGGTTCTACAAATCCAGACGCCGAGCCACAGTCCGAGCTCGCATCGCCGATCCAGCGCGAGTCGAACCGGACCCTGCCACCGCGGAAGAAGAAGAAGGGCGCGAGCAAGAAAACGCCATCACCAAGGAGAGCGTATTCGTCGCCAGCGCAGTCAATCCATAGATCGTCGTAAGAGACGAGCCGTTCGGGATGCGTCAGAAGCATGCACCCGATTTCGAATGCGCCGAGTCCGAACTCGTTAGTCGTAAAGACCTCACGAGCCCGACGGACAGAGCGACCTCTGTGGCAGAGACCGAACTGGCTAGGAACGACCAGAATGTCGTAGTCCTTTTGCTGATCACCCAGCACTTGGAGCTTCTTTACTGTGCGCTCGTGCTGACGGAGATATTGTTCTCCGAGCTTGCCTTTGCAACAGTTGTGAAACTTACCCTTGCGCTGGGCCTTGATGGCTGCGAGAATCTCCGTTACTCCGACATTATACGAATTGTCAAAGAAGTCGGAACGGATGATGCAGAATGGCGCCTCGGCTCCCTGTGGTATCACGAGGCCAGATTTTGCGCATTTCCACGCGCTATCGGGGTTGAGTGTTGGCCAACGTGTCAGCAAGATGTCAATTTGGTCACCAATCTTCTTTGGCGAGTACCCCGCCGTATAGCCATAGCTCGACTTAACTTCCTCGTCGGCGAAGGCGAACTGGTTGCTCACAGAGAGTTTCCTGATGCCAGCAATGATGCGAGCTTGAAACTCGTCGCCATTCTCGATGAGCTTTTGAAGCCCATCCTTGTCGAGACCGACCTCTTTGAGAGCTTTCTCAGCGGCGTCCTCGACAAACCTTAAATACTGTTTCCTTTGTCCTGACGTGATCGATGTCTTATTCATCGTCATCGTCCTCCTTTATTTTTTATTTACCCGAATCGCTCGGGCTAACGGCTTATCTCTTTATGAGACGAGCATTTTAGAAACCCCACTTTTAGGGACGTCCAAAACGCTCGTCTCATAGTTTGAACCTCATTTTTCAAAGAACTTTTATAACACTACAATTATAGCAAATTGTCAATAAAAAGTCAAAGGTTTTTGAGTAGAAAATCGAAATTTTTGATTCTATTTTATAATTCCTCTTTGCCCCTTAGGATATGATGCGTCTTTACTTTTTTTGATTTAAAGAAATTCTTTGTAAATTTTGCTACTACCGAGGGGTCATAATATTTGCAACTAAATATGTCTATGTAGGCATTATTGCTCTTATTGGTAAAGTGTCCTGAAATCAAGGAAGTCTCAATAAGTTGGACCATAGAATACCCGGCAACTTTCTCGTCTTCACCAAAATTAACAACTTGAGTGTCCCCAAATTGTTTCATTTCAATCAATTCACAAAGTTCTTTAACATACCTTTTTATTGCTTCTGCATCTCTTATGATTTGTGGATTACAATTATAAAGGTCTACGCTGGTTGACAAACCCCAGGCTTTACTATCGTAAAATTCTTTCTTTAAAT
>Ga0315296_10003879_pt1 | contig 12403 bp, 8 predicted proteins | sample YL17G14_18_MG_FD_203921 | JGI IMG/M metagenome (GOLD analysis project Ga0315296, IMG submission 203921) | Sediment microbial communities from Yellowstone Lake, YNP, Wyoming, USA - YL17G14_18 | ecosystem: Environmental > Aquatic > Freshwater > Lake > Sediment | place: USA: Wyoming | collected... | reverse complement strand
TTCTAATCCGGTTATCATTCCCCCGCTTTCCTCCCCCCCAAACACCATTCTCGGTTCTTTGCCTAAGTTTATTTTATCCTCAAAAATATTTTCTACAATAACTTCTGTATTGGGATTTTCTAATATTTGCTTCTCAACTTTTTTTATTACGGCGGCAATCTCTTTCATGCCAACAGGCGTTGTAACCACTTTTATATTATTATTTTGAGCCCATTCATCCCAACATCTTGAAGAAGGAGTAGTAACAATCATAAAACGAGGATGATTTTCCCAAATACCCTCCTGTTTTAATTGTTTCATATAATAATCCATTATTAAAAAGAAACTGTAAGTTGGATTGTAAACAACAAATATTTTATTATCATCTATATTAATATAATCCATGCCCAAACCCTCTAAAAATTTTATCTTGTTTTTAAGTTCAACTTGACCAATTACCAATCTATCACCATCGGGATCAGTAATTAAAACAATATATCCTGCTGGTTTATTTTTTAGATCTTCTTCAAAATTAGCGGCCCTTGCTACGTCTATTAGGCAAAAATCACAAGATAAATCAAAAAATTCTCTTTGATTTGTTTTTGGATTAATTCGCCACACTTTCCCCACACCATGGAAAAATGGGTCTTCTTCTTTATTGCGCCAATCAAAAACATTTAAAATTTCTAACTTTTCTAAAATGGACACCATTGTTTTATACATACAACCGCCCACGTTATCATACATAATTTTAAACCCATTTTTACCAGCTTGTTTTATAAGATTCAAATTTGCCTCCTTGGCTACATTCTTTTTTAAATAGTCAACGTACATATCATAACCATTAAAATCTTCTCTGATAAAATTACTATTTTTTGGAGATAATTTTATAATATAACCCTCTGGATTTTTCTTCGCAAAATTAATTATTTCTTTTATCTTTTTAATAAATCTTAATGACATCTCTGGTAAAAATTGGCTTCCTTGGTCATCTAAATCTTTAGTTGCTATTTTACTGCTAATTGCATGGGAAGAGGTAACAAATTCTCCACCATTATAGTCAAGCATAAAAATTAGAAGAGAAACCATCCAAACGGGAATTGTTTGTCTGTCAAATGGTAAATGAGTATAAATACCTAAATTAGATTGGATGCGAGAAATAATATCTATATATGATTGAGTATTATAACGAACTTCGCCAGCAGCAATTTTATGAATTTCTCCCTTTTTAACATCTTCTTTAAGAACTAATGCCTTCCCCAGCGTAGCTAACGCTACCCCTATTTGGTTTATCGGAAATCGTGTATCCCAATAATAAAATATGTTTTGGGGGCCCCTAATCCCGCCCGTTGAAATCTTTGCTTCTTTTTCGTAGTTTATAAGCCATTCTTCCAATCTTAATTCTTCAATCATCTTTTTTGTTAAAGTCACCTCAAATTCATTTGGATTATTAATATCTAAAACAGGAGACTCCTTAATCTCATCAGGGGTAAATTTTTCCGCCAACCTATAATATTCTTCTTTTAGTTCCTTTATTTCTTCTTCACGATTCATATTTCTATAATTATTTTAATATTTAACCATTATAGCAAAAACTATTGCTTTTTGCCAAATCGCCTGCTATAATACTAACATAATGAAAACATACGAACTGACATACATAGTCTCTCCTGAACTAATTTCAGAAGAAGCGGAAGCAAAATCAAAAGAAATTGAGACTATTATACAGAACAAAGAAGGTTCTGTCTTAAGGCAATTAAACCCTATTGCCAAAACCCTATCTTATCCCATTAAAAAGCAGGCTTCCGGGTATCTGGGTGTTTTAGAGTTTCAATTAGAGCCGGAAAGATTAAATGAGTTAGAAGAAAATTTGAAAAAAGATGAAAAAATTGTGCGCCATATGGTTATAATAAAAAAACCAGCAAAGCAAAGGAAAGAAAGAAGGATAAAAATAAAAGCAGCTCCGATTTTTGAAACAAAAGCCCTGACAGAAGAACCATCCCAGAGCGTTTTACACACACAAGAAGAAAAGACCGAGAAAAAGGTCGAACTAAAAGATATCGAAAAAAAATTAGACGAAATACTCGGACAATAAAAAAATGAATTTAAATAAAGTATTCATTTTAGGAAACGTCACGCGCGAACCGGAAGTAAGAGCTTTGCCATCGGGAAGCCAGGTAACAAGCTTTGGATTAGCTACAAACAGATTTTACACTGACTCTTCCGGCCAAAAAAAACAAGAAGCAGAATTTCACAACGTTGTTTGTTTTGGAAAACTTGCTGACATCAGCTCAAGATATTTAAATAAAGGTTCTTTAGTTTTAATTGAGGGCAGAATAAAAACAAGAAATTGGATAAACTCTCAGGGAGTCAAACAATACAGGACAGAAATAATTGCCGATAGCCTGCAGTTAGGTCCTAAAAATTATGGAAAACCAGCATCTTCCAGCGCTGAACCTGAAACACCAAAGCAAGACCTGTCTGCGCAGGCAGGAGAAATTCCTGTAATTGAAGAAAATTACACTCCTCCGGCAACAGAAGAAGCAAGCGAAGAGCCAAAACAGGTTTCATTTGACGGCGATGCTGCAGATGAAATAGATGTCCGCGATATCCCGTTTTAAGCGAGCCGCAGCGAGACTTACCCCGCCCTCTATGCTGAATATATGGGCAGGTAAAATAATAAAATTAAACAATAAAATTGTTCATCTTGCCTTTTTATAATCAGCTAAGAGGGCGGGGTGCTCACTTTGTTCGCATGTGTTATTTGTGCCAAAAAAATATCGACGATGTAGATTTCAAAAACACAGAGCAGCTTATGCGCTATGTGTCTGGTTTTTATAAAATAAAGGCTAGAAAAAAGACTGGCCTTTGTTCGCATCACCAAAAAAAAATCGCCGTTGCAATAAAAAGAGCCCGCCAAATGGGACTACTTCCATATACCCCTAAATAGAAATTGCTAACGCAATTTATATAATTACTAGGCTTCCATCACTGATTGTTTTATCTTTTTTACTATGTCTGGATGCTCTTTTAAGTAAGCTTTAGCAGCTTCAGTGCCTTGGCCCATCTTCTCACCCTCAAAATTAAAGAAACTTCCCACCTGCTTTATTAATCCAGCATTTAAACCCGCTCTTAAGGCATCCCCTGTTTTGGAAATACCTTCGTTATAATAAATATCAAATTCAGCTGTTCTGAAGGGAGCTGCCACCTTGTTTTTAACCACCTTTGCTTTTACTCTATTTCCAATAATTTCATCACCTGATTTTATCTGGGCTGTTCTTGTTAAATTAATTCTTACAGAAGCATAAAATTTCAAAGCCAAACCGCCCGGAGTTGTTTCTGGGCTGTTATGGACTATCGCTCCGTCTGCTAAAAAATTGTGCGATTTATTTGCCCCAATATCAAACCTTATCATACTTCTTGTTTTGGGTTTGGTTCTTATATCCGTGATCGGCATTGCTATTGGTTTTAATAACGGCTCTATAAAAGTCGGCTTTATACAAAACTTGTTATAATAAGCGGGTAAAAGTTTGCATCTCATCGAGGGATGAATATAATATTTAATTAAATTTAAAAATTTATTAGTGTTTTCTTGATCAAAACAAAATACTGGAAAATTTCCCTGTTTTCTTATTTTAATTTTTATGTCGTACCTATCACTTAGCATCTTTTTTAGGTAAATTCTACTAATTGGATTCATCCTTTGGACAACTATATTAATTCTAGCCTTTGTTTTTTTTGCATTTCTTATATCGAGGTGCCCATCGTCCATATACCAAATAGCTAAAGACATCGGCGTTAAATTTGAAATGAAGTCTGCTGAAAAAAATTTATATTTATTTTTATAAATTTCTTTTTTGAGCGGATAGAGTTCCGGCAATGGCGTTAAATCAAACTTGATTGAATTTTTTGTAGAATAAATTGTGGACGGTATGTTTTCAAATAGACCTGCCTTCCATTTTAAATACCTTTCTTGCTTCAATCCGTGGCCCAATCTAAATCTAATACCAAAAGATTTTTTGTGTATAGTTTGGCTTAAATTTCCATCTCCCAATAAACTGCCACGCACAATATCGAGCTGAAACGGACTTAATTTAAAAGGACTGGCTATCATAATCAAATCGCCGGCTTTTAATTCTTCTGCTGGTCTCCAGCCTGTCGGCGTAAGAATTGGATGGTTTGGCGTGCAAGAAAATTGAGATCTACCGTTACCGTATGGTTTGTATGCCGAAATCTGTAAAAATTTATCCGTCGGTCCATTATTGAACCAGCCAGTGATTGGCTTTGAAATAATTTCTTTCTTTTTCCAATCATAAGATAAAATATCTAATTTTTTCTTTTGATTCACTATCCTACCAATCCACTCAGTTTTATTATTTGCTAAATTTATTTTTGACTTATAATTCAAACAACCGAATACAATTCCAATTTTCATTCTGGTCTGGTTCAAAAATATAACCATTGTATTTGTTTTAGACACTATGCCGGAAAGCTTCCTACAACACTGGCTCATTAACCTCGCCTGAAGGCCCATGTGCTGGTCGCCAATCTCTCCCTCTATCTCAACCCGAGGAGTTAAAGCCGCCACAGAATCAATAACAATAACATCAACTTTTTCTGATTTTACAAGTGTTTCAACTATTTGCAATGCTTGTTCACCAGAGTCGGGCTGGGATATTAAAAGATTATCAATATTTACTCCAATTCTTCTAGCATAATCTGGATCCATAGCGTGCTCTGCATCAATAAAAGCGCCTACGCCTCCTTTTTTCTGAGCTTCAGCTAATATATGCAAAGCTAAAGTAGTTTTGCCCGAACTTTCTGTTCCATATATTTCTATTATTCTGCCTCGGGGCATGCCTCCAACACCCAATGCCAAATCCATAGCAATAGAGCCAGTTGGAATAACATCAACATCAACGGCAGCAACATCTCTAAGATTCATAATAGCGCCCTCTCCAAAACGTTCTTTTATTTCATTTACTACGTTTTCTATAGCCTTATTTGAATCTTCTTTTTTCTGTTTTACCATATTTTTGGTCCTTGGCGAAGCCAAGGACCTTTTAATTACACTTTAATTTAAACTTTTTGCCAATCTCCATTGTCTGATTTTTCCGATTCGTCAAAGCTTGCTTTTGGCTCCTCTAATGTAAAATCCGCTTTATTTGCATAAACTTCGCGAGGTTTTGCTCCGTCTGCAGGCCCCACAATTCCTTTTTCTTCTAGCATATCAATTAATCTGGCAGCTCTTGAATAGCCAATTCTTAAACGCCTCTGTAAAAATGAAGCAGAGGCTTTTTTGGTTTCTAAAACTATTTTTTTGACCTCTCCGAATAATGGGTCTTCATCCCCAAAAAACATCTCTCCTCCTCCCTCCCTTGAATCCTGCTGGGTCAAAGCGTCTTTAAGATTTTGCACCAGAACCGATTGTGGTTCTTGGACTTTCTTGCCTTGTTCTGCGACAAATTCAGCAACTTTATTAACTTCTTTTTCTGAAATATATGGACCTTGTATTCTTCTGATTTTTGCTGTTTTGGCAGAAACAAACAGCATATCGCCAGCTCCCAAAAGTTTTTCCGCCCCGGCTACATCTAAAACTGTTCTTGAATCAACTTGTGAAGCAACCTGGAAAGTAACTCTTGAAGTAATATTGGCTTTAATAAGGCCCGTAATAACTTCCACAGATGGCCTCTGCGTTGCCAAAACTAAATGTATGCCGGTGGCTCTTGCCATTTGCGCCAATCTTACCACGCCTGCCTCTATTTCCCTGCCTTTGGCTGCCATTAAGTCAGCCAATTCATCAACGACAAAAACAATATATGGAAGCTGAAGACCCGATGCAATCACAGATTTATTTTGATTGTAAGTAGCTAAGTTTCTCGTTGGTATTTCAGAAAAAATTTCAAAACGTCTTTCCATTTCTCTTGTAAGCCACTGTAAAGCATTTATTGTTTTGCCAGCGTCGTAAATTACAGGACACAAGAGATGGGGGATGTCGTTATAGTTTTGAAATTCAACTCTTTTCGGGTCAACCATAATTATCCTTAAATTATCTGGCGCGCACTTATACAACAGGCTTAAAATTAAAGTATTCAAAAATATGGTTTTACCTGTGCCTGTAGCGCCCGCCACCAATAAGTGAGGCATTTCTGTCAAATCAGCGTAAACTGGAGAACCAGAAACATTACGGCCTAAGGCAATCAACAATGGGCTCGCAGCATTTTGATAATTGGCGTGGGCAATTAAATTTCTTAAGGCAACAGTTGACCTTACTTTATTGGGCACCTCAATGCCTACCAAAGACTTGCCCGGAATTGGAGCTTCTATCCTAATCGGGTGCGCTGCCAAAGCTAAAGCCAGATTATTAGATAACGTTGTAATTTTTGATAACTTTACCCCCTCTGCAGGCTTGAAAGCATATTGAGTTACAGTGGGTCCGATATTTACCTCTGACATTTCCACTGGTATGCCGAAGTTTTCCAATGTATTTTTGATTATCATTGAATTCTCCTTGATGTTTCCCGACGTAGGAGCTGATTCGTTTTTTGAAAGCAAATCTAAAGGAGGCAGAATATAACTGCCTTTTGGCGAAGTTAAAGATTTTTGAGCTTTTAATTTCTCTGCCTCTTTTTCCTCGCTGCCTTTTTTAAACAAAGATATTTTTGTTGAAACCGGTTGTGGTTTTTCCGGTTTCTCATCCGCAACCCCCCTTATCTTTAAATTTTCTGACTCTTGCCTGTTAAGCGCAAAAGACGGTTTTTCTTCTTTCTTTTCTTTGGGCAACTCTTGCCAAATAAACTGCAAAAAAATGAAAAGTCCTATAAGCAAGATTGCTCCGAATATGATATTGCCAACCAAAATTCCAAAAAGACCTACAAATAATTTTGCTAATAAATATCCGAGCCAGCCTCCCTGCCTTAAGTTTAAGTCTCTTGCAGCTAATATGCCCGAAACCCCAACAATGGAAACAATTATTGCCAAAAGCATGGCAAGATTTCTGCCCTTTTTTCTTGATTTTAAAAATATGAGGCCGGCTGCAAGTAAAAACAAAGGTATGGCATATAGCGCTCGCCCTATTAAAAAGTCGCAAACTCTTGCAAAAATACGGCCGGCAGAGCCCGCCTTGTCAAAAAGAGGAAAGGATAAAACAACAATAACAGCCAGCAAAAACATCAAAATTGCCTTTATCCACCTTTTAGCCCAGGAACTTAAAAGCGAATCTTTTTTCTTCTCCTCTTTTTTTGATTTTCCGTTGTTTTTATTCTTAGCCATTGGGTTTGTGAATTATATTATTATATCATTCTGCTTTATTTATTCAAGCAAAAGTCTTGTATTGTATAAAACTACCCCTTGACTGTCTTTTTTACTTACGATAGAGTAAATAAAGAAGAATGTTTAAGTAGTCAAAATATTTTATATTTATGTCCTCTGTTGATTTTACTAAATTAGTTCACTATCAATCTCAACTCCCACATTCCATTAAGGTCAAAATTGGAAAATCTAAAGATGGGGGTTTTTGGGTGGAAATACTAAGTTTGCCCGGTTGTTTTACCCAAGCCGAGAACGGAGAAGAATTATTTGTAATGGTTAATGATGCGATTTATACTTATTTTGATATCCTCGCAAAGTATTTTCCTTTTTTGCCGCGTTATTTTCCAACCGAGAAATTAAAAAAGAAAATTCAAACCTGGGACAAATGTGCTCCTGCATCATTTCCACAGCAATCAATTACTATACTCTTTACCCAAGGAAGAAATACTGAAATCAATGAAATAACTTTAACTTAAAGCTATTTTTTGCGGGGGTCGGACCCCCGCTAATTATATTTTAGCATTTACCGAACAAACAAAAAACTCCGCCAATAGCGGAGTTTTTTGTTTTAATTATTTCTTTGGAATAAATCCTGTTCCAACGGGAATAAGTTTGCCGATGATTACGTTTTCTTTTAATCCACGAAGTTTGTCTTCTTTACCCTCAAGCGCTGCTTTAATTAAAACCCTGGAAGTTTGCTGGAAGGAAGCCGCCGACAAAAAGCTTTCTGAATTCAATGCTACTTCTGAAATTCCTAAAAGTATCTGCGCTCCCACTGGCGGAGCTTTCTTCAGTTTTTTTAGTCTTTCAACCTCTTCATTAAAAATTACTCTCTCTATAACTTCGCCTTTTATCCATGGACCTGAACCTTCATCTTTTATTCTGAGTCTTGAAAACATCTTTTGGATAATAATCTCAACGTGCTTATCATGGATATCAACGCCCTGTGAAGAATAAATCTTCTGCACTTCTTTCAAAATGTACCTTTGTGTTTCTTCTAACCCAGCTGATTTGTAGAGTTTCTTTAAATCCAGGCTTCCATCGCACAAGGGCTGATTTTCTTTAACCTCTTGGCCGATTTTAACTAAAATAGCTATCCTGCCTGGAATTTTGTATTCCATTTCATCTTTTTTCGAAGATAATTTTTTACCCTGCCTGCCGGCAGGCAGGTCTGAAGGCTGAATTTTGACAATTCTTTTTTCTTCATCTATATCTATTACCCTTCCTTCAGTCAGGGTCATTATTGCTTCGCCCTTAGGAGCCCTTGATTCGAATATTTCTTCAATTCTGGGCAAACCTTGAGTAATATCACCTGCACCTACAATGCCTCCTAAGTGATGAGTTCTTAATGTTAACTGGGTGCCTGGTTCTCCAATTGCCTGAGCTGCTACAATACCTACTGCCTCGCCTAATTTTACTAATTGGTTTCTACCCAAATCCCAGCCATAGCATTTTCGGCAAACACCTTGTAAGCTTCTGCAGGTTAAAGGAGAGCGAACAATAACCTTTTCAATACCCTCTTCTTTTGAAATCTCGTCTGCTGTTTTCCAATCAATCAACTCGCCCTTTTTAACAAAAACATTTTTGCCTATTGATACTTCTTCTACGGCTGTTCTCCCCACTATTTTGAAAACAAAATCCTGTTCAATTTCATCAGCTTCTTTTTTATAAACCACAAGTCCCTGCTTGTCTTTGCAGTCCTCTTCTGAAACAATCACATCGTGAGCAACATCAACCAAACGCCTAGTCAAATACCCGGCAGAAGAAGTCCTTAGGGCAGTATCGGCTGTACCTTTTCTGGCTCCGTGAGTTGAAATAAAGTACTCTAGCACATTAAAACCCTCGGCAAAAGATGATTTTACCGGTAATTCAATAATGTCTCCCGCAGGATTATTCACCAAACCCTTCATACCAGCCATCTGAACTGACTGAGACCAAGTACCCTTGGCTCCTGCGTTAATAATAGACATTACAGATCCCTCAGCTGGCAAAGTATCTTTTAAAAACGCTTCTATTTTTGTTTTAACTGTCTGCCAGATTAAAATTTTCTGCGAGGTCTTTTCTTCTGGACTTAACAGGCCTTTCTCAAAGTGGCTGTCAATTCTCCTTATTTCTTCTTCTGCATCTTCTATTAGCTTCCCTTTTTCTTTGGGAACAATCAAATCATCCATGCCCCAGCTGATTCCAGACAAGGTGCAGTATTCAAAACCAAGAGTTTTTACTTTATCTAAGATAGCTACAGCTTCCTCATTGGGATACCTTTCAATGACTTCCCTTGCTAAACCCTTTAACCCCTTTTTGTCTATTAGTTTGTTTATATATGGATAATCATGAGGCAAGCTGGAATTCAGAATAAGCCGGCCGACAGATGTTTCTATCAGCTCATGAGTTTCCTTGCCCTGAACCATGTCAAAGGGTGTTTTTGGATTAGGAACTTTAATCAAATCATCAAGGCCTAAAAATCCGTATTCATAGGCGGTGATTGCTTCTGAATCCGAAGAATACACTTTTATATTTTTCGTATCTTGCGATGGGTTTAATTTGGTCAGAAAATAGCAGCCTAAAGCAATATCTCCGAATGGCCCTATCACAGGCAAACCCGTAGCAGGCCTTAAAAGATTTAAGGTGGAAAGCATTATTTCCCTTGCTTCTTTTTGAGCTTCATCCGAAAGAGGAAGATAAACTGCCATTTGGTCGCCGTCAAAGTCAGCGTTAAAGGCTTCGCAGACTAAAGGATGCAATTTTATTGTTTCACCTTCTGTCAAAAGCGGCCTGAACGCTTGTATGCCAAGTCTATGCAGAGTAGGGGCTCTATTAAGCAAAACTAATTTTTCTTTTATAATCTCTTCTAATATGGCCCAGACTTCGGGTGTCTTTTCATCAATTAATCTGGCAGCTCCCCTAATGTTAAAAGCCAGTTCTTTGTCTAAAATTCTTTTAATAACAAAAGGTTTAAAAATCTCCAAAGCTAAAGTTTTGGGCAAACCACACTGAGAAAAGTGCAATTCTGGTCCTACTGCAATAACCGACCTTCCGGAGTAGTCAACTCTTTTTCCCAAGAGATTCTGGCGGAACCTTCCTTGTTTTCCGGCTAACATAGCGGCTAAAGATTTTAAAAGCCTCTTGCCGCCCGTGGTAGCGGTAGTAGTAACTCCTTTTCTCATTTCATTGTCAATCAAAGCATCCACTGCTTCTTGCAGCATTCTTTTTTCGTTTCTGACAATAACTGAAGGAGCTGAAATCTCCTGCAAATATTTTAAGCGATTGTTTCTATTAATTACCCTTCTATATAAATCATTTAAATCAGAAGAAGCGTATCTTCCGCCGTCTAACTGAACCATTGGCCTTAAATCAGGCGGGAGCACCGGCAAAACATCCATAAACATCCATTCAGGCCTTATATTCGCCTTTACCATTCCTTGGAAAAGCTTTAATCTTCTTAAAACCTTTTTTCTTAAAGCTGGTGGAGCTTCCTTTGCTTCTTTAGCTAAATCTTCTGCTTCCTTCTTTATATCTATTTTTGAAAATATCTCTTTTACTGTTTCAGCTCCTATACCTGCCTCGAACATTTCTCCGTATTTTAAAGAAAGGGTGTGATACGAAACTTCAGACAAAATCTTCAAAGGTTTTATTTCTAATACTTCTTCTTTTGCTCTTTCTCTTGCTTGTTTCAATTCATTTTTTGCTGCGGGGGACCCTTTGGGTCCTTTTTCTTTCTTTACTTTTGACTTGTACTCTTGCTCTATTGCTTGCATCACCTTTTCTCTGGCTTGGTCGTCAACTTTAGTAATGATATATGAAGAAAAATAAATGACTTTCTCCAGTTGTTGTGAAGACTTATTCAAAATCAAACCCATTCTTGAGGGCACGCCTCTCAAAAACCATATATGCGAAACAGGAGCATATAGTTTGATATGGCCCATTCTTTCACGTCTTACAGAGGACTTGGTTACTTCTACTCCGCATCTGTCGCAAACAACGCCCTTGTACCTTATCCTTTTGTATTTACCGCAGGCGCACTCATAGTCTTTTTCAGGACCAAAAATCCTTTCATCAAAAAGCCCGTCTTTTTCAGGCTTTTGCGTTCTGTAATTTATGGTTTCCGGCTTTATCACCTCGCCATGAGACCAGGACATAATGTCCTCGGGCGATGCCAGCTTTATTCTTATTGATTCTAAATCTATTACACGCATAGGTTTTGGTTTTAATTTATATTTTTATTTCGTAAATTTAAAAGTTGAAAGAATTTGGTCAAATATTTGCGGCTCATCGCAGGTGAAACCGCCTGCAGTAAAACCAATAGCGTGAATATTCTCGTTATTTTTAATAAAATTTACCTCTCCATATCTATTTGTCCCGCCAAATCTATAAGTCAGTTTTACTCCCCCGCGATTGGCAATGTTTATGTTTTGTCTTATGTCAACAGCCAAATTATTATCGTTTATAAAACTATCAACATAATCGTTCAAATCCAATTCTTTTGAATCTGTTACGTTTAATTCAATTCTGCCGAAGGCAAAAACTCCCTTATCTATTTCCGAAAATCTACATTGACTACTTTCTGGGTATTTTATTTCAAAGCCGTATTCGCTGTTTGTGTATGTCTGCCAGTTGGCGGTTTGGTCTGGACATTGCGCGAATTCGCAATTAGGGCCGGTGCGGCCGACAGAAGATCCGTCGGGACAAACTTTTGCTTCTTGGGTGCAGGCAACTGGTTTTGGCGCAGAATATTGTTTATAAGCAAAATATCCTGCTGTTCCCAATACAGCAATAACCACAACGATTATTATAATTGGCAAAATAAATCCTTTTTGGTTTTTCATAAGTTTTTCTCCTTGGCGAAGCCAAGGAGATTATTAATAATTTTTTATGATATAATTAATTTGCCGTGGGCTCGGGATGGTCCGTGACCTGGGTTAGCACCAGGGTTTCCGGGGTTCGATTCCCCGCGAGTCCACGGTCTAAAAAATCATTTTTAGGTAAAAGGTCTGCACAAGATGAGATACATAGGTAACACCCCTGTTTTACCAAAATCTGGTAAAATTAGGACAAATGTTTAACCTACTCATCAAAATGCAACAGATATTTGTATACAAGGGCGTGTTAGGAATAC
>Ga0315296_10003878_pt1 | contig 12403 bp, 23 predicted proteins | sample YL17G14_18_MG_FD_203921 | JGI IMG/M metagenome (GOLD analysis project Ga0315296, IMG submission 203921) | Sediment microbial communities from Yellowstone Lake, YNP, Wyoming, USA - YL17G14_18 | ecosystem: Environmental > Aquatic > Freshwater > Lake > Sediment | place: USA: Wyoming | collected... | reverse complement strand
CAGCAATGCCGAGTTGCTCAGAAACTTCTTAGGCTGTCTCTACGAGAAACTGGTTCTTTACAAAAAGTCGAGTGAACAGAAACCCCTCGATGAAGAATTAACCTGCAAGCTGAGAATATTCGCAGGCAAAAGTCACTACTGTGTGAACAAGCCCCCGAAAGCAACCCGACTATTAAGCCTCGATGTCTGCAAAGTCTGTCTTGCCCTGTTCAGGGGTCTCAACGACCACACTAAGAAACTAGGGTCTCAGGTTGAACAAGCCCAAAAAACAGAACCCGCAAAGCCTGCCCTTACTGTCTCAAATCTGACTCTACGGCTTGCCAAAGGTGAATTGAGAAATTTCTGTTCTATTGACAAACAAGCCTACCCCCTGTTTCAACTGCCCTGTGTTAAGAACAGCGAAAACCCCGACACAAAGACAGGTTGCCGATTTTCCGACTGTGAGACTAGCGTCAGAAAAGCCCTTGCCGTGCATTTACAACTCAACAGAAAGCCCTCAGGTTAGAACACAAAAATGGAAATCGATTTGGAAATAAAACACTCGAAGGAAAGCCCGCTTTCCTTCCTCAACTCCCTAAAAGCGTTTCTGAAAGAAAAATTGGAAAAAGGCGACATTGACGGCTATTCAGCAAGCATGTCAACAGAGTCGGTCTATGACATACTCTTTGCTGAGACTAAAGACGACAGAGAGGAGACGACCCCCGTTGCAGACCGCACAAACCAAACCCCGAAAGATTGACAAAGAGCCATTTGTAAGCCCCCTCGACCACTTCATCACAGTCAACTGTCAGCAATGCCTCCGTTCTCAAAAAGGTTGCCATACAGACACTTCGGCAGGGGTTGACCGCATAATGCTCTGCATGACGGCTCAAAGCCTCGGCTACGGCCTGAACCTTGAGTGTGTGAAACCATGAACGCCGCACTAGAGCATGAAGAAAGCCCAGATGACGAAGAACTAGACGACCGAGACAATGGCGATGAAGAATGACGGTCAGCAAACGTCAACAGAAACGGCTCGGCAAGAAATGGCGAGCAATCGTTCAGGCACAGAGGTCTGCCCCATGACGACCCTGAAAGAACACATTGCCTTCTTACAAACTCTCCGCATACCTTTCAAGGGCACACTAATCGAATACCTCAAGCATGTCATTTACGAACACTATGCAGAGATAGACCACAAAGAGATCATAAATGACTCGACAGAAACAATGCCTTTTCAGGATTTTGTAAAAGCCTGCTTGCAATACCCCGAGGATCGTGTCAAGTCTGCCGACACGCCTGCCCCCTTGCCCCCTGTGCAAAAGGCGAATGAGACGGGTTAAGGACACAAGGAGGTCTTTTGAATGTCAGACGTGCCAAATCAAGAAGACGTTATCACGTTACCCGAGCAACCCCCCGAGCCGACCCCTGAGAAAACCAAAACTCAACAATTCAAAGAAGCCCTTGAACAATACACAGACCGAGAAACAGCAAAGACGCACATCAAAGAAATTGCCGACAAACTGCAATGTCGAAAGAGCCTCGGCTACAAAGCAATCAGAGACATAGTTTTCAAAAACGAACAGGGTCAACCCCCGCCTGCACAAGAACCGACTGCCCGCATACCCGAGCAACCCCCCGAGCAATTCGCTGAAACCCCAACAGAGCAACCCGCAGAGGCACAAGTCACAGAGACCCCTCAAGAATTTCCTGCCCTTCAAGCCTCGACAGAAGCCCCCGCGCACGTTGCCATAAGCCCGACAGTTCAGAAACTTGAGCCTATCCTTGAAAGGTCTGTCAAAAGACTGTTCAACTCAATGATTGAGCAAATTTCAGGGGCACAAGAAACCCTCACAGAGCAGGAAAGCAGAGACACGGCAATCCTGTTGCCTATCATGGTTTTCCGACTGACCAAAGTCAACCTGTCCGAAGACCAATTCATTGACATGACTTGCGTCACGCATTTCGGCTCAATCATTCTCAAGGTTGCTGCCCCTCGGCTCAAGGAATTTTTCAGACCTAAACCAGAAGCCCCCGAGCCAAAACCCCGCAAACAGAAACCCGAGCCTGACAATGCACAAGCAACCCTGCCCGTTGAACCCCCTGCCCCTGCCGAGCCTACAGCTCAAGAAAAACCGAAAGGCAAAGACCTACTCGAAAAACTCGGCACACTTACCTGAGAGGGTTCGGCATGGTGAACATTGAAATCAAAGTCACGTTGACCAAAAACCCAAAGATAAACCGCTTAATCCTTGACAGCTTCATTGACATAATCAAGGAGTATGACGACTCCACAGAGTTAACCATTTTCCTCAAAGATATTCCCGTGAGCAAAGCCTTTGCGGGGGTCAAGAATGTTCAACCCTGAAGCAATCGAACAACTCATGACAGTCTTTGCAAAACTCGACAAATTCATGCCCATCTTACAGATAATCTTTGACAACCTGCCCCCGATTGACGTGAAGCCCATAACCCTGACCGACAAAGACGGCCAGAAAAAAGACTACATCGCAATTCTAATCGGGAAACCCAAAGGTAAGCCTCAATGACCCTTATCATGTGCAAACAAAGATGCAAACGCAACCGTGCAGGGCATTGCTCAAAAAACGTAATCCACATTGACGAATATGGGAATTGTGACGACCTTGCCCCGACCTGAAAAAAAGCCTAAAGAAAAATACATCATGGTTTCTCAAGGTTGCTACGGAAAAATCTCAAGGCTTCAAATCAAACTGCAAAAAATCTATGGGAAAAAGCGGGTCTCCAAAGGCAAAGTCATTGAGACTTTGTTCGCTATTGAAATCGACTTTTCAGACCTGACGCATGATTAAGACATACGGCATAGAGGCAAAGCCACAATGAAAACATTCTGCCAAATCAGGGCTTGCGTTCATAACAGCAATATCCCGAGCAGACGTCATCGGTCAGCACAACCCCGTTGCACAAAGGCAAGTGTTCACGTTGACAAAAACGGGCATTGCAGAGACGTTGAATATCGCAAAGGGAAGCCTGAACATGACATACGGCATTGAGTTTGTCAACCCCTTCAAGGAAAATGCCTGTTTTGTCGGCATGGGGCAAAGTGGCAAAACCGTTGCTATGGCATGGCTTCTGTCAATCAACCGCAACCCCTACACACTATTTGACAACCTCGGCATATTCACGCACAAGGGCTTCAAGCCCCTGAACCCAAAGGCACAGGCAATCGTCAAGCCGACCTCATTCAACCGTGCAGACCTGTTTCAAAAGACCTGCAAAGACGTTTGGACACACGGCAACATGATTTTTGCCATTGACGAATTAAGCATGAACCAAACCAAACACGTCTTACCCCCCGACCTCGATACGCTAATCAATCAGGGGGGCAACCGAAGCATTGCTTATTGGTTTACGACCCGCAGGGTTGCTCAAATCCACAATGACATTTTGGGGTCGTGTCAACATCACTTTATCTTTGCAACCTATCTGCCTCAAGATGTCGATTGGTATAGTGACGTTGTGCCTAAACACATAATTGAGCAAAGTCAACGCCTGCCCCCCTTTCATTTCATTTACTACAGGCTCGGCTCAGAACCCCGCATCATGAAACCCGTCAAACAAGTGATGTGATTTTGACGTTTATCGAGGCTTGCATAACGGTCTTAATCAAAATCGGGCTTTTGCCCGACTTGACCCCCGTGATCAAAGCCCTTGATGCCCTTGCCCGACTTTGAATGTTCATATTACTACTACTGCCCGACCTGCAAAAACGAAACCCCCCACAGGCTTGCCGTCAAGACCTTTGACGCATGGTTTTTGGTCTGCAAGAATTGCGGGCACACTTATCGGTCTGAAACCTTCAAACGGGTCTAATCCATACGTCTTAAGACCATTGTCGTATGCCCTACGTCATAACCTATATATCATGTGTCAGACAAACGAGACCCGACTAAAGGAGACGTGAAAAACAACAATGGCAATGCTTTCTCTGCAACGAGAAAAAGACCTAGAACCCACAAAGACATGGCAACGACCCATCAAACCAGAAAAATCAGCAGCAGCAGCAACAGCTCAGACCTTCTACATTGACATACCCCGAGACTCGTTCATCCACGAAATCGTAATCATGGTCGGAGAACACGCAACCGACCCCTTAGCAGGGCTTGCAGACGACTTACTTGACATCAAACTTGTCGGCAACGGTAACAAATACCTCAAAGACGCTTTTGGGCTTGCATCATTCTTTGTTCAAGTCGAAAGACTGCACAGAAAACGGCATGTCACAGGCATCTATCGCCTGATTTTCAGCGACCCCGACATACCCGAGGCTCAACCCCTGCCCGCATGGATTTTCACAAGCCTGCAGCTAATCGTGACCGACAATGCCCCCGCAGCAGCAACCTTCCATTTCATAAACGTGACCCTCGTTGAAAGCGCCTACGACCCCGTGAGACACGGCAACCTCGACAATTGGAAAATCCTAATCGAGAAATGCCTAGCATGGAAAAAGTTTGGCACAAACACAGGCGAACAACCTTACGAGCATGAAAGAGCCTACAAGATTTTTGCGTACATTTATGCAATAGACGACAATGGCGTACTATCAGCAACAATTTTTGACAAACTCAAGGTTGTGGGCAGAAACCCCCGAGGCGAAATCATAGTCACAGACAGCGTATATTTAGCAGTCCTCAGAGCCGAAAACAACGGGTCAATCCTTGAAAACCTTGACACGGGCTTCGCCTTCTTACAGTTTGCCAAAGGCTTCCCGACTGCCGACTTCTCAAGTCTCTACTCGAGACTCAACATACCTGTGGCAGGCGCAAACGCAGGCGTCAGAGTATTGGAACGCTATATCCTGTGAGGTTGAAAAAAAATGTCTGCAATCGTTCAAAAAACCAAAGAAACACTTGACCGCAAACTTTGGGGTGGCAGGTCTCTACACGCTGGCGAATTGATTGTCTTAGTGCTTGCCTTTCTGGTCTATTGGTTCAGAGAAAAACTGCACATAGGCAAGTGGGGTATTGCAATCGTGTTTGCAATGTTCTTTTTGGCATTTCTGATTTGGTGACCTGGCATGTTAGGACTAAGCACACAAAACACAACTGACCTGAGTAAAATCATCGACATCATAGGCAACTTTTTCATCATGTTTTTTGCTCAACTGATTTTCCTTGCCTATGGTCAAGCGCAACTGACAGGCAGGTTTCCCGAGACCTTTGAAATCTACCTTATGGCATTGACGGCAATGGCAACGACCCTCGTATTTTTCGGCATCAATCAAGTCCGCAAGCCACAACCCCCGACAACAGAGCCGACCTGATATGAACCCCTCAACCCCCCTTTTTTTTGTTGTTATCGCGTTAATCGTTGTTTCATGCTTACCCCTGTTGCCCGACCCCTACCATCATAAGACGTATGTCAACTTTTGGGTTTGGGCAAAGTCAGAAATCTACGAGATTTTTCAAGGTGAAAAGTGAAATGCCATACATAACCAAGAAAACCCCGACTGCCCGCACAACTGACACGGCAATCGGCAAGGTCATGGGCTACTTATCCGAGTTGCTTGAATACTTGAAATGGGAAAACATGGCTCTCTCAATCGATACAATATTCCCTGACATTTGGCCTCTTGACCAAGTGCAAAACTTATTGATTGCAATGTGCAGAGGTCTCTATGACCGTATTTATCAAGGGGCATACGACAGAGGGGCAGACAAAGGCAACGAAATCAACAGTCAAATTATGGGTTGGTTGAATGATGTCAAGGCTCAAGCCTTTGCAAAGGTTTCTGAGGCTCAAGCCTACATTCAAAACAATCTTATCAACCCCATTAAAAACCAGATTGACGGCTACATAACGCCAAAACTGAACGATGCCCTGAACAAACTGTCAACTGTGAACACTAACATAAGCAATGCCTACAAAAGCCTCAACGACATGGCAACACGCATCAACTCTTTTGACTCGACCCTGAAAAACTACGGGTCAAGCCTTGAGAGCTACAGGCTAAAACTCAACGAACTCGTTGAGGTCGGCAACAACCTGAACGCTAAACTGTCACAGGTTGAAACCTACATGAACGACATCGACAAACGGGTCAAAGCCCTTGAGGGGGCAAAAGCCCCGTTTGACCTATCCAAAATCCTTCAAACGTAAGGTGAAACCGAAATGTCAGAACCCTTAATCAAAGCCGACCCCGTGAAAGCCCTTCTTAGGCTCATAGGGGTCGAACAGGCAACCCCGCAAGAACAACAGGCAGAGGTTGCCAAACCTGAACCCGAAGGCATTGAACCTTTGCAACAGGCGGAGGCGCAACCCGTTGAGACCTTGCCCGCACGACAAGAAACGGTAGAGCCTTTGCCCGCAGAGCCGACCCCTGCCTTTGCCCCTTTGCCCTCGACCCCCCTGCAACCGACCCTGACCACAACGACAGAAGCCCCCCTGCAACCATCACCACCACGACAAGCCCCCTCAGGCTTGTGTATGTCACCACCTTATTGAGGTCACGGAAATGGCTGCTCAAGCAACACAGAACCCCCTTGAAGAGCTTAAGCGAAAAATGGGTTACCTGCCTGCATGGGTCTATTGGGCAGTTGCAGTTTTCGGGGTCTTTGCCCTTGTGGTCTTTGGTATCTATGCCTACTACATGAAAAAGAAGGGCGCACAAGCATGAACACGTTGAACCTTGCCGTCACAGTCATTGTTTTGCTTGCAATCGTTGCCCTTGCAATATTCACGGAAGGAATGAGCCTGCCCTTTTCCCTGCCTATGATTGCGGTCATGCTCAATCGTTTGGGGGTTAAGACCTGATGCCCTGCCGACCTCATTGCTCGATCTGCGGGAAAATCTGCCCCAAAGAATACACGACCTTTAAGGCTCGTATGGCATGGCTCAGACGACACAGAAAACGGTCACACGGCAAGAAACCAAAGCAAAAAAAGTGAAAAACCATGCCAAAATGCAAAAAAGGTCATGAAGTTGCATCCTATCAGGTCAACCATTGCCCGAAATGTCATGCAAAACTGAAAGAGGTGAAATTGCTTTGAGTGCTGCCTTCACGAAAAGAGGATCAGAAGCCCCGTTCTCAATGCCCGAGGGCAGAGACACGCATGAAGCATGGAAAAGCAAAGGCACAGGCTACAAAACCAAACGGGTCTTACAGAATGAGGTCACACAAGACAGCTATGTTGACAGCCTCGCTTTCGATATGAGACTTTTCAGCAAAGTCTTAATCCACATCAAAGAAGTCGGGGGCATAAACGGAATACTCTACAATGTTCTTGCATGTCTTAACCCTTCACAATGGGAGACAGTCAAAAGTGCGCAACCCATCAATGCGGGGCAAACCAAAGTAGAATTAATAACCGACCCTTATAATTGGGTCAAAGTTCAAGTTGCCACACAAGTCATACCTCTTGCGGGCAAAGTCACGGCTTTCATAAACGGAAAAACACCATAAAGGGGGTCGAGGCCTATGACGTGGAAAGGATACGTTGCTCTCGGGGGCATATTCGCCTTGTTCGCTTTCCTCTTTTGGTTGCTCTTTGCAAAAACGAGAGAAATGAACCCTTGAGGGGGGTGAAAAGCCTTGCGGAAAAAACCCCTGTTGCCCTCTAATCTTCAAGCCTTGCAAGTCGAGAAAGAAGTATTCGATTTTCTCAAGCCTTTGCTAAAGCCTGACGTGACCCCTGAGGACTTGAACCTGATATGGCATTTGCCCCTCTATCAAGCCCTCAAACTCAATGCCCTTGCAAAGTGTATTGACCCTGCGACAAACCGCTTGAAGGTTATATGTAACTAGCTTGCCTAGTGCATGCCTACATATTAGCGGTTTGAAGTCAAGCAACATATACTTTGATACGATTAGCGGTCTTCCTACAATAACTCTAGCGTCAAACATAGCTTTTCCATATCAGCTTTACGATATTGGCACAAACACGGTAAGACTCAATAGACTATGGGCTCTCGACATTGACGCTAACGGGATAATGACCCCGACAATTTACCCCAGAATTACCGACTCAGCTTTGACCTTATCCACCGTTGCGTCTTCAACAAAAAGCCTCAAACTTCAATGCTATGACACAGCTTTCCGCAAGGTTATTGAGGCTATCAACGGAAGGGTTGACATTCTAAGCAATGCGGCAGTTGTTGCACAAGCAACGGCGGGCAAGTTTGAAATTCCCTCTGCGGGCAATGTGAAACTCGGAGACAGCAAAATTCTGAAACTACCAAAGCATACGAGTTTGCCCGCAGTAGAACGGGGGGCAATGGTTCTATTAGATGGAGATGGGGATTTTGACAAAGTTTACGTTTGTATAAAAGATGATACAGACACTTTAGTATGGAAAGAAGTGAGCTTAATATGAGCATTGTTGACGAAATCATTGAAGCCTTGAAGGGCAAGAAGACCCCTCAAGAAAAAAGCCAAATCATTGACCAAATTTTGAGGGAAAAGCAACTTTACGAGACTTTGAAAAGTGCGGGTTTAACCTTAACACCGACAGAAGCAACAGAACGGGCAAGGTTGAAGCCCGAGGGCATTATGAGCCTTGTTGAAAAGGTCAACTTGATAGACCTCATAACCAAAATCACCGAAATCACGACCATAAAGACCCTTGAAAAACTCAACCTCATTGTGGAAATAACTAGAATCCTTGAAGCCCGACTCATACAAGACAAGGGGGCAATAGATGGAACTGACATAGACGCTGAAGGCGAGGCGATTGTTCCGTCAGGGGTCTTAACCGAAATATTGAGCCTCAACATTCCCGTTGGCAACACTTTATTAATTTATGATTGGTCAGTTGCTATTGAAACATCTTCAGATTCTGTTTATGCTGACATCTACAATGCAACAACAGACGTAATTTATGGTTACGGAGGGGGCTTCAGAGGTTTTCAGACCCCCTTCAGCAAGCCTAAAAAAGTTGTCGGGGCTTCTATTCTCAAAGTGAGGGCAATACACAATGCAGAAATTGCCCAAACTATTCATGGGCATGTTGGAGGAATCTTCTATTAAGGCAAGTGAGTTTTTCAAGACGCAACGTGTAAACTATGTGAATCAAAAGACCGACCAAAACGGAATAACAACCACAAAGATTTTCAAGCATAGTTGGAAACGAGCATACACCTTCAAGGCAAAAAACCTTAATGGAAAAGACGAACAGATACTTGAAGACGAAGAAATTGAGGAGTAGCTAATAGATAACCCCTAGTTCAACATAATTTCTTGTTTTCCATTCATGCCAACGTTCATTAAGATTAAGCGCATGTTGACTATGACAATCAACCCATACGACCCAAAAGGTGATAAAAGCCATGATTGAATGTTGCATAAGGCTTACTTTCACAGCTACAGGAATTTGCCGATAATAGCGCATATCTCAAGCCTCAAGATAACAATGGTATCTCTGTTCTACAAAAACCTTTCTCCTTAAAAAGGCTCGATGCCCCATGTTTTAGATGTGGCTTGAGCCGACCCACAGGGGCAAGCCCTACCAGAACTTGAGGGTTACTGATTGAGCAAACCCCCATGAATCGGCTCAATCACTATTCGTATCTTTTACATTTTTAAACATAGTGGAACCGTCTTCTATGCCAATTTACATTTTCACCAAAGCGCAACCATTATGTTGAAAAAAGAGCAATGCTTAAATTTACATTTTACACTTAATATGGCTTGAGGGTTACTGATTGAGTGAAGCCATAGGAAAACTGACCGTCAAACGTGTTCTTGCTGAACAAGCCTTGCAAATAGTCAGATTTGACAAACACAGGCAACAGAAACACCCGAAAGCCCCGCATCAATGGTTCAAGAAAAAAGTCGAGGCACAGCAAAAGACAGGCTTGAGCCGACCCACAATCGACAAAATTCTTGACTATGCTGTGTCAACAGGCTGCCTTGTTGAGGGTCGTTTTCCCTATGGTTTCAGCCCCAAAGCCAAAAAGGTCGAAAGCAAAACCGTTGAGGAATTCAACCAAACAGAGACGGCTCGGGTTATCAGAGATGTCTATACCCGCAGGTTCAAGCATGTTGAAACTACGGAATGGGTCTCTGCCCTCAGAGAACATGGTCGAATAATCTACGGCACATTAAGAGACGCATGGAAAATGCGGGGCAAAAAAGAGCCTATTCACTTTGAACTTGACGATTTTCTGTTCTTTTGGGGCACACCCTCGCAGCCTTCCCCTGCCGAATTTACTGACCCCATGACAGGCAAAATCATGTTCAGCAAAGCCTGTGCCTTGCGGTTTGCCATGAAAATGAACATTGACCCTGACGTGAAAACCCTTATTGACGACCCCCGATTTACAACAAAAGAGTTGAAAAGACGGAAAGGGCTACATAAGCATGAATACTTGATGCCTGACAACATTGTTAGTGTTTTACCGCACATCAATGAGCCTGACACGTTGCTTTTGCTCTACTGTGGCACACTTATGGGGGGTCGATTTTCTGCTCTCGGGGGCATAAAAGGCAGAAACAAAGGTTTGACCGTTGCGGACATTCACAGGCAACAGGGTTACATTGTTTTGCATGAAATCAAAGTTGACGAAAGCCCTGAAAAAGACCTTTGGGATTTTGCCCTAGATTTCATTTGGCAGTATGTCATCGATTTCAAAAGAACCGACAAACTGTTTTCCTACAACATTATGGAATATAACACCCGTCTGAAAGAGGCAGGCAAACAGGCAGGAATAACGTGGAAAACAACAACGCACAGGGCTTTGAAACACACCTGCATCACATTAATGGGTCTGCACGGTATTGACATTGACGTAATAAGCGATTATGTCGGCACAGACCCCAAAACAGTCATAGAATTCTATCGAGGCGGGGGCAAAGAAAAGATCAGAACGCAAATTCTTGACCTGCCCGTGAAACCCCCTAAAACATGGAAGCAACTTTGGCAGGAATTGACCCCGAAATTCAAGGAACGCTATGACCAGATCAAAGCCTCTTTCAAGTCTGTTGACGGCATAAAGCCTGCGGGGGCTTGAAAAATGGCTGTTGTGCGAACAATGGAAATAGTCAAAGAAGCCCTTGAGCATTGTATTCAATGTTCGCAGTTTGACCCTTTGAAAAGACCCCTTGTGCAGTTTGCCCTAGATAAGGTCAACGAATATTTGCGGTCAAGAGGGGCTTGAGCAATGAAAAAGTGTTTTTCAAAAAGGCATCATGCCTATAAGAAATGCAACGATTGCAAAGACATTCTGACCTGTTCAATCAAAACGCTTGTTCGCAAGTTTAGGGGCAAATATTCGTTTGTTTCAAGATATGGCAGGGTCAAGCGATGAATGACTTTTGGCTCGGGCTTTTCATCGGGGCTTTGGCAATGTTCATTGTCATGCTTTTGGTCGTGGCTTGGGCATGGGTCGGGTCTTATCAACTCGGGCTTAGAGAGGCACACCTGCCCCCTGAACAAAGAACAATCAAAGTCATGTCTGGCGAGCATGATAGGTCGAGGGTTGCCTTGAGGGGTTTTATGGTTAGTCGCCTTTCTCCTAACCGTTATAAGACCCCTCAGAAAAACCCGAAGCCTAAACTAGATGAAAAATCATGTTAAAGGGGGGATAACATGAAAAGGAAAATTTGGTTTGTGGTCGGCATTGTGTCAATGCTTTCAGCAATTCCCTTGTGGCTAGGCATCACATCAAGGTTTGAAAGAATAGCAACATTAACAGACCTGTTATCGCCTGACAAGCATGTTCTATACCGAGACTTGATTGCTCAAGAAATTCAGACGTTGAAAGGCGAGAATGTTGTTCTTACGATTGCCCTGGCAATAGCCTTGATGTTCGGGGGCTTATGTTTCATCATGCCAAACCTGCCCCCCAAAATCGCAACCTCAATTTCGAAACCTAGAAAACTGTTGTATATCATGGCTTTGGCAAGCCTGCTATTCCTAATTCCGACTGCCTCAACAGAGAACATCTATTACAGACCCCGAATTACAATGGATAAAACAATAACCTTGCCTCCCTATGGGCAACGAACATACGACAGCATCTTTACGACTATGACAGTCACGCGGGGGTCTATCTTCAACGGTTGGGTTGCCTATCTTCTTGCAGTCGGCAACCCTGTGACAAAGGAATTCATTGAGGTCGGTTATTATCAGGACACGGGGGGCTTCAAGGTCTATTCTAGCTGCGAGATCAAAGGGGTCTATCGTCAGGCCGATTTTGCCACGTCTGAGGGTTGCACATATCACTTTGCTGTGTATTCTGTCGGCACGTCTGCCCATGTTGAGGTTGACGGCTCGACCCTCAACTCTGTGACTTTCACGAATGTTGACACCCTAGACTGTGCCGTTCAAGGTGAAACGCTTTATCCTTCAAACGGCATGTTAAACACGTTCTCAGAGATTGAGGCAGGATATTGGGCATGGCAGGTTGACATCTGCGGCAACGGGTCAACAATCGAGGGCTTTGTTCA
>Ga0315296_10003877_pt1 | contig 12403 bp, 29 predicted proteins | sample YL17G14_18_MG_FD_203921 | JGI IMG/M metagenome (GOLD analysis project Ga0315296, IMG submission 203921) | Sediment microbial communities from Yellowstone Lake, YNP, Wyoming, USA - YL17G14_18 | ecosystem: Environmental > Aquatic > Freshwater > Lake > Sediment | place: USA: Wyoming | collected... | reverse complement strand
AGTTGAGTACGACTTCAGTGGCATAAACCTCGCATGGGGCGAGTGGAGGGGTTTCGTAGTCGAGGGTCGCCTCTGCCGCGTAGACATCGCACGCCACGACGGGATTGTAGTTGAGGATTGCTTCAGCAGCGTAGACTTCGCAGGGAGTTGTCGAAGGAACATAGTCCAGGATAGCTTCGGTCGCGTATGCTTCTGCGAATACACTGTATGCAAGGATAGCTTCTGTAGCGTATGCCTCGCATGGGGCGTTATAGGCAAGGATCGCCTCACTTGCATAGGCTTCACAAGGGGCTTTGTAGTCAAGGATTACCTCCGTCGCATACGCCTCGCATGGAAGTGTGTACCATGCTATCGTCATCGAGAACGTGATACTGCTCTCGTACCCGCTCGCGGCCGCCCCATTCAGTCCGAACCCGTGCCCATAGGACGATGTCTTCGTGCTGTTGTCGTAGAAGGACATCTCGATGACTATGCGGTCCCCCTGCGTAACGCCCAAGCTCGCGAGCGTGTAGGACGCGAATGTGAATGATTGAAGCACTCCCTGGGAAGTATCCGATTCCAGAGTGGAGACAATCGGAACCGCGGCAGTCCCGTATAGGTTGCCTCTCTGACCCGAGTCGTCCCCCTTCCATACATAAATGTATATCATCGGGTTCATGTTCTGGAGGTTGTTTCCCTCCATGTAGTCGCACGACAGGGTGAACGTCCCGCTTATCGTCTGAGTCGAAAGCGCGGGAGAGACGAACGCTTTGACCCAGCCGTTGTGCGCGATCCCGGGCTCCGTAATCGTCTTTGTGATAGTCGCATTCGACGCGCCTATCGTCGTGCTCAAGTCGCAAGGATAGATGTTCGATGCGTCGTCCTGACCCCCACCCAACGTACTCGTCAAGTAGTGAAGCGAATTGTACGCCGGAGTCGGTGCGGAATACCGGACATTCGGCTTCGGTTCCGCAGCAGTCGTGTTGCGGAAGTAAAGTGTTGTAGCCATCCATTCCTCGCTACCTCATACCGTCTAAGCGGTTGTTGCTGTGAATACGATCTTGAGTCCGTCTACTTCAGTGCCCGTCAGAGTCGCTGCTTGAGCGCCACTCGTCTTGGTCGACTGAGTTGTATCTACATTCTTCACGAATGTTACTGTGGCCAGGACGGTCTCATCTGCCTTTCTTAGCGTAGCTACATACCCAACATCCGCAGATGCCTTCCCATTGACTCTCAGAGTAACAGTGTTGCACGTCCCGTAGTCTGCGGGCTTGTTGTCCAACGCAACTGCATCTACCTGGGCGTTCGTGGTCGAACTTATCTTCTCCGTAGTACTGGGCGTGTCGACATCTTCGTATATCGCTTGATAGTGCGTGGCCGCTCCAGTCAATGTCCAGTTCAGCGGCGTCGTGTCTCCGTTCGGTCTTAGGTCTATCGTGCTCATTTATCTCCCCTCTATGATCGGTTTCCCATCAGGCTTCCAGTTCATCGTCTCTCGGAAGTGTTCGGTGCACGACTTCTTCGAGCCTCTGTAATCATTATCGCTATGGATGCGGACCTTCTTCGGTAACGCCCATACCTCGAATCCCTGAAACGGCAAGATCGCGCCGCCACAGAACCTGCACTTGTGCTGTCCTAGTTCAACCATTACGTCGCAACCTCCCATATTTCGTACTTGTACTGACCCTCTGTACCACTTGGGTCTTTGAAGACCACACCCAGCAAAGCCTTGTCCTCTCCGGGCTTCTTGATGGCCCATTCTATCGCAAACGGTGGATATGGGTGCATCTTCTCACTTCGTTCCCACAACGTTACAATATCCGCGATCGTCTTCTGTAGGACTGCCATTACTTCACATCCTCTTTGGGCGGGACTTGTCCGGGCGTTTTCTCTCCTGGCTGGAACGGATTGGGCAGAGGCGGATGCAGTTTCATCTGCTCCTCGTCTATCTTGTTCTGCTCGTCGGCCCACTTCTGGAACTCGTCCTCATCTATCCCCAGCCTCTTCCTGCACCACTCGGGCGTGACTATCTGCCACTGGTCTACCGATGTCAGGAGCTTCTGTATCAAATCAGCCGTCTTGCTCTCGTCTATCGGGGATACATCGTTGAACACAATCTTGGTAACACCCGGCTTCCCACCGGTCGCTACCGCCCACTTGTCGAATACCTGGGTGTTCCACTGTCTGGCGAATCGCTTCTGAAGAGTGCTTATCTTGTCGTAGAACCACTCGCTTCTGACCTCTCCGGTAAGTACGCCCCTGCCCAGGCCGATCATCTCTTCGGGCACACCCATAGCTGAGGTGACCCGTTGCATCGACCACTCGCTGTATAGTTTGGTATTCTGCACGCCCTGGTTGTCGATGTTCTCTATCTTGACGTCAAAAGGAGTGGTCATCTCGTGTTGGGGTTTGAGGCTCTCGAACTGCTTGGCTATGGAATCAATATCGGTCTGGGCAATCGTCTCCCCGGTCTGTCCTACAGTGATGTGATACCTTGGGAAGCCATGCCTTTCTATCGACTTGGCCGTCCCCGTAGCGATGGCCGCATCCCGCTTGATGTCGTCATACGCTCTTTCGATAAGGGGCAGTCCCAAATCAAGTCTGAAGATGTCCTCGGGCTTGATGTCGACGGTTTTCTTTACCCCGTACTCCTGTCCTATCGTCTGCTTGTAACCTAGTAATGTGCCGTAATCATCCTTGACCTCTTCGAATGTCTCGGGATACCTGTGGTCCAACTTTGCAATAGGGAACTTGGTCCTGTCGAGTCCGGGCTGCATCTCGGCGTATCCGATCTTGACGACCAATGCGTCTACTATGAGCTTCCAGCCGATGTTCTCGAAATCGAGGTCGTCCAGTAACTGCTCCGCTTCCTTTGCGCGATCGCCCTCAATCCTATACCCGTTCGTGAACATCATCAGGGGATAAGAGTCGACTGCCTCTGAGACCGGCCCGCCCTGCTCGTAGATGCGCCTATACTCTGCTTGCTTAGGGTCTCGCTTCTGGAAGTAGTTCGGTGTAGTCCCTAGTGTCTTGCCCGGGTATGTCTTCGGCTTGGCCGCAGGCGGTGCTTGGAATATCCTGATTACTCTCTCTCTAAACGTCACGTCTAAACACTTCCCTGATTCCGAACCCTACACAGACCCCGCTTACCCACGCGACGACCATCTGCCATAGCTCGTATGTCAACGCCTTGGTCTCCCATCGTCGTACTGATAGCGGTTCTTGACCGCGTGTGCAGAGCACAAGTCCTTCCCCCACGGAGCCTTCTGCACGATTGTCTTAACGGAGCACCCTATCACGTCACACATCGGGGTTCGTCTCCTTTTCCAGTGGCCGCTTGCAGTACGAGCAGACGACGTAAGGGAGAAGGGGGTTCTCCTTCGCCCAGAAATGATGGTTGCATTGCTTGCAGTAGAATCGCTCAGACATCGTATCCACACCCTGGCAGTATGTCCATCCTGTCCTTCGGGTAGTCCTTGCAGAAGTTCGGCTTGTGTCCTTGGATGCCGCACTTGTTAGTAATCAAGTTTAGATGAGGGCAGACGCCCACACTCACATACCGCCTCTGCCCGTCTACCGTGTCTACATATTGCTTGCCCTTGAGCGCGAGCAGCTCCTCGGTGTCTCCGGTCCATTGATCCGCGGGTAGGATAGTGGTCGACAGGCGGCAACACATCCCGCACATCTTGCATTGGCCTTTCATTCTGGGGGAAAGCTCCTTCGCGCGTCTCGGTAGAACTCCTTCTGCTCTTCGGTGAGCGGCTTCGGATGCTCCAGCAAGTAGACCATTCGCTCGGCCGCCTTGCCCCTAAGAGTCGGGATCGGTTCCGGGTAACTCATCCTCTCACTTTCCCTACGTGTATCACTCTGAATCTCGATGAATCGGACTTTGTTAGTTGGTTCAGCGCCCCACTCGTAGCGTCTATCTGGTCGTCGTGCTCGCCTTCGGGAAATAACATGGCCTCATCCAGCCAAGCGTTGTTCCATATTCCCTTTACCAGCTTCACGTTCCCTGCTTCACTCGCAGAGCTAAGAGGACCGGCCCGTGTCGTCTTGTCCCCCGTCACCCTGTCTCCTTTGAAGTTGAACCCTTTGAGAACATCTCTGGCGTAGTGGTCTATCGTGTTGATGCCTGAGCTTCCAGGTTCCTGCTCCATGATGATCGGGGTTTCGATGCCGTCTATCTCGGCCACCTGTCTGACTAGGGCTTCTACCTGGCCCGGGGTCTCTCTTATGCGCTGAATGTCCGAGAGATAGTAGACCCCGTTGCTCTCCCCGAGCAACGCCCCTACCGTGTAGTCCCCTTCCTTAGAGGCTGCTAGATCCCAGTACCTTACAGATTTGATGTGCCTAGGTCTCTCAGAGATTATCTCGAACCAGGGCCTTTTAAAGAAGTTCCCGGACAACTGAATGTCCCAGTCGCCCTTCAGGAGCTGCGCCCTCGTCACTACATCCAAGTTAGACAGGTTCGATATGTACGATGTCTGCTCAAGGTAGGGGTTGTCTTCCAAAGTTGCAGGGATGAACCGCCTATCCTTGTTCTTGGCCTCTATGAACCGTTCCTTGACCCAGAGATGGCCTATGTTCCCGGGGTTGCTTGCGGATCTAACTCTCAAAGGTACGGGGTTGTCTTCCGTCCTTCTTAATCTTGAGAATAGGTAAAGGTATTGGCTCTCTGTGAACTGTGTCAACTCGTCGAAATCTATGAGCTGGAACTCGGCTGATTGGTAGCGGTACTTGTCCGCCTCGGACTCCAAGAACCCGAACGTCAATGTGGCCCCGCTCGGGAACGTCCAAGTCTTCGATTGCTCGTTCCACTTGGCGTCGGTCGGGCCTAGCCATTGTTTGGCCATGTCCATGAGCGCCCCGGGAAGCGATAGATCGGGGTATGTCCTTCTCAGGAGCAAGGCCGAGTATTCGGGATGCGCGACGTACTGCAACCCCGACATGAGCAAGGCGACGCTCTTCCCCCCGCCCGCCGCCCCACCGTAGAAGACCTCTTTCTCCTCGGCTAAGAGATACTCCGCCTGCTTTCTTGTAGGTCTGTACGGGATGTACTTGTTGGAAAGTATGGTGGTCGACAGATACGCTTTCTGTCTAGGTGTTAGTGGAGGCATCTACCTCCGCCCTGCGCGAATTGAAATAAAAATGTGCATCATTCGGGTCCGAGGCCCGACGAAACATCGACAAATCCTGATTATCTGCACTTAAGTAGTTCATTTCGGCCCCTCCAACCCCTGAAAGTACGCCTCGAACTCCTTGGCCTGATCCTCGATGCTCTTCGCGGCCACATTCACTTGGACGTTGACTTGGCTCTCAGGCGCATACCCGCCTAGCATCTTGGTCATCTTCTCAAGTGCGTCTAGCTTCAGTTTGAGTCCGGAAGCGACCGCCTTGGGGTTGTCAGGGTACTTCTCGATGTATGCGCGTATTTCGTCAATGGTGTTCAGAAGTTCTTTCTTGATGGATTTCAGGGTGAACTCAATCGAGTTATTACGCGCCAAAGCCTTCTGTTCGCTTATAAGGGCCGACTGTGTATGTAGGTGGCGTTCTATCTGGTCATGGGTTAGTGTTACGCCTGGGCAATCTAATGCAATCCTAGCTATGATTTGAGGGGTATTCATGCCCTTGACGGAGTACCACACTATCTTGTTCCCTATGCCTAGTTGTTCTATCTTGGACTTTCGGGGCATGATGTACCTTTAAGGGGTTGCTAAATGTGCAGTTTCTGATAAAGAGTATATAAAGCATTTACCTTTTTGTGCACGTTTGAAATAGTGGACGGGGGTTTTGTTGAGCCAGGTTCGCCCCCTTCCCTGGCGTCTGTGGGCCTTGAAAACGCGCGGCCTATCCCACGTGTATTGATCTCCTAGCTAGGGTTGTTAAGGAGGAGCCGGTTGGCGTCGTATGGTTGTACCACCGCGCCTTGTTTCCTGCTTATTGTTGCTCCTCAATAGATATAGGTGGTTAATTAGGGCATCTTTTGGCTAAGGATGCTCTCCGAAAATCCGCGTATCATACTCCATTCGTATACCAGTGACTGTGACAGTCCCGTCCAGTATGACTTTGCAGTCCGAAGGTAGTCGAATATCTCCGTCATACAATCCGCCCCTCATCTTAGCCGCGTAGAATGGAATCCAACTCGATAACCATGCTCTGAACTCAAGCCACTTAATGGAGCGTTTCATTTCTTCTCGACCTCCAATCTTGGACGTATAACCGAGTACTTGACGTGTCGGAACGCGCACCTGTCGCAGTATCCATAGAATGCAGTCGCCCGGTCTAGTTCCCAACCGAGATGTTGACCACAATCACTACAGGTCATGTCTTCTACTTCATCTTCACCCAGTTTTCCTGACCCGACATATCTCTCAAACTGGAAGCGCGCGATCATTTCGACATATTCGCCACCTCGGTTCCACACCGAGTTTTGAAATGACAACCCCGGAACAGATTCGATTTCAAAGGGAACATCATACCATCTCACCTTCTCACCCATATCCTACATAGACAGCGTCTAGGATTCTATTATCTTTTGTGCTCAGTTCGAAGTCGAATCTGTACTTGCACGCTACCCTGCATAGGAGCGCCCCGTACCTGTCTGACCGCGCCTCTCTGATGATGCGGGATATTTCCGTCTGCGGGATGCCGGTTGCTTTCGATAGGCTTGTTTGGGTCTGTCTCTCGGTCGGATGGCTCGCGCAGTATTGCAGTAGGACCAGGCAATGATCGGCCAACTGATGCCGTCTAGCCATTGGAGTTCTAGGTCTTCTGGTCATCTCTCTTCCATCTCCTGATAGAATTTGTAGTGGCATTTGGGGCATTCCACGAAGATGTATGTTTCAGGGGCGCAGGGTTCATGTTCCGTGTGCATGAAACGATTGATACTTCCGCATCTTGGGCAAGGCGGGCATCCCATCAATACTTCAATCGAGTGGTCGGTCGTATATCTCCCCCCAGTAATCGTTGTTGACTATCTCCCCTTGCGAGCAACTGTCGTTGATCTTCCTCTCGCATTTGTGTATAGGGCACCAGCCGACATTCCCAGTCTTAGGTTCCCAGTTCGGACAGTTCTCGCACTTGGGCATCTAATCCTCTTTCAATTTGTACTTTCTCTTGCAAGTGAGACACACGCCCTTGACCAAGTCGATTTCGCAGACGGGGCATTGGATAATGGTGCAATGTAATCGCCCAAAAACCCCCTCTCCATAATCGTTTGGTCGGTGTTCATATCCCCTGATGTAGGCATCCGTTCTCGCCAATTTCTCGATTTGATTCACGTCCCGAATCCGCTCGTTCAACTTATTTATCGTTCTGTTTCGGAGACACGCCGGACACATTCCAATGTCGGGATACGTACCGATACACGACAACCATATCTCCTTAACAAAATCTGGGACGCCGCGCCCCTTCGAGTCCGCATAGCTTATCGGCTTATCGCACGTCTCACAATGTTTGTGCTTTCTCAGAGTTATCATCTTTCACACCTCACTCAGATAGACCAGCTTCCTCACACATCCAGTAGGGAACGCCTGCTTGGTGACGTCGCTCCCCTGGTGCTCAGTGGCAATCACTATCACTTCGGGGTCTTGGTATTCGAGTTCCCCATAGGAGATGCAGATGGGTAATGTAGGCCTGGACGTGCATTCGTCTTCACTGTGCGTCTTGGAGATTATGTCTACCCATTCGATCTTGACAATTGGCATCTATGTCACCGCCTGATAGATTACCCATAGCAACGCATACAGTACGAAGGTAACGAACGCCATCCCGAAGAACGCCATCGCCAAAGCGACTCCCGTCTCTACGTCATTAAACCCGATGCCCAAGACCGAGAAGACAATCCCTATCAGGAAGAGAATGAGCGTTACCCAGAACATCACATCTATGGGGGTCATTTCAATCACCGTGGTCTATCGGTATGAACCTACCTTGGCGCAGTCCTTCGACGCATTCGGGATGAGCGTATCCTTTCTCATAAGGCCAGATGGTGATTCCCCTCTCAAGTGTATGACCACAGATAACACAACTCCCCTCAGACATGTAAGTATGTAAGTATCCCAACGTTTTAGCCTTTCTTATTGGAGGCAATCTTTATTTTCCGAGAGAGGAGGCAATCCGCCCGTCTCAGCGTCTGCCGGATCTCGTACAATTCGTTCACCGTGAACCGAGCGCATTGATACCCCCCGTCTGGAGTGAGAAACCAACATCTGACCTTCATGTGCTGTTCCGGTATCCGGCACGCGCGATAGTCCGCTAATCCTTCATTCAGGAGACGGTTAAGTACCAGGGATGCGTGCGCCCTTCCCTTTCCAATCGCTTGCGCTATGCCGACGGCCGTCCGGTCAGCCGTTCCAGTGAATTCCTTGAGAGGCGGGCAAACCTGCAGATGCGCTATTATGCGTTCCTTTACCGTGTATTCCATCATTTCTCACCGCCTACCTTCTCCTCATTATCTAAGGTAATTCTCCGCAGTGTTCTTCCTTCACAGTCAAGCTCCCGAACGGAGAACGATAACTCCAAATCTAAGTCCCATCCATCCTTCTCTATGGACTCGTCAAACGCTTGCTTTGCTTTGGACAAGGCTTTGAAGAGGTCTCGCTCTATATCATCACTCATGGCAACTCCTCCAGCTCGATCAGTACCCCGTGTTGCTCGTTTGCTTGCGCGTATTGCTTCGTCGCTCGGATGTCCACCAGTTGTGAATCGTCCCGAACCAAGATTCCGGTGATTCCATCCAAGACCGCTCTTATGAGCTTGTCCAAGTCCGGCTTTTTGATGTCGTGCACGACCTTTTTCGGCAGACTCTTGGGGCGTATGAGAACAAACCGCGCGACGATCCTCACCGCCTTGTCCGTATGCGCCCGACCCGTTCCAGCCGCACACGCCTGCGCCTCAGTAGCTATCCTCATCTCCCAGTCTTTCGTCCGTCTGTTCGCGTTTGTCGTTATGACCTTCCCGCCCGTGTAGAAAGAGCGTGTGCTACCTTTCGGGGCGGGTTCTCCTGCGACGAAGAAGGAAATCATCGGACCATCCCCCTATCGACCTTGTTCCGGACCGCGCTCACTGTGCGCCCCAGAACCTTCGCGAGTGCTCTGACTGGTACTTTCCCGTAGTATGTCTTCAGGGTCTTCTCGTCCTTAGGTGTCCATTCCCGGCGGACACCCGTCCCCATGAGCTTTTCGAGTTCGGGTATGACTACCTCTGGCTCTTCGTACTTCATTGAACTGCCTCCTCGTTTGGAAGTGGGACATTTATGTTCCCCGCCCCTTCCAAAGTCAGCCGTCCTCTGAGTGTGAACGAACCTGCTATGGTTACCGAGTCCGTCGGTCGCACTATCACTTTGCTGGTCAACCAGATGTGGGGGCCATAGAGTGCGGCCAATATCGTCTCCGCGTCTACACCGTACTTTGCGAACACCTTCCGTCGATACCTTCTCATCCGCCATTTTTCAAACAGGAAGATGTGCGGAAGGACCACATCTCCGTCGTAAAGTCCTCCCCTCATGTTGGCCCAGTATCCGGGGATGAAGATTGACAGCCATGCCCTGAACTGCAACCATCGTATCGACCTCTTCATTGGTACTCCACCTCCGCGTCCTTGCAGGGAGTTAGAACCCTAGTAAGGAACGGGGTCATGTTCGCAGTCCCGTCCTCGTAGAGTTTGAGCAGGCAATATCCCAACTTCGGGACGACGACCCCTCCTTTTCTAACTACAAACTCCGTCTTCCCCTGCCAACCGGGTAGTATCGTAACCCCCTGATGCGCCCCGAACCTTACGCTGGTGTACATGTGTCTGTGAGAACGTATCACCCAGTCTATCTGCCCGTACTCCTTATCGGCGTTCTGAAGAGCTATCAGCATGTGGTCCCGAGCCGGTGCAGTAGGTAGGTAGGTCCAGTTCCCGAGCGAGCCGCTTATGAAGTGTTGCGCTTGGACCCTGAAGTCCCCGTGTAACATAGGCACGACCTGCTCTGCTTGGTAATGCCCCCCCATCAGATCGCAAACCGCTTCATCTAATGGCCTATCATCAACGACGTGGTACTCACTACCTAGTGTGAAGTACCAGTTCGAAGGGCGCTTCATGTGCTTCTTGATAGGTTTTAGAAGGTCCGCGCACGCCTGCACCTGGGCGCGTAGGTCGGTTGTCCAGACTCCTCTTCCGTTCGATTTCCGATTGGGTCCGTCGCAACAGTCTCCATTGACTATCACCCCCGTAAGTGGCGGGAGGTTCTTGACCATCACATCCCAGACGGCATTCAGTTGGACCTGGGCCGAGTTCGGGGTTATATGCCTGGTCTCCCCGGATAATAGCTTCACATCGACCTTCTCAGGCATGGGGGATACTTCGCTCCCAGTGTGCACGTCCCCGATCCCCAGCCAATATTCCTCAACCTTCGGTTCTTTGTATGTCACGATTCTCCCATCCTTTCTAGTTGTTCTCGTAATGCTTGCACGCGGGGTCGCCTCGCTCCACGCGCATATTCAATCCTTTACTTTCGGAGGCTTCCTTGGGGCAGAACCCCGTTATCTTCCCTCTGTGTCTACAAGTTCCGCATATCTTCGCGTGCTTCTTCTCGTGTGTCTTGAATTCGCTTCCCATCATTCCACTCTCCCGTCGTCCTTTCCAAGATATATGAACCCGACCACCCATAGCACGGGATTCTCAGGAGCGCCGGGATAGATTTCTCTGAAAAGCTTGAGATAGCCTTCCCGCGTGTACCCGCCCTCTCTTCTCGCTCCTTCTTCCGTGATGTCTAGCAAGGACTCTTGGTGAAGGGCTTTGATTAGGATTCTGCCGTGATTCTCTTTGGTGAAAATCTTGGTCTTGATGAGTTGCTCGCTCCCGATCTTGACCCGAGCCTTCTCCCACATCCTTCTCGACACGTCCTTCTCCCCGTTCTGGATAAGCGGAATATGATAGGGCTTGAACAGCAACATCACTTCTCCCCCTTGTCGTTGAGTACCCGTTCGAGAGTTTCAATTTTCTCGATTTCGAGTAATGAACAATGAACTTTGCTTTTGATTGTGTAGAGTGGGGTATCTTCGAATGACGCTTCTTGCATCCATAACCACAGATTGTATCGAGCTTGTTCCAAATCTGTCCGTATCTCCTCCTCACTCCTCATCGCTCGATGCCTCCTTCGATCTTAGTGGGCAATTCTTCGGGGGAATGCGAATCTGGTTGACTCTCCGATAGATTGGAACGTGAACGCCCGTTGCCTCGTGATGCTCGCAGCCGGCATAGCCCTCATCCTCGTCGCAGAATGGGCAATCTCCGCAATCCTGAATCATTAAGAACACAGGCGGCAACGGCTTCGCCTTCCCCTTCTTGGTGGACATCACTTCTCCCCCTTGTCTAGTCCCAAAATCCGATGCAATCTAATCCTCCTCCGCATTCGGGGCACTTGTTAGCTTCTGCTGGTAAGTCCCCCTTTTGACCCGCCATTCCCCCACCTGCGAGAAACCTCTTCTTGCAGTTCTTACATTCCGCTATCCAGCCCATCACTTCTCCCCCTTGTCGTTGAGTGCCTTAGCGCGGTCTTTGAAAGCGGACATGAATGCTGTCTTGAAGGGCGATTGGCTTGAGGCCGCCTTATCGACTTTTCCATGACATGAATCGCAGAGCAACAGCAGATGTTCAGTGGAGTGCATGGTCGTCAATTCATAGGCATAATGAAAGACTCCCTGTTCGTCATAGAAGTCGATGTGCGCAATATGAAGCCCCGGCTGTTGAGACCAGCAGAAGAAGCATCGGGCCTTCCCTCCATCTAAATCAATCAACCTCTGTCTTAATCCTCGCGGCCATTTGTGACGGAGCTTTTCGACTTGCTCATATTCCTTGACCTTGAGTTGAATCTCCTCGAATTTCTCGTAAGGTATCCCCTCACTCCTCATCTCTTCTCACCCTCAATCTCGTCAAGACCGTCTCTAATCTTCTTGATAATGTTGACCTCGGTTGGGTCGTTCTTAAATAGTCCGACCGCCTCCATTCCCTCTTTATAGTCGCGCATGGCAACCTTGAGAATCTGGCACTCCTCCCTAGTGAACCGGAGCGTGACCATTCATCTCACCCTACCGCCTACCTTCTCCTCGAAATGCTTGAACTCTGGCGCAGAGCAATCATAATGAATGCAGATTGATGCGTCTGGGTCTTCGCGGTCGTATGGTTTGTACAGTTTGCACTTTGGGCAGAGGTTCTTTTCAGCGTATTCGTGCAACTTCCGAATCATCTCCCGATATTCCTCAGTTATAGGCGGCGCTCGTTTCGGAATCTTCATATCTTCACCTTCTCCTCGTGACCGCATGAAAGACATCTATCGACGATGCGAGACACTTTCTCATTAAGCCATTTCTTCAATGGCAACATCTCACACCCGCACTTTGGGCACTTCATCATCCCTCACCGTCCTTGAGAGAGTCGG
>Ga0315296_10003876_pt1 | contig 12405 bp, 9 predicted proteins | sample YL17G14_18_MG_FD_203921 | JGI IMG/M metagenome (GOLD analysis project Ga0315296, IMG submission 203921) | Sediment microbial communities from Yellowstone Lake, YNP, Wyoming, USA - YL17G14_18 | ecosystem: Environmental > Aquatic > Freshwater > Lake > Sediment | place: USA: Wyoming | collected... | reverse complement strand
CCAGTTTTAATGTTTTCTGTAACATCTCTTAAAAAGTCTGGAAACCTTTCTTCTATTTCTTTATTTTCTTTATATCTTTTATACTCAAACAAAGATGGCCCTGCTATAACAATGCCTATTGAAAGCAATGTTAAAGGCAAATAAAATATTGTGAAAAAATTAACAAGATAAATTGTTACACCTATTAAAACTAATAATACGATTACTTTTGTTGAACTTTTCATCTTTATTTTCATTTAATCACATTAAAGTCGCAAGGAAGCCTACACTCTTTAGAGGTAGGATGAATTGCAACCATGATTTATTTATATTTGAAAAACAATTAATAAATAGGATTGGAGATATGAAAAGAGCAATCTTATTGCAGACATTGGCAACAAAATCTAAAAACAATCGTCTAAAAGATTTTATGGGCAAAGCCATTGACGAATATAATAGGCTTTTGTCTGAAAGATGGGATTGCGATTCTTTTATGGAATTCCACCATAAAACATTATCAGTTAGCAAACATAACACCTCTTTTAATGTTCAAGTTAGATGTAGTCTTATCCGTGATGCTTGGAAGAAGAAAACCAATAAAGTCAATGGTCTGACCGTTAAATTCAACATCCCTCGAAACTGCAAGACTTTCAATACCAAGTCTAATTTCTTCATTAGATTGGGATTGTATCCAAGAAATAGGATTGCTATTCCAATCAAGCAGAATAGGAACTATCAGAGATTCCAAACCTTGATTAATAATGGTTGGGTTTGCAAAACATTCGGGTTGACCAAAGATTTGCAGTTTGTAGCTTATTTTTCTAAGGAAAAAGAAATCCAACAAAGAAAGAATATTCTTGGAATTGATGTCAATGCCAAACATTTTGCTATCAGCGTCATCTCTCCAGAAGGGAAAGTTCTCTATCAAACCTATCTTGGAAAGCAAACCTGGGTTATGAGAAAAAATATAATGGAAAGGAGAGCAAAACTCCAATCCTTGAATGCCAAAAAGAAGCTTAAAAGAATTAGAAATTATGAAAGGGATTTTATCAATACCAATCTTGGACAGATTGTTAGAGAAATTATCAATCTTGCTATCAGATATGATGCTGATATTTCTACCGAAAAATTGAAAAGATTCAAACCAAAAGGTAGAAGGTTCAATAAGAATGTTATGAGAATTCCTTTTTATAAATTTAAGCAGATTCTTGAACAAAGATGTTTTGATTATAATATCAAATTGAATATTGTCGATAGTTGGCATACTTCCAAATGGTGTAGCCATTGCGGTGCTTTGGCTAATGGACATAGTTCCAACTATTCTTTGTTCAAGTGCAAATGTGGTCAAATTGTCAATAGCGACAGAAAAGCAAGCCTTGCTATCGCTATCAAATCCCTCTTGGAGCGGAGACATATCTCCAATCCAGATATTTCTATCCAGATTTCCAAGAGGAGAGGTTCTGTAAACAACCTCATTCGTCCAGATGCCGTTGTTAATTTGTGTTCTGTGAACCATAATTATCAACCTATGGAAAGCCCATGAGCTTTAGCTATGGGTAGTTTACATTTTTGGTTGGGTAAGACAAAGGAATGCTAAAAAAATTAAATTTAAGGTTGCTAAAGCTACTGTCCCTAAAATCATTAATTCTTGAATTGTAAAACCAAACATGCTCCCTCCCATTATGTTTAAAGCAGCCAAAACAACAACAAAAATCATTGGTGCTGCTATAAGCAAAGCAGTGTAGATATCGGCATAGGTTGATAAAAGCTGGTTATACTTTTCTCTCTTAATTGCATATTCAAACATTGCTTTTCCAGATTCTTCAATTAGATAAGACTTTAAACTGCCTCCACTTTGAATTGCTGTAATTATACCTTCTAAAACATCTTTTAATTCTGAAGAAGGAGATTTTTCGACACTCTCTCTTAAAGCACTTATCTCGTCTAAACCAAATATTTCAACATTCCTTGTTATTTCTGCTGCCTCTTTGGAAAGCTCGCCATATTCCTTAAATTGAGAAAGTATTTTAAATATAGTTAAAGGTGGTGCTCCAGACTCTGATATTGCTGCCATATGTGTTAAAGCAAAAGGTAGATTTGCATCTATATCCCTTTTACGGCTTTGTGTTATTGAAAATGGATAAATAAATAAGATAAAAAAAGTTAAAGATGCAAAGAATGAAGGAACCGCTATTAATCCAAACAATGCAAAAAGTATACTTAACTTAATAAAAATTGAGGTAACTAAAGTTAACAAAAATGTAAAGGCAAAAATTATAAATGAAAAGAAAAAGGCTATTGATAAATAAGTTCTAAACAATACCCTTGCCCTAGCAGTTACAAGAGCTTCCTTTAACGGCAAAAAACTATTAGAAAATTTATCAGATAATTTGCCAAAAAATCTTATTGCAACTTTCTTTAAAGGATCGTATTTTTCTTCTTTTATTTTTTCAGTTTTCTTTTTAGGCATATACTAAATTTAGAAAAATCTATATATATTGTTACTTAACATAAGCTTCTTCTTTTGGATAAATTACAATACCTCTGTTAGTTATTTTATAAGGATGAATTTTGTTTGAGTGATCAGAATTTCTCATTTTCCAAACTGTTAGAGATCTTGAGAATTGAGAACCAACTCTAGTATAATATAAAACAATAACTCCATCGGTTACAAATTCTTCTACACCAAACCTTGAAAGAGCTTCTTGCATAGGGAGTATTTCAGAAACTAAAATGGTTGTACAATTAAGTTTTCTTAAAAGAAATGCAATGTTAAAAATCATTCTTCTTATTTCTGGAGCGTCTCTAATATATAAACCTAAAGCTGAAACAGAATCTATAACAACTCTTTCTGCATTTATTTTTTTTATATTGGTTTCTATTAGCTCGTAAATGTCTTCAACATGAAATGGGTCATACCTTACAAATGCAACCTTTTCTTTCTTTTCATAATTTGAAAAATCCCATCCAAAACTTAGAGAATTTTCCTTTATAGTATCTAAAGGTTCTTCAAAACTAACATAAACAGCTGTTTGATCAAAGTCTTTTAAACCACCAAAAATAAATTGAGAAGACATAATGGTTTTTCCGGTTCCCGTGGTTCCTGTTAGAAGATTTAAAGATTTAGGAATTAATCCTCCATTTATTAAATCATCCAATCCAGGTATACCTGTTTTAACTCTTTCCTTTATCATACTTAATTATCAGTGATTTTTATATAAAAAGTTATTCTGCTAATGACAATTGACCATAAAAATTATTTTAAATATCAAAACATATAGATAAGTATGAGGCTGACTGTACAGTGCGGTGTTGTCAAGCTCACTAAACTCAAACAAAATATTCTTGATAGAGAATATAATAATATTCAGGATGCTATTCAATTAGGTTCTAATAATTTAGAAGAACTTTCTATATTTGAGAATCTTAAGTTGTATTCCGCTAACAAGCAACAAGCTATTAGATACTTCAAGAAATACAAATTCAAGGAATATCCTATTAGCTTACGTCATGATTTGATAAATCTTAAGAAGGCTAAGTCTTTCTGGTTTTTGAAGATTCCTGTTTATGATGTTAGAGGCGGGATAAAAATTCCCATAAAACCTCATAGAGAATTTCCTGATAAATTCTCTCTATGTGAAAGTAAACTAATTAAAAAAAATAATAAATATATTGCTATGATTACGATAAAGTTTGATACTCCTAAACTTCGCAGATGTTCCTCTGTTCTTGCTGTGGATTTGGGCGAGCGTTTCACTGCGACTGCGGTGCTTTTGCAAGATAGAAATGTGATGAAAGTCCGATTTTTTGGCAAGGAAATCAGAGGAATAAGAAGGCATTACAGTTGGCTTAGAAAAAGACTTCAAGAAAAAGGACTTACCAAAGTTGTAAAGAGAATTGGTCAAAAGGAGAATCATTGTGTAAACAATATTCTCAATAGAATTAGTAAGGAAATAGTCAGCCTCGCTGATTCTGCCAATTCTTACATAGTTGTGGGAGACCTCAAAGGAATTAGAAAGTCAACTAAAGGTAGAAGATTTAACAGAATTGTTAGCAATATGGCTTATCATAAACTTACTCAGATGATTAAGTATAAAGCAGAAATGCTTGGTATTTCCGTAATTGAAGTTGATGAAACCAACACAAGTAAGATATGTCATATCTGCGGAGAGGTTGGCAAAAGGAAAACACAAGGATTGTTTGTATGCAAAACTTGTGGTAAATATAATGCTGACTTAAATGGAGCTATTAATATCTATAAGAGGCTCACAAGCTATATGCTCGTGAGTGGGGTTTTCTGTGAACAAGCCCTTAACAGTGTGGTTTTGCATCAAATCACCTGAAGCCATTCAACTTGTTAGATGGTAGTTCACATAAAAGCTTTTATGCCTTCGATTGTTTCACATGAATAATTTCATTTCTCGTACTGAAAAGTGCTGATTTTGATGCAAGTTTCATATAGATAAATTAGTTTATGGATTGGAAAGTTACAAGTTTGCGATTTGAGATTTTGGTTTATGAAATAGAGTAAGAGATTGAAATGTTTAAACTATTAATTTAATCCTACAGACTTTCTTGTAATCTTGTGCACATTTTCTTTTTTATCTAATTGAGGCCATCTTAAAGCCGAATAACCTTCAGCATATTGTCTTTTAGTAAAGTATATAGGCTCTGTAGGTGAACGAAGAAGTGCTCCTCCACCCGCCGAAAGTGCATAATTGCCAAATGATACTGTACTAAAAACACCAACTTGAAGTAATTCATCAACTGCTTTCTGATATTCTACTTGAGAAGGCTTTCCTATTTCATGCTTGTTTTGCAGCTCTAAAAAAGCTTTCCAGTCTACTTTTCCATCTTCTATTATTGATGATTTTTCTGTCATGATTATCGTTAAAATAATAGAAAAGTTAAAAATTTAAGCTTAAAAAACACCCTTCAAAAACCATCAAAATCAATGTAAAAACAATCCAAAATATCCTGTTTTTTAATGTAGTTTTCCAAAAAATCTAAACTAGTTGGTTCACATAGATATTTCATATAACCATGTGAAAATAATTGGTGCCCCCGACGGGATTTGGACCCGCGACCATCTGCTTAGTAAACAGTTATTTTTCCCTATCTTATATTGATATAAACATTGAAAAAATATGTTTTAAGATGTATGTTTTCTAGGGTATTTTCATTTATGTGAGTAAAAATATTATGGTGCTCCGGATGGGATTTGAACCCACGACCCCCTGCTTTCTTCAAACATTAGGAGACTTACACAAAATCTTAGGTGCTCTATCCAAACTGAGCTACCGGAGCATAATGATTAATTCAAATTATATTCTTAAAAAGATAGATTTTAAAGTATTTTTATAAAACTACCACTAAGAATAAATTATCATATAAAAAATCAAATAATTGTTAAAGCTTTTGGAAGCATTCCATAATTTTATATAAAAACTTTAATTGATTTTTTATTTGTCATTGCTCTTATCAACTCTTTTCCTAAATCAGAGTTTTTAGAAACCTTTATTTGTCCTGCTCTTCCAATGGTTGCTGAAAATAAATATTCATTATCAACATAAACATTTGCATTCTTTCCTGCAATTCTTTTTTCAAATGAAAAAACTATATAGGCTCCTGTTTCATTAATATTAAAGTCAATTTCTCTTCCTAATGACTCCACCATTGGCTGAACTTCTATTGAAACTCCTAGCTTATCTTCTATAGATTTTATTGTTTTTCCATCTTTTCCAATTAACCTTGGTATTACCTCGTTCTTAACTTTTACAATTATTTTATTGTCTGATAAAAATTCAACCTCTGCTGAAGGATCAAACTTTCTTATTTCTGTTTTTATTTTTTCAGAAGCTAGCTTTTGTAAGGCTGATTTTTTCTCTTCTTTAACTGGAACAACTGCTGTTTGCTCACCATAAGTATAAATTTCATATTCTAAATTTTCTGTTTCAAAATCCCTAACCTCTACCAAAGGCCTTGCTAAATCTGCTTCAGTCATTCCAGTTGGAACTCTTACTGTTAAATTTAAAGAATAAACCTTTTCAACAAAACCAGACTTAATAAATATTATAGTATCAATGACATGTGGTATTACCCCTAGTTCAACTTTTCCTATAAATCTTTGAATAGCATCAACTGGATCAGATGCATGAACAACTCCAATCATTCCTATTCCTGCTAGTCTCATGTCAGCAAACAATTCAAAATCTTTTGTATTTCTAACATCATCAAAAATTGTATAATCTGGCCTTACTAAAAGAAGTATGTTAGCTGATTTTGCAAAACTTCCATTTAATGGAGCATACTGAGTTATTTCTGCTGGTACTTGCAAATCTCTTGGCTGTTCTAGGGTTTTAACAATTTTTCCTTTTTTAAAATAAAACTCTGCTAAACTAGCTGAGAATGTTGATTTTCCAGAGCCAGGTGGCCCTGCTATTAAAATTCCTTCTGCTCTTTTTTCTAATCTTTCCTTTAATTTGGAAGAAAGTTTATAGTCATCTAATGTCAGTTTGATAATTGGTCTAACCAAAGTTATTTCTAAACCATCTGAGAAAGGCGGCCTTGCAATTGCTATTCTTTTATCTTTTAATTGAACGACAGTTGCTCCATATCCACCTAATTCAACAAAAGAATCTTCCTCGTATCTAGCTGCATCAAGAATTTCTGTTGTCATTTCCTCTAGTTCTTCTACATTCATTTTTTTATCTTTCAAAGCAACAAGCTGAATGTTTCCTGGCTTTCCTCTTTTTGCATAAGGTATAGCACCTTCTTTTAAATGCAATGATAAAGTATCTGGTGTTAAAAAGTCTTCAACTTTTATTTTCTTTTTCTTTTCATAAGCCTCAAAGTATTTAACATTTATTCCTTGAGCCTCAGCAACTAAAGCTTGTAGCAAATCACAAGTTACAAGCACTGCATTATTTTCTTTTGCAATATCTTGTATTAGTGAATCTATTCTTCCAGACTTTGCTAACAAAATATCCTCATAGCTAGGTCTTTCACCAATAAACTTTAAAATAATTTTATGTTTTTCAGAAAGATCTCTTATTTTTTTAATTTCTTCTAAACCTATAAAGCCAATTTCTTTCCCTCTTGAAGCTTGAGCTTGCAGCTCTCCAATAACAATTTCTGGAATTATCATTTCAGATGCATCTAATTTTTCAGATTTTATTAATTCAACAATCTTTCCATGGATTAATGCAGATGTATCTATACAAATCTTTTTCATTTCTATTTCTTTTTCTTCAGGTTTTTTTCTTTTTTTCATAAAAATCAGTTGCTTGCCGAAGTATATAAATAGATTTCTTAACTCGCATGTTCGTGTATATTTTTTAAGAAATATGTTTCAGAAAAAGAAAAAGTTTAAAAAGGTTTAGAAATTACTCTTAAATATGAGAATTATTTGTCCTGAATGTGGTTCAGAAAAAATTATTAGAAAGTTAGGAGAAGTAAGTTGTAGAAAATGTGGATTTGTTATCGATGAGAACATTGTTTTTTGTGAGTAAAAAAGATTTTAATTGATTTTCTCAGTTGATAGGCTTCAACATGAAGTTTGGGTGCACATTAAAGAACCCTCTTGAGCATCTCCGCACTTATCGCCACAACCTGCAGGATTACATTCACACACCTTTTCCCAAGCCTTAATTCCTTCAGGCGTTTTACAATCAAGTGACCCCTCACATTCATATTTATTGTTCCATTCACACCTACAACCTAGAGTCTCTGAAGGAGGCGATACTGAAGAATTGGGCATCGTATTTGATATTCTAAAATAAATAATTCCAACAATAGCAAATGCTATTATTAATATGATTAGTAAAGGTAAAAAATTCTTTCTATTTAAAGAAGCTTTTTCCATAAAAGAATTTTATAATAATCTATATATAAAGGTTTTCAAAAAATTAAACATATTTTTATATGGCGACAAGAAAATAATTTAATTATGAAAGCAGCCTTTACAATCTTGCAAGCTATGCTTATAATGGTTCTTGCCTTGTCTTTAGTATCTATGGCATTGCCTTGGTCAATTGAAACTGTTGGTCAATCTATGGATTTGGCTGAATTTAAGACAATCAAATCTCAGTTTGATGAATGCAATGAAAGAATAATTGAAACTGCAAGAACTGGCTCTACAAACAAATGCATGTTTAACATAAAAAGAGGTGAATTGTCAGGAAGAACAGAAGGAATTTATTATAAATTATTAAGCAGTGCTCCACTATGTGATGCGAGCACTTTAGTTGAAATAGATCCTAGAAATCATATATGGCAGGAATGCAATGTTTCTGGTAAGCAAAGAATCTACGGATTGCTTTGGAAATTCCCTTCATCATTAAATGTTAGTGGACAAGGAATACAAGGTAATCAAATGGCAGGTCAAACAACAACTGCAAACATAAGTTTTTTAAATCCTATTAATTTCAATACCCTAACATTATATGTTAATTTTCAATATCAACCTGGCCAAGTAGGAAATGTTGTTGAGTTAAGCCGGGTTGATGTTACTCAAACAAATATAACTTTAAAAGTAAAAATTTCGTGAGGTGGTTTTGTGAAAAAATATCTTTTTGTAATAGCTTGGTTGTTGCTAAGCAGTATAGTCTTAGCTGAAATACCAAGACAAATTACTATTCAAGGAAGGTTAACTGGCGTAAATGATGTTCCAGTTCCTAGCGTGAGCTATCTATTTAACTTTACTGTTTACGAGACTCTAAATCCAAGCGTTTTGGTTTGGTCTGAACAGTTTAATGTTATTGTTACTAACGGATTGTTTAACACATTCTTAACTCCACCGTCAAACGTTTTGTTTGATAAACCTTACTCACTAGAAGTTTTGGTTAATGGAAATAAATTATCTCCTAGAGTTAACATAACAAGTGCTGGATATGCATTTTATGCAAATGTTGCTGGTACAGTATCAGAAATGGATTGGGTTAAATTACAGAATTATCCAGCAAGCTGTGGAGCAACCCAAGCTGTTAGAATTATTGGTGATACTTTAACTTGTGTAGATGTTCTTACGCCTACCAGTAGTTTTGGAGGGGATGCAGCTTCAGATGTTAGTGGAATATTTAGTAATTTGCAGATAAAGAGTGGAGCTGTTACTAATCCTGAAATTGCTAATAATGCTGTGAATACTACACAGATAATTGATTTAACAATAACTAATGCGGATATATCAAGTACTGCTGGAATTGTATGGTCAAAACTATCTGGTTATCCAACTATAACTGCTGGTAATGGATTAACAGGTGGTGGAGACTTGAGTGCAAGTAGAACATTGGATGTTGGTGCAGGAACAGGAATTAGCGTCGCTGCTGATGCAGTTTCTCTTGCTTATCCTTCATTGAGTTGTACAGGACAAGCTATTCAATCATTTAATTTAGGTACCGGCTATGTAGGTTGCATGGCAGCTGGTAGTGGAACTGTAACATCAATAACTGCTGGAACTGGATTAATTGGTGGAACGATAACAACAACAGGAACGATTAGTCTTAACACAACTTATACTGATATCACATACGTTAATGAGGGACAGGCAAACAGTATAACTACTTCTATGATTGTGGATAATAATGTAGCAAATGCTAAGATATCAGAAATGGATTGGGTTAAATTACAGAATTATCCAGCAAGCTGTGGAGCAACCCAAGCTGTTAGAATTATTGGTGATACTTTAACTTGTGTAGATGTTCTAACAACTACTACAGGCTTTAGTGCAGCTGCTGCTTCTGATGCAGCTATAAGCGGAACTTATAATAGCTTAGATATGCAGTTAAAAGCTGGAGTTGTTGGTACAACTGAAATAAATTCAGCTCAGGTACAGAGAAGAGTAACTGGAACATGTCTTGGGCAAGTAGTGGTTGGAGTAAATGCAGATGGAACAGTAACTTGCGAAGCTGATGATATTGGTGTAGGTGGAGGAGGATTATGGGGTCTTAATGGAAATTATGTATATAATTCTACTACTGCTGGTGTTGGCATCGGGACGACAAGCCCAGACCAAAAATTAGATGTGGTTGGACAAATTGTTTTTGGAGATGCTGATGCTGAGAAAGCAAAATTATATAGAGATACTGGTTGGTTGCATATTCAAAATCTAGCTGATACCTATGACATCTCAATAGATGGTCCTTTACATGTTAGAACAGGTGGTCCAAGTGATACTGTTGATGAAGTTACCGTTACCTCAGCTGGCAATGTTGGGATTGGGACGACGACACCGAGCGGAAAACTTACAGTGACAGGCACTAGTGGTGATGCAAGATCGGTAACTATTGATAATAGAGAAATTAAGTTTAGAGGCGATGGCGTTGCTCATTTCTCTATATTTGGTCCTGATACAGGAAAATCATATCTAACAATTCAAAACACAGGCAACAATTATCTTCCTGGTACAGCTGGAACAGATCTTTTAACAATAACAAGCACTGGCAACGTCGGCATCGGGACGACGGGACCGTTAGCAAAACTTACAGTAGAAAGCGCGAGACAGGCGACTGTTAGCACAGCAAATGCCGCAGCGAAGATTGGTGGAAGTGACGTTTACAGTTACTTTGGATCACTAAGTGGCGGGTCTTACGCCACTTGGATACAGTCTATGAGAACATCGGATGACGCGGTATTCCCATTGGCATTAAATCCAAACGGTGGCAATGTCGGCATCGGAACAACGAGTCCGCAGGGGAAATTGCATGTCACTGGTAGCGCTGGAGGTTTAGGTGATGTTGGAATGTTCGAGGCAGAAGACGCTTCGATGAATGGATTGACGCTTGGTTATGATACAGCGAATAATTGGGCATGGTTGTATGCACGGAGTCGTGGATGCTGCGCACGCACAATAAACCTGAACAATGCACTTTATGCTCAATATTCCGGTAATGTCGGCATCGGGACGACGGGACCGGGGGCGAAACTGGAGATTCAGAATACTGCTAATCAACCTGCTTTATCTATCGGCGACTCCACGATTGATAATGGAGCTACATACGGCATGGTCAATCTAGCACGACCTGCCGATTTAACTAGAGCTCATCTTGCATTCATTCGTTCAGGCAATTACGTATGGCAAATGGGCTATGTTCAAAATACAAATACCTTCGGTATTTTCCCTTGGAATCTAAATTCGGGTGGGACACCCGCAATCGCATTTACAACTGCTGGCAACGTTGGCATTGGGACGACTAGTCCAACAGACAAATTAGACGTTAGAGGAGTTTCTGATCTAAGAGGAATAAAACTTTATTACGACACTTGGGAGAATGCAGGCGTTGGAGATGGTGGTGCAAAAATTGTCAATGATAATGTTAATTATAAAACATTGATGATAGTTGGTAACAACGTTAATGATGGTTCTACACGACGTGTATCTGTATGGGACAGGTTAGAAGTTAATGGTAATGCTGCAGTAACTGGTAATTTAGATGTTGGTGGAAAAACAAAGTCAAGTTCAGCATATCTTCCTCATGGGTTTTCAGTAAAAATGACTGCTGTAACTGGACCAAGTTACGGAGCAGATAATCAGTACCATACAGTTGAGTGCCCATCAGGTTATGCTCTATTTGGAGTATCTGTCTATGCGACCGGCTATCTCGATGGTTATCTAACTGCTTTCTGTATAGATGTGAGTGATTTTCTTGATACGTCCGATACGTATTGGGCTACAGACTCTGGCGGTACAGGCGATAATACTGAGCATCGATCTGAGTGCGGTGCAGCATATGTAGGTACAGGAGTAAGGGCTTATGCTACCGCTTACCTTGATTATTATTTGAATATAAAATGTACTAAATTGAAACCTGGATTTGGAGGAAATCTTATTCCTGCATATTTCCACTCCAATTGGGCTAATTGGGGGGCTGCTGATAACGTATATCACGACGTTCATTGTCCAACAGGAAGTGTTGCATTTAATATTAGAGCTTATGCTACTACGTATCTTGACTCTAGCTTAGGACTGCAATGCACTAATATAATTTGGTAGAAATACGAAAAAGTAATAACATTTTTCATCGAGAAGAGGGTACTGAAATTGCTGTAGAAGATGCTGGAAAATTTTTAGATTTTATAAAAAGATATTAAATAAATTCATTTAAGTATAGTTGGGAAAGTATTTTTATATTAGCTAATTATTAATAATTGTGATATTAAATGAACATAAAAATAGTCTTAACTACTATTGTATTAGCACTTTCTTTAATTTTTTTAATATCATCAAACATAACATCAGCCTTTCTCGTAACCGATACTTATAGAATGAGAGGTGAAATAACAACCGGTGGTCATATTAACTTAACTAATGTTTCAGGCGGGTTGATTCGAAATATCTCAAAAATTGCTATTGGCCAACCTATTATAGGATTTGCAAATAATACAGCGGCAAACCTTAAGATCTGCTTTGGAGTCTTCTGTACAGGCATT
>Ga0315296_10003873_pt1 | contig 12407 bp, 8 predicted proteins | sample YL17G14_18_MG_FD_203921 | JGI IMG/M metagenome (GOLD analysis project Ga0315296, IMG submission 203921) | Sediment microbial communities from Yellowstone Lake, YNP, Wyoming, USA - YL17G14_18 | ecosystem: Environmental > Aquatic > Freshwater > Lake > Sediment | place: USA: Wyoming | collected... | reverse complement strand
GCCCCTGCGCTGGAAGCGCATGCTACATTGGGGTCGCGCATTTCTGATTCGGGTGAGTAGCATGCGCTTCCAGCGCATGATCTCTTCGTAGCACGCGCTTCGAGCGCGTGCCCTCGCACAAAATCCGCATCCTGCTCATTGCTCCCGTCTCCACGAGCATGATGCTCGTGGGACGAAGATCCCATGCGCTGGAAGCGCATGCTACATTGGGGTCGCGCATTTCTGATTCGGGTGAGTAGCATGCGCTTCCAGCGCATGATCTCTTCGTAGCACGCGCTTCGAGCGCGTGCCCTCGCACAAAATCCGCATCCTGCTCATTGCTCCCGTCTCCACGAGCATGATGCTCGTGGGACGAAGACCTCATGCGCTGGAAGCGCATGCTACGCTAGTGGCGCGTGCTACAGTGGGGTCGCGCATTTTTGATTCGGGTGACATGTGATGTGAGGACGTCCGCTTGAAGCGGACGTCACGATGCCCGACGTCTGGAAGACGTCGGCACGTTCTGTCGGCACGTTCTGTCGGCAGGTTCTGTCGGCAGGTTCTGTCGGCACGTCCTTGTTACCCTCTCTCGGAATGCACGATTCTAGTCGGCCTCGTCGGCTGATGATTCGATGGCCGTAAGTGTGGCGCTGATCAGCTCCGCGATGGGCTCGAACGGCTCCGCGGCCAGCGCGTCCCTGAGGACCCCTGCAACTCTTTCCCGCCACACCCCGGGATCCTCCATCTCCTCGAAATCCATCTCGGCGAGACTCCCCACAGCAAGCTCGCGATAGCTCGCGTCCTCGGACTCCACCTGCCTCAGCAGACACTCGACTGCGTCGGGATTAGGCCATCCGCTCAACGATCGAACGACCGCTTCGGTCATCGTGTCCTCGTAGGCGAGGATCCGCGGCATGTCCTCCGCACATCGCGTGTACCCCAGCGTCACGAGGCAGAAATACACCGCCCAATCGTTCAGGCCGTCCGATTCGTATGCGTCCAGGACCTCGAGCGCCGCAAAGCGCAGATCGTCCGCCGACCAGTCCGCCGGCGGAAACTGGGTGTCGAGCCGGCGACATGCAAGGAGGAAATCCTCCGCCAGGTCGCTGTAGGCGGTCGCGCGACCGGCCGGAAGCAGGATAAGCAGCAGGGCGATAAGGAGCACTCTGTATCTCATGGTTTTTACCCTCAATGTATCCAGTTATCAGGAAAGATGTTATTGAAATGATCGACCCAGTCCGCCTGGCCCTTCGACAGGCTGTACTGGTCGATCATCCAGCCCATGGCGAAGTACATCAGGTTGCCTTCGTAGTACGCGGCATCATCGCAGTAGAGGTAGTTGCTGCTGGGCGGCAGGGCGGCGATCAGATCGTCGCAGTTGAATCCCTCATCGGGAAGAAGCAGATACTCGTCGATAAGCGACCCGAACGCGTGACCGGATTCATGCGCCACAACCTCCTGCCAGAACCAGACGTTGGGGCTCGTTACGATGAACACGTTCGTGGAGTTGTGACCCGGAAGCCCCTGCACTGTGGAAGGCCACGCGCAAAAAGCAGTGTACATCCCCGGCGGCAGGGTTTGAACGAAATAGATGCTCATCCTGTCGGGAGACTGCTGCCTTCCATAGACCTGGTGCATCGCAAGGACTTCCTGCCCGCCGCTCAGGTGGTAAAAGGAGGGATCGGTGTTCCAGTTGTCGTCCATCACCTTGAACGACCCGTCGTCGACGAGGTTATAGCCGTACTGATTCCAGAACTTGTTCGCCCAGTCCCTCTGCTTTGACGCGATCCCGAATGAGAATTCGGTCTTTCCCCCGCCCGGGCTGCTGTAATATGGAACCGCGCCCGAGTAGTCTATGGCGACGTAGTAGCGCACCGGGATGTCCGTGGTCTCAGGCGGAGGAGGAGGCGATTCAGGCTGGACATCCACGCGTATCTTGTGCCAGGTCGGTATGTCGCAGCCGGTGCTTGTCGCCTTGATCCAGAGGAAATACGAAGCCGGCTGCACCTGGTGCGCGTTTGTGAACGCCACCCACCACGAGTCGGCGCTACCCTTTGTGAAATCCAGGGAATCGCCGTACCCCGGCAGCGCAAGCGGGAAAGGATAGATGCTCACCCGCTCGATATCGCCCTGCCAGTCCAGAACATCCACAGCGATGGTGGCGGGTTCATTCCCGACGAATGTCGGAACGGCCGTCGGGAGTGTCAGGCAGTACGGCTCGCGGCAGTTCTCCGGCCAGGACACATCGATGGCGTAACCGATGTTGAACAGGGCTTCAGGGCTGGCGTAGCTGATCTGGTAGGTCCGGTAGTCCCAGTAACCGGGAGGAAACGCGCGCTGGATCACCCCCTGCGCGAAAGCGCGATACGGATTGCGGTTGCTATGGGCCCCGGCGCTCCATAATTCGGTATAGCCGTCGGCGTTGCTCAGACGTATGCCGGTGATCTTCGGAAGAAGAATCCCGCGGACATCGTAGCCTGTCGCCTTGGTCGTGTTCTTGAGCGTCACCAGGACCGTGATCGTTCTGGTTACGGGATTGTGCTCCTTGATCTCGAGAGAGATGCAGTCGGTGCAGTTCGGGGACTTGATGAAGCCGGTGATGTTGAAGTGCCCGAGGGCGGTCCGGACAGGCAACGCCCGCACCTCCATTCGCTCGAGATCGAATTCGAGCGAGTAGTAACCCCAGAGAGTCCTCGTGTTGCCGCGAGACCCGTCGAATTGACCTACCACTGGAGCCTGGCTCCCGTCAATCCGGTTGATCTGAGGCGGCTGAGCGGGATCGGAGTTGGACATGCAACTCCAGAGAAGGGCCACCGCCGCCACTGATGTCAGCAGTCCGGATATCCTCATCTCCTGCCCCTCCTTCCTGTCCCCCGGCTCGTCTCCGCGTCTGGTCCGGGGACATCGGGCAATGTACCGATATTATACATCAAGAGAAGAAAATGTGCGGTTCAATACCCCCCAAAAAGGACTAGGATTTTGCCTCGCTCGTCTGTGGTTCCACGTGTCCTTCGCGCCTTAGTGGTTCCCCACATCCTCTCCACAGCCTGTCCACATTCTGTCCCGCTCATTCCACATTCTCCCCATCTTTCCCCAATTCCTCCCCTGAATTGCCAACATCCAGCTCTGTCATCCCCACCGATACATTCTCGTCCGAAGGCCGGGGGATGATCGCACCTGTCTCCGGGTTTCTCGGGAGCTCAATCCAGGGTACCGGCTGACCCTCGATCGGGCTTACGTACTCGGGGAATCCCTTCTTGACGATGTGGATTACTCCGTCGCGCCTTCGGTCGTGCGCGGACGGCACCACGCGACCGTCCATCACTCCGGTGAGGGTGTCCAGCCTGTAGTCGTAGCAGTCGACCGTGGCCTGGGCGTTCTCGTCGCCGCATACTCCCATGATATAGGCGTCGGCGTACCCGTTCCCGTCCAGATCGTAGGACCGGTAGAAAAATCCGCCCGGGAGCCACTTGTAGTTTATGGTGAATCTCACATTGCCCGGAAGTCCGGTCTCCGGCATACGGGGGTCGGGAAGCACATTCCCCATCTTCGCGCCACGAAAACCAAACCTCGGATCTTCGACTACCGGTGACCAGAGTCTCCTTATTTCCAGAAACTCCTCGTCCTTGTACCCGAACCAGAGCTCCTTCCATCCCGGGACGCGCCTGGGCTCGAAGAAAGTGCGGCGCATGTTGAGCGGGTTGACGGGATAGGCGGGGAGATAGCCTTCGCTCAGGAGAGGATCGGGGGGGCGCTGGGTGCCCCACGACACCAGGTCGCCGCCCCAGAGGTAGTTCGGGTAGTATCCGTGCGTGAGCTTGTACTGCTCGACCGCGTCCCGAATCTCAAGAATCCGCCGGCGAGCTGTTTTGTTGAGGTCGTCTACACTCAGAGGCTTTACCGCCAGGACCGCGGGGGAGTACACGAAGAGCAGGCTGACAGCCACCACGCCGGCGAAATTGCTCAAAACGTGCAGAGTGAATATCCGCTGAATCCCCCATCTGCGGAACAGGAACGCGAAAATCGGCGCCTTGATCACGAAGAAGAGAAAGAAGCTGTCGCGTAGCGCCCAGTTTCTGATGTCCGGCCACCAGCCCAGAAACCATCCGGTCATCGACACGAACATGAGAAGCGCGATGCCCGCAAGATTGGTGGCGAATACGCGGCTCACCAGCCCCGGCACCGGCCCGCCCGCTATCCACCTGACAGTGAGGCTCTCCAGCAGGACGAGGTAAACAAAAGGCACTATGTACGACCAGACATCCATGCAATTGGATCGAGAGGGAAGTTTATCACAATGCCCGTCGGCCTGACTTGCCAGTCCGCGCACTGTCTCGCCATTCTTCGTAGCATGCGCATCTTGCGCATGACCTCTTCGTACCATGCGCATCCTGCGCATGACTGTCTTGTCAAGATCCCGGAATAACCTTTCTGTCCACGCTCAGGATGAGCGTGCGACGGAGACTCCATGCGCAGGATGCGCATGCTACATGTCGGGTCTACCCCCTCGCCGATTCCACCAGTCTCATCCTCAGATTGGTATATCTCTCCACCGTCTGCGCGTTCCTGATCGCTCTCCAGAGCGCCTTGCGCTGCCCCACGAGCAGGCAGAACTCCTTCGCCCGCGTCACCGCAGTGTAGAGCAGATTCCTCTGCAGCATGATCCAGTGCGCGGTGGTGAGCGGAACGACCACGCAGGGATACTCGCTGCCCTGCGACTTGTGCACAGTAATCGCGTACGCAAGCTGCAATTCGTCAAGATCGCTCCGCCGATATCGCACTACACGGTCATACTCGACCGCGATCATCCCCTCCCGATCATCTATATCGATGATGCACCCGATGTCCCCGTTGAATACCTCCAGCTCGTAGTTGTTCCTCACCTGCATCACGCGATCCCCCACCCGGAAAATCCTGTCCCCCAGCCTGAGCTCGGCCTTCTTCTCGGACGGCGGATTGCATGTCTCCTGCAGCCTGCGATTCAGCTCCCTCGCCCCGGCCGACCCGGCGTGCATCGGGGTCAGAACCTGGATGTCGGTCAGCGGATTGAATTTCTTCGTCAGCTTCTCGCGTACAAGCTCGATGACGCGATCCCCGATCAGGTCCTTTTCCTCCTCCTTCACCAGACGGAAATCCTTGCGGCCGTCAGCGGGATCGAATGTCGGACCTTCCCCGGAGTTTATCCGGTGCGCGTTTGTGATAATCAGGCTGCCCGCCGCCTGCCGGAAAATCTCCGTGAGCTGGACCACCGCGACAACTCCGGAGTCGATGATGTCCCTCAGCACGCAGCCGGGTCCGACCGACGGAAGCTGGTCCACATCGCCCACCAGGATCAGCCTGGCTCCGCCCGGAAGCGCCCTGAGGAGGTAGTACATGAGCGGCACATCGAGCATGCTCGCCTCATCGACCACGAGCACCTTGCAGTCAAGCTGCGCATCCGCGTTCCGACCGAATCCCTTCTGGGGATGGTACTCGAGAAGGCGATGGATCGTGCTTGCCGGACGCCCGCAGGCCTCCTCCAGCCGCTTCGCCGCCCGCCCTGTCGGGCTCGCCAGTCGCACGTTTTTCCCGAGCTGCTCGAACAGCCTGACGACTACGCGGACAGTGGTGCTCTTGCCGGTGCCGGGTCCGCCGGTTATCACGAGGCACTGGTTCTCGTACGCCGCGACGACCGCCCTGCGCTGCTGTTCCGCCAGCATGAGATTCTCGATACGCTGGATCTGCGCGATCTTCGCAAGCAGAGCGTCCTCCTGGTAGCTCTTGACCCGCCCCGCCGACCGCTTGCCCAGGACCTCGGCTATCACTCCCTCCGCCTTGTGAAGGAATTCGAGATAGACCCTGCCGTGGTCGTCGATCACATCGCCTGTCGCAATGAGATGCCTCACCGCCTCGTCCATCGAGTCGACATCCGCTTCCAGAAGCTCCTCGCCCGTGATCAGGAGCTGCTCGCGCGGAAGATACACGTGGCCGTCGTCGGTGGCTTCCTTCAGTATGTACCTGATCCCGGCCCGATGCCGTCTCGGGTCGTCCTTCGGCATGCCCAGCTTCTGGGCGACCACATCGGCGGTGCGGAAGCCGACTCCGAAAATGTCGTCAGCGAGCGTGTACGGGTTCTCCTTCAGCACGCGCAGCGATTCATCGCCGTACTCCTTGTAGATCTTCACCGCGATCGTCGGCGAGACGTCATGATCCTGGAGAAAAATCATGAGGTTGCGTATCGCACGCTGCTTGCGGAATGCCTCAGCCAGGCTCCCCGCTCGCTTCGCTCCGATCCCCGGCACTTCCCTCAGCCTCTCCGGCGCCTTCTCGATGACCTCGAAAATATCGTTCCCGAAATGCTTCACGATCTTCTTGGCGAAGGCCGGCCCGATGCCCGGCACAAGCCCGCTCGCGAGATACTTCTCCATTCCCTTCATGGTAGCGGGCGCGCTCATGCGCGATTGGCTCACCTCGAACTGCCGGCCGAATCGCTGATGATCCACCCATCTGCCGCTAACCGTCAGATGCTCGCCCTCGTTTATCGACGGGAACCTCCCGACAATGGTCGCCTGGCCCGCGCCGTCGACGCCGAACCGCGCGACGGTGTAGCCGTTCTCGTCATTGCGGAACGTGATCCGCTCGACAGTCCCATGAAGCTCATCCAGCTCATCCGCCGGAGGCTCATCGGGTATCAAACGCGGCTGGTCCATGCGTGGCCTATTGTAGCATTACACCCGGGAGGGCCGACTGCCAGTCGGCCGTATCGAGCGCATCCTGCGCTCCGGGCGACGGCGGACGAGGACGTCCCCCATACCGCCGGCTGGCAGCCGCCGCCCCCAACGGAGCGCATGCATGACTCTTGGCTCTCTCGGACGGGCAATCCTGAGCGCACCGCCTCCCGTCCACCCAGGTCCCCGCTATATCCTTTCTATCTTCTCCACTGCCTCCGTCTTTCCTGCAACAAACAGCACGTCGCCCTCGTAGATCACATCCTCCGGATTCGCGATCGGTATGCTCTCGTCCTGCCTCCTGATCGCCACCACTGTCGCCTGGTACTTCTGCCGGAAATTCAACTCCTTCAGCGATTTCCCGCTGTTGGCGGACCCGACAACTATCTGCGCGAGCGAGAAGCCGGGAGAGAACTCAATGAAATCGAGGACGCTGCGCGAAGCGAGAATCCGCGCGCACCGGTGCGCCGCCTCGAGCTCCGGATCGACCACCCTCTCCACCCCGATCTTGGCGAGGATGCTGGCGTGACGCGCGTTCTCCGCCCGCGACCATACCCGCTTCACTCCCAGGTCCAGCACGGTCTGGGTGACCAGGATGTTGTCCTCGATGTGGTCTCCGATCGCCACGATGCAGTAGTCGTAGTCCGGAACACCCGCCGCCTTGAGCGCCGCCTCATTCGTGGCGTCCGCCTGAAGAACCTGCGTCAGCAGATCCTGGTGCTCGTTGACAACCTTCTCGGTCCTGTCGATACCCAGGACCACGTTGCCGCGGTTGTAGAGCTCTATGGCCAGAGCGCTGCCAAAAGCCCCCAGGCCGATCACGCAGTATTCACTTGAAGTTGTCATGGCCTTACCATCTTTGCAGGATTTCGATCAATGATGGTGTCTCAAAACGCAGCAAAACTCAAGGGCGGGATGTCTATCCGGTGAGCAGGTCGGTTTCAGGGAATCTTATTTGCTCGCGCCTCGGGCGCGCGAATGCGAGCGCGAAGGTCATCGGTCCGAGCCGCCCGATGAGCATCATGAGAATGATCACTATTTTCTGCCCGGACGTAAGCTCGGGGGTAATCCCCGTTGACAGCCCGACAGTCCCGAACGCGCTCATGGTCTCGAAGCCCAACTCGAGGAATCTGCAGCTTGTCAACCCGGACCCGGCCGCAGGGTCGGCGGCCATAAGCATGAGGAAATGGCCGAGCCCGACCACCATGGCCGCCAGCATGGCGAGGACAAGCGCGCGCTTAACGGTATCGCGGGCCAGACGCCTGTCGAGGAGCCGCGTGTCGGCCTGACCGGTGAAAACGGACTTGACTGCGGCCAGGCTCGCGGCAAATGTGGTCGTCTTGATGCCTCCCGCGGTGCCCGAGGGGCTCCCGCCGATGAACATCAGGACCTGCAGCAGCAGAACCGATGCCGGCGCGATCGCCCCGATCCGCACCGTGTTGAATCCTGCCGTGCGCGCCGTTACCGACTGGAAGAAACTCGCAAGCACCCTTGCGCGAAACGGCAGCTCCAGGAACGAGGGGTCGTACCAGCTTTCTATGATGAAGAAAAGCAATGCGCCGGCAACAATGAGGATTCCGCTAGTCCAGAGCACCACCCTGGTGTGGAGGCTGTAGCGACGTCTGCGGCCCCTGTGCTCCAGAAGCTCCGCGATCACCGGAAATCCCAGCCCGCCGAGCACTATCAGACCGCAGATCACCAGATTCAGCCACCAGTCCCCTACGTATGGCTCCAGGCTGTCGCTGAATGTGGAGAGTCCGCAGTTGCAGAAAGCCGAGACAGCCTGGAAGATGCTGTGCCAGACGCCTTCCGCAGTCCCGAATTTCGGCACAAACACCGGAAGAAGGCACAAGGCGCCAAGCAGCTCGATCACCAGCGTCGTCCCCGCGATCACGGGGATTATCTGCACGATGTTTACGGCCGTTGTCTGACCGTATTGCTCCTTAAGAAGCGCCCTCTGACGGAAGCTGATTTTCTGCCCAAGCAGGAGTGCGAACAGGGCGCCGAATGTGATAATGCCGATTCCGCCAAGCTGCAGAAGGAGGAGGATGATCAGTTGGCCGGCGCGGGTCCAGACGGTGGCTGTGTCGACCACGGCGAGGCCGGTGACACAGACCGCGCTGGTGGACGTGAACAGGGCGTCGAGCACCCGGATGCTCTCCCCCTCGGCGCGGCATTCCGGCAGCATGAGCAGCCCGGTCCCGATGAGAATCATCGCCACGAAACTCCCGACCAGAATCTGGACGGGTCTGAACGGGGATGTCCTGGTCGCTCGCTGGGGCATGCGCGTCCCGCCGAATTAGCATCGTATTTTACACCCCGGAACCGAAGGTGCAAGGAGGATGAGTCGCCGGATCGACCCGCATCACCTCCTTCGAAGGAAATGGGTTGTCCCCTTGAGTCCCCTCTGATATCCTCAGGCCCAGCAGTAACGAGCGAGGTGCGTACGCATGGCGCTACAGGCAACCATTGACCAGATCGCCCGCTACGTCGACAAGGACGTCACGCTGTCGGGCTGGTTATACAACAAGCGCGAGTCCAAGAACATTCTGTTCCTCGAAATCCGCGACGGGACCGGGATCATCCAGGCGGTTGTCTCGAAAAAGGAAGTCGACGATGCGACATGGGCGGCGGCCCAGGCGCTCACTCAGGAATCATCGCTTCTCATTACCGGTAGAGTCACCAGGCACCCGAAGAGGGAGGAGTACGAGCTCCATGTGAAGTCGGGCGGGATCGACATCGTGCAGATCGCGATCGATTACCCGATCACGCCGAAAGACCATGGCGCGGGCTTCCTCTTTGAGCACCGTCACCTCTGGCTGCGCTCCCGAAAGCCGTGGGCCCTGATGCGGATTCGGTCCGAGGTCATCCACGCGATCAGAACGTTCTTCTACGAGGACGGGTTCATCACATTCGACTCGCCCATCTTCACCCCCAGCGCTGTCGAGGGAACAACGACCCTGTTCCCGGTCGACTACTTCGGCGAGACCACCTACCTCTCCCAGTCCGGCCAGCTCTACGGCGAGGCGGGGGCGATGGCGCACCGGAAAATCGTCGTCTTCGGCCCGTCGTTCCGAGCGGAGAAATCCAAGACCCGCCGCCATCTCACCGAGTTCTGGCACATCGAGCCCGAGGTCGCCTGGTTCACGCTCGACGACAACATCGAGCTCATGGAGCGCATGATGATGTTCGTTATCGAGTGGGTTCTTGGGAAGTGCCGGATGGAGCTGGAGATTGTGGAGAGGGATGTCTCCCTGCTCGAGCGCGTCGGGAGACCGTTCGTCAGGCTGCACTACGACGAGGCTGTGAAGCTCCTCAATGAACTCAAGCCGAAGCATATCGCCGAGCTGAGAAAGGAGCTTGAGAAAACCACCGACAGCACCCGTCGCGCGGATATCGGGCGTGAGATCTCGGAGGTTGGGGAGAAATTCGACTGGGGCGGGGACTTCGGCGCGCCCGATGAGACTCTTCTGACTCAGCAGTTCGACCGCCCGATCTTCGTGCATCACTTCCCCCGCGGAATCAAGGCCTTCTACATGGCGCCGGACCCGGAAGACGAGCGAACGTCGCTGTCGGTCGACATGCTTGCGCCCGAGGGTTACGGGGAGATCATCGGCGGCGGTCAGCGCGCGGCCGACCTCGATTACCTCATCGAGCAGATCAGGAAGCACGATCTCCCGATGGAGGCGTTCGAGTGGTATTTGGACCTGAGGCGGTACGGGACGAATCCGCACGGGGGATTCGGGCTCGGGGTCGAGCGGACCGTCGCGTGGCTCGCCGGCGTCCACTCAGTCCGCGAATGCATACCGTTCCCGAGGACGATCGAGAAGGTGTATCCGTGATAGAATCTTCATGGTGATTGGCATGACTACCCTTGATGAAATCCTGAGAACCCTTGAGGAGAATCGGGACAGGATCAAAGCCTATGGGGTCCGGGCACTCGGGGTTTTCGGTTCCGTCGTTCGCGGAGAAGCTGGCGCCGACAGCGACCTGGATTTCCTCGTCGAGCTCGAAAACGAGACGTTCAGGGCATACATGGGACTGAAGTTCTACCTTGAGGACCTCTTTGGGAGAAAAGTGGACCTCGTCTTGTCCGACACGATCAAACCTTCATTCCGGGATACGATTCTCTCCGAGGTGAGATATGCCGAGGGATTCCAAGGCGTTCCTTGATGACTTTTTCGCTCCGATCAGGAAACGGCCGCGAATTTGATCAATATTTATTAATTTGAACGTAGTCCGTCCACTACAGAAAGGTCGCCCGGACGCCTGTAGGGATTTGAAAAATTGATAGATCATGCTATAGTAGAGTCTCGCACGAGATATCGTGGCGGATTGGCTGGACCCGCAAAGTGGCGGGAATTATCAGGTTTCATTGTGCCGATCGCTTTTTTCGGAGGCGGTAAACGTGTGTCCTGGTGTTCGGCCCGCCGGGTGACCAGGTGCGCATGCCCCATCAACAGACGGACATGCTCTATATAAAGGGAATTGGATTGGGGGGGAATACGGTCAGATTAAGAGGCTACCATGAGAAGACAACTGCTAGTCTTGCTGCTCGCTATCCTTGCCCTCAGCTGCTCCTCCTCGGGCGGACCGGTTGCGCCGGATGCCGCCGAGCCGCCGAGTCAGGAGATCGAGCTTTCCGGGACGGCCCAGTCGATGCAGCCGGGAAGAGTCCTTTGGGGGCTGTACGAGTGGGTGATCGATCTCCAGAATGAGACATTCGAGGTGGTCCCGTTGCGGGATGCGCTGATGCACATCAACGTGGTCAGGGACATGAACGCCTATCCGCCTCGAGTGGGATTCGACGGCTTCACCGTCGACAAGTCCAAGGGGACCATCGGACTGGACGTCTATCTCTATCATCCGTATCCGCACAGGCCCAACTTGGCGGGTTTCGACGTCCACGGCATCATGATCGGCCCAGGCTCGGTGAGCGGATTCGACGACCCGACTCTGGTTGTGGCGGGGCTCGATGACCCCCACATCCTGAATCCCGACGGCTGGAGCCGCTGGTGGAATCCCGTGGAGTTCAGGATCGACAATGATCTCTTCAGCTACACCGACGGGAGGAAGGGAATTCCGCACAGCGTCGGCGACTACAATGCCACGCTGAACGCGTACAAGACATTCTCCGATGATCTCGGGAACGTGGAGTACATCGGCGAGATGAACCTGCCCGACCGCCTGATCTTCACAACCGACGCGGTTCATTCACGGCACTACGACGTCTGGTTCCCGGTTGAGAACGACAAGTTCGTACTCAGGTACAACTATGCGATCGACGCGTCATGGGAGCCTATCCCTGGCTACCAGCCCGGGGACCCCGTCGATGCCCCCTCTGATTGGGAAGCCACCGCGAACCAGGCCGAGCCGTTCTGGGCTCTCGTCGAGACCAAACAGAACAGCCTCTACTACGAGAACTCGTCGGTGCAGGGCGGAAACGCCGTCCTGGAGGTTAAGGTCTTCGACTGGCAGGGCTATCTTACCGACGGGGACGTGGCCTTTGAGATCCAGACAGTCAAGTTCGAGTGCCCCGGCGTTTATGACGGAGTCGAATGGGGCATCATGACTGACCCCGGCGCCGGCAGCATGGCGTACGCCACCTATGAGATCACGCTGGACGGCTCGAAACTCACAACAAACGAGCCGGGCATCATGCTCCTTACCGTCGTGAGCGCGATCGGTGACTATCAGCCCGCGCAGACCGGCTATTCCGGC
>Ga0315296_10003872_pt1 | contig 12408 bp, 9 predicted proteins | sample YL17G14_18_MG_FD_203921 | JGI IMG/M metagenome (GOLD analysis project Ga0315296, IMG submission 203921) | Sediment microbial communities from Yellowstone Lake, YNP, Wyoming, USA - YL17G14_18 | ecosystem: Environmental > Aquatic > Freshwater > Lake > Sediment | place: USA: Wyoming | collected... | reverse complement strand
AAGAAAAATGGTTCCGAAAGGCGTTTTTAGAATAATGGATATGAGAAAATTAAAATATCCAAATGAATCTTTTGACGGCCTGTGTGTCGCCTACTCGCTCTACCATATTCCATCAAAACAAACCCTCGATGTTTTAAAAAATTTTAATAGGGTTCTTAAACCAAATGGAATTATAATTTTGATGCTTCAAAAAGGGAAAGGAGAAGGGGTAATACCAGAACCATTTAATCCAAAAGAAAAAATGTTCTTTAAATATTATCAAAAAGGAGAGATAAAAAATCTCTTAAAAAAATCGGGTTTTAAAATAATTTACGAAGCCGAAAGAAAACCGAGAAGCGGTCTCGAATTAAAACAAATAAAATTAATCCTAATTGTACAGAAAATATAAGATATGGCTGAATCGGAATTTAAACAAAAAAGGGTGGTTGTCATGAAACCGAAGGCTCCTTACAATTTCGATGCTACAGTTTTTAAACCATCTCATTATCCCGACCCTTTGAAAATTTATGAGCCTGGAAAATATTGGTTTGCGATGAAATTAAGCAATAAAATTTACGGAATTAAAATGGAGAATAAAGGAACAATAAATAAACCAAAGGTTCAATTAACTATTTTTTCAAAATCAAAATTATCAAAACGTGAACTAGAAAATATTATCGATGAGGTAAGTTATAGGTTTGAATTTCGGCGAAATATTTCAGAATTTTTAAAAAAGTTCAAAAACGATAAAGCTCTCTCGCCCTTTCTGAAAAGATGGTATGGTATGCATGGTAGCTGTGCCTACAATCTGTATGGCCTTCTGATGATAGGAATATTCCTGCAAAATACAATTGTAAAAAGAACTGTCCAAATGACAAATGCCATGTTAGAAAAATATGGAGTTAAAATTAAATTTGACGGGAAGGAAATTTATGAATTTTGGAAGCCAGAAGAAATGGCAAGACTATCAGAAAATGATTTGAGGAAATTAAAAGTTGGTTATCGGGCAAAATTATTTATTAGACTTTCAAAAACTTTTGTTGGAGAAAAGATTGATGAAGTCAAACTAAGACAACTACCAATTGAAGAGGCTAAGCAAAAATTGATACGATTATACGGCGTTGGCCCGGAAACTGCCCGAATCTTGCTAACTGAAGCCTTGCATCATTATGATATTTTTGAGCATGTCGCTCCTTGGCAACAAAAGATATACTCAAGATTACTTTTTGGCAAAAAATTAGTTCAGGCCGAAAAAATAATAAAGTATATCAAGGAAAAATGGGGCAAATGGGCAAATTTAGCAGCCAGCTACATTTGGGAAGATATATTCTGGCAAAGAAAACAAGGTAAAAAGATTGACTGGCTCGAAAAAGAAATCAGATTATAAATTTATGAACCCATTGGTTTTGCTTGCGAAATCAGCGGTAGAAAATTATGTTAGGGAAGGAAAAGTTATTTCTCCTCCTGTTGAATTACCTGAGGAATTTTTAAAGCGGCAGGCTGGAACATTTGTAACGATTGAGAAAGCAGGTGAGCTTCGGGGTTGTATTGGGACTTACCTGCCTTTACGGCAGAACATTGCCGAAGAAATAATCCATAATGCCATTGCTGCCGTTACCGAAGATTACAGATTCGGCCCGATTCAAAAAGAAGAACTCCCCCATCTTTCTTATACGGTTTACATTTTAAGCGAACCGGAATTAATTAAAGACATTTCAGAACTTAACCCCAAAAAATTTGGTATAATTGTAAAAACGATACCAATTGCTTCAGCTACCGGTATTGATGTGCTTTTTAACGGCCATTTTGTTCCAAAAACCGGGCTTTTGCTACCAGATTTAGAAGGAGTGCATACAATGGAAAAGCAAATCTCTATTGCCTGTCAAAAAGGAGGAATTAATCCCATAAAAGAAAAAGTTTTAATTTATAAATTTACAGCAGAAAAATATCAATGAGCAATAAAAAAATCGCTAAAATATTTTACGAAATAGCCGACCTTTTAGAAATCAAAGGCGTGGCTTTTAAGCCTGCGGCTTACAGAAAAGCAGCTAAATCTCTGGAAAATTTAGCTACAGATATTTCAACAATTTATAAAGAAAAAAGAATGAGGGCAATAAAAGAGATACCGGGCATCGGCGAGAGTATTGCCAAGAAAATTGAGGAGTACTTAAAAAAGCATAGAATCAAATATTTTGAAGAATTAAAAGAAGAAACTGCGATTCAGCAAATTATAACTCATTATTTTAAAACTAAAGATGTTTCCTTGGCCGAACTCAAAAGAAATGCCAAAAAAAGGAGAATAATTTATTCTCGGTTTACAAAACCCGCAAAACAGCTTTTGGAATTGGCGGGTTCTGTCAAAAAAGCAAAACAAGCTATTGATAAGGTGGCTGAATGGGCGAAATCACGAGGTTTGGATTATGCCATTGAAACAGTTTTTAAAAAATGGTTGGAGCTTGATAGGTTAAAACCAAAAGAAATTGTTAAAAAACCTTATTACCAGGGAAATCTCATGGTCTGGTCAGAGACTCATAAAAAATGGTATGTAATTTCACCCGAAGGTGAGTGGTTAGAATTCGCCGATAAAGAAGATAAAATCGAATGGCGGATAACTCGCTAATTTCTATGAAAATTGTATTCATTGGCACTCCAGAATTTGGGGCAATTATTTTAGAAGGCTTAATGCAAGGAAATTTTAAGCCGATTTTGGTTGTGACAGCGCCTGATAAACCAGTTGGTAGAAAACAAATTCTCACTCCCCCGCCAGTGAAAATAGTGGCTGAAAAATATGAAATTCCTGTTTTACAACCAGAAAAAATAGAAAATTTGCGGCCCAAAATTGAGGATTTAAAACCAGATTTAATAATTGTGGTTGCCTGCGCCCAAATTTTATCAAAAGAAATTTTAAAAATCCCCAAATACGGCTGCTTGAATGTCCACCCCTCGCTTTTGCCAATATATCGAGGTTGCTCTCCCATTCAATATGCTATCTTAAATGGAGATAAAGAAACTGGGGTAACCACAATAAGGATGGATGAAAAAATAGACCATGGCGATATCGTAGCTGTTTCAAAATTTCAAATAAAGAACCCAGAAATAACCCTTAAAGAATTATCAAAAGAATTAGCAAGTCTGGGGACAGAACTTTTAATAAAGACGATTCCACAATGGATAACTGGAGAAATTAAGCCAAGGCCCCAAGATGATTCAAAAGCGATTTATACGAAAATTATAAGGAAAAAGGATGGAAAAATTGATTGGAAAAAATCAGCTGAAGAACTTGAAAGACAGATTCGAGCTTTTGACCCCTGGCCAGGCAGCTACTGTTTATGGTCAAAAAATAGTAAAAATTTGCGGATTAAAATTTTAGAAGCATTTGTTTTACCCCAAAAAAATTACGGTCCTTTTGGTATCAGGGGGAAAACTTTTTTAGCTCCAGACAGTAAAATAGCTGTTCAAGCGGGAAAAGACTATTTAATAATTGGAAAATTACAATTAGAAGGCGGGAAACCGGTGAGTTCAGAAGAATTTTTAAGGGGTTACCCCAATTTTATTGGCAAGATATTAGAATAAAATGCTTTCTTTTAATGAATTAAAAAGAGGGGCAAAAATTATCCTAAATAATCAACCTTATGAAATAATTGAGGCCAATTTTTTGTTTAAAGGCAGAGGAAGCTCAGTTTTGCAGGCTAAAATTAAAAATTTGCTAACCGGTAATATTCTTAATTACACATTTCATCCTTCAGATAGTTTTGAAGAGGCTGTAATAAAAAAAATAAGGGCGAAATTTTTATATTCGCACGGAGATAAATTCTTTTTCTGCGAAGAAGAGAATCCTGCCGAAAGATTTGATTTAACTACTGAACAAATCGGCGAGCCTGCTCAATTTTTAAAAGCAAGTCAAATTGTTGAAGGAATACAATTTGAAGGAAAAATAATTAATATTGCCTTGCCAATCAAAATTCAATTAAAAGTTATTGAAGCTCCTCCCGGAGTTAAAGGGAACAGGTCCCAATCTGGAACAAAGCAAGTTACATTAGAAACCGGAGTTAAAATAAACGCCCCCTTGTTTATTAAAGAGGGCGACATAATCGAAATCAATACCGAAACTGGTGAATATGTCAGGAGAATTGAATAGTTAAAAATAATACGCGGCTTTCATTGTTCAGCGTTCGGTTTCCCAAATATCCAAAACCTCTTTACCTATATGCCGCTCTATTTCTTCAAGATCTTTTAATGTCTGTTCTTCTCTTGCTTTTTCCTCAGGCGTGAAAGATCTCTTGGGTCGTGTTTTTCTTTCGTAAGCGAGTTCTGCCTCAATGTCGCGGCGCAAGACTGCAAATCCGCGGCGGATTGCCTCTTCTGCCTCTCTCATTTCTTTTACAAACTGGGTGTATTTTTTCCTGCCATGGTAGCCGTGGAAAAGGATATATCCAATTAAAAGAGCTAAGACTAAAAATAGAAGAATAATAATTCCCTCGTAGAGAATTTCATAGCTTATTCTTGAAGCACCAAATTGAATGGCTGTCGGCTGAACCCTCATTTCAACTTGAGGGCCGGGAGGACTCTCCCGGTCAGTAATTTTGCCTTGTACCCATAAAAGATATTTTCCGCTCGGCAAGAAGGTATTATACCGAAAGAACCAATCTCCCCGGTTGTCAGAGGTCACACTTTCAGAACGAGTTTCTCCAGTTTGGAGATTTTGAAAATAGATAATAACCAGTGTTTGAGGATTATCAGTTTTTCCGCCAACATAAAATATCTCTTCGTTGGAAATATTGCGAGATACCGTCGTAATTAGAGGAGGATTCAATTCTACTTGTTGGGCAAAAATTTGTTGGCCCGAGAAAAGCATTGTTCCTATAATACATAATAGAAGGAGAGTTTTTCCTCCGTATCTTTCCCGATAGCGCTTTAATTCTTCGAGCTGTTTTTTAATATTTTCTGGCAACTGTCTTTTTTCTCGGGGAACGGAAAGCTGGTTATGCCATTTTCTAATTTTCCAGGCTAAGAAAGCTAAAAGAATAATTAATAACCCCGAAATCAGCCAAAACCAGACCCAAGGGATAACAATCATATTCTTGATTTCTAATCCTTTTCCTTGAATAATTTGAAAAATTTGGCTTACAACAGTAAGACGTTGGACGGCTTCACGGTAGTTCTCTGCATTATCATAAGCCCGGAGAATAATATCGTATTTTCCCAATTCAAGCGCCGAAAAAACATAAGGACTCGCAACCTCAATAAAAAGGGGTTGTTCTGCCGGATTCTTCTGGGGTTTCAGCGGAATCAGTTTTAATTCATAATGCGAAAGGCCCGAGAGAGCATCGGTCGAAGCAAATTGGAGTACGGGCTGTCTCCTTACTGTTCTCGCTCCAGGGACGACTTCTATAGGAAATTCTGCAGGCGGAGTGGTATCAATTTTTATTGCAAAATGAGTAACCCCTCCCCATCCTCCGCCCTTTAGGGCTTTGATGTGAAAATAATGAATACCATCAGCCACATTTGTATAAGTAACGGAGTTTTTCGGTCCTTCAGAAATATTATCGGGTAAATCTATGGGCTCCTCATTAAGGACATAACTATAGCCGTCAACTTCGGATTCTGGAGCCCACCGAAGGAAAACATTTGGGTTGGTATACCAGACTGCCTGATCCGGGTGGGTTTCTGAAGCGACAATGGGTCCTGCCGGCGGCGGTAATATTAACTGAAAAACGCCATTTGTTTTTTGATCTAAAACTTCCGTTCCTTTCCCATCGTGCAAAAGCACTTTCGAATCATCAAGAAATCGGACGATGGCAGAACCGACTGATTTGACCCGAAAACTAAGCCTCATAATCAAGCCGTTGCTCACATTAATTCCTCCCGGGATACCTCCTCGAAGGTTAATTCTGCCAGCTTGATTATTAAAACTGGGGGGAGCGGTCCAAAGGCTAATAATTGATTGGCCAGTGGAAGGAGAAACTACCTGAAGTTTGTCGGCAGGAAAAGCCAAAGATACTTCAACAGCATTGATTAATTGTCCATTAGTATTTAAAAATATAGAGACATCGAAGGTGCTCCCCGCTGTAAAGGTACCAGTGGTAGGGCTTATTAAGAGAGTAGCTGCCTGCACAGCTGAAACAGAAAATAGAAAACAGAAAATAGAAAATAGAATAAAGAATAGTGAATTTTTGCTTTTAAATAATTGTTTAATCATAATTCTATTTGCTAAATTCTACTTTCTAGCTTCTTTTTATCTTTCGCCATAAAATTCTCCAGATTATATACCCAACAACCCCCGCCACTATAATTATAGCCCAAATTAGGTAATTTTCATACCAATGTGGTAGGGACTGTGGAGGTAAGATAGCTATCTTTTCGTTGCCAGCTTTATCAATTGCTTTGACCGATATCTCGCTTTTCAGAGACTGGTCTTTTAAGAGATAGGGACTTTCTGTTTTAATCCATTCTCCTGTGCTAAATCCAAAATTTAAAATTTTAAATTCCCTTTTTTCTTTTATTTCGTAATGATCGATACCCGCTCCTTTATCTTGGGTATTGAAAACTAAAAACCACTTTCCATCAAAAATATTGGAATTTCTGGCAATCTCTGGAGTGAAGGGTTCCGGCGCCTCTGTATCGTAAGGAGGTAGAAATTCAGGAGTCTGGGATTCTTCAACAATATCTAATTTCAAAGGCGAAATCTTCATTTGGGCTGCAGAGCCCGGAGGCTCATTTCTTAAGGCTCTTACTTCTTTTCCATCAATAGTGACTTGACCCAATTTTTTTGGTTTCAAGATAATAGAAAAGAGATAACCTTGCGAACCAGAATAACCGCCGGGTACAATTCCCGAAAATGAAACTCCAGAGCCATCGAAAGTAGGTTTCTTAATCCAGAAATTGATGAGAGAAGCACCCTCTCGGGTTTCTTGGAACTCAAGACTGTCTGTTGGAAAAATAACCTTCCCCTCAATAGCATTGATGCTTTCTCCCTCGGTATTCAAGAGCACCCCAACCTCAAAATTTTTCTCAAGGCTAAGTTCTTGCCCCTGGGCTCCAAAATAAAGTTCAGCCGCCAAAACAGGGATAGCGACAAGAGACAAGAAACAAACGACAAGAATAATTATGGAGTTTTGGAAATTATATTTCATGTTACCCCGTCCAATAGTAGGCCATTATACTGAAATCGACTAAATCTATTAGGCGATTCCCGTCTAAATCAACTTTTGTCGGAGGATCAGGCCGGCCAAACCAATAGATTAATATTGAAAAATCAATAAGGTCAACCTGACAATCATCGTTTAAATCCGCCTTCAAAGGACATTCTGGTAATGGTTTTTTAAAGACCGTTTTTGTCCCAACGATAAAATTTATAATTCTACTCACATTACTTGAAATGCTGTCGATAGAAGCAACAACGGTTACTTGATATTCTCCGAAATCAAGTGAAGAGGTATTAAGACTATAATTATATTTCCCGTCTTTACCTGCTATAGTATTGACGGAAAATGATTTTTCTTCAGACTTTATAAAAATTTGAATGTTTGCTTCTGGCGCAGACTGCCCAGAGATTAAAATATCTTCGTCTTTTTTCACTTCGCTTTTATCAGTTGTAATAGTCGGAGAAATAAAAATACCACTGATATTCGTGGCTTTATCAATTTTCAAACTAACAGGGATAGTTACCAAACTAGAGGCTATTTCTTCGCTATCTTTGGCATAAAGGCCGAAAATATAATTACCGGCTAAAATAGTAGGGATACTAATTTGAAAATTCGCCTCAGCATCGCTTAGGGTGGTTATTGCGATTTGACCATCTTTTAATAGGATTACAGTACTTTGCGGATAAGCTCTTCCAGAAAAGCTGACGCTGGCAGTACCTCCGCCAACGCCTCCTCCGGGAGGTGGCGGTGGAGGAGGTGGGACGGCAGCTTCTTCAAAATAAAGAAATCCCTGGCGTAAAATGAAGCCCGGGCTTGTGCTTTCGCCTGTTACGGTTTGTCCGCTGCTCGAAATATATTCAAAAGTAGGAGCAGTAACTCTTCCTCCTTCAATTGTAATTACAGGAGCCCGAAGAATAAAACTCGGGCTCGTGTAATCTTCTGCTTTAATAAGTTGGGGATAAAATAAACCAAAAATAAAACTAAATCCCACGAGAAATACTGTGGCGGTTTTGACAAGAGAAGAAGTTTTCTCGAAAAAGAAACAACACACTTTTTTATTTTACGGAATAGAAATTATTCTTTAGGGGGTAGTTTCGGGTTCAGGAGCTGGTTGTTCAGGAGTTCCAATGTTGACCGGCGCCACTTCCACAATTTTGTTTGCTACCGGGTCATAGAGAATTGCTTTTTTGGCATTGGTATAAATCAGAACTTTATCTCCTTTCTTTGCATTGGCAAAAAATGCTTGACTTTTGAGGAGCTCGGGGTCCGTAACAGTGGCTATCGTCGGAGTTTCTCCTTCTGGTAAAACAATAAGCTTTGCTACGCGTTCTATTAAAGCTTTGGTTTCTTTTTCGGCTACTTTTTGGGGATTCTTTTGCAATTCTGTAAGCTGGAGGTAAAAATAAACAGCTGCTCCGGCAACAATCAGAAAAAGCAAGATAATTACTCCAGAAACTAAAGTAAGTTTTTTCATAATTATTTTCTGAAATGATTATAATCTCGTATAACGGCCGACCTTTAGCATAATATTATCTCTATTATACTAAGGTATGTATTAAAGTCAAAGTCTATGAGGCGGGTGCAGGCTCGGAAGCGGTTCCTGTGGATTCGGCAGCAGGCGCTGATTCAGAAACCGGCGTAGCTTCAGGAGCTGGCGCAGATTCAGGGGTTGATGCGGATTCAGGAGCAGACTCTGAAGCAGTAGGTTCAGGAGCGGGCTCTAAAACAGGTTCTTGTTCTGATTCAGGTTGGGGCTCAGAAATTACTTCTGGCTCAGTTGGAGGTTGTTCTGGTGGAACGACACTTTCTGAAGGTGTTTCTCCTGTACTAACGTTATTATCTGGAGGGATAGGCTGCACTATAGGGGGTTCTAATGGCGGTGGGGTTTCTTCTTCTGTCCGGAGCGAGAAGAATGTTTTGGGATTTTTTACTGCCAGGCTAATCCAGCTAAATGGAATATCGCTGGTGGCCGATTTGTTCAAAAGAATAGTGAAGCCCTTTGTATTCTTCTTTGTTATCACGTACTGAATGCTATTGCTAAATACTGATTCTTCATTGCCCTCGCCTTCAAAAGAAATATTAGCTGTGACTACCGGCTGTTCAAGATACTCTTTCTCAAACGTCACATCCACGCTTTTAGCTCCAGCTGTTACTACTGCAAATCCGGCAGTATCTGTATTAAAATAAGGCCTACCAAAGAAGACCAAATCAGAATTAAAGGTAATGGCATCTTCAAGCGCGCCAATGGTATTGACTTCCAGACCTTCAAATAATCCGCGGGGAGAGATTACTTCAAGGGCTGCCGCCAGTCTATCTGTAAGAATTTCTGAAAGCTCTATGCTTTGTGCTAACTCTTCTCTTTGGCTAATAAACTGGGCAAGTACTTGTTTCCCAAGGTCATCTTCTGTAGCGCTTGTCGTTTCTGAGTCTGGGACTGAATCGTCGATAATGCTATCTGCTGTCAATCCTTCAGGCAAAAGATCAGCCAGTTTTGTTCCAGTGTAAGAGCCCATTTTAACAAAGGCCAAAACCAGCCCTGTTCCCTCGCCATTAAATTCTGTCATAGCTTGACCGATAATCTGGCCAGCCTTGGTAGCTCGCATGGCTACACCCGGGATGGAAGAGGCTGTCAAAAGATCGCCAAATTTGATCGGCCCGTTCTCTGTATTTACTTTAACTGGCACACGGCCAGAAAGAGCAACCAGGACTGGCTCCGCTCCCGGGTCATCCAGGCTTCCCATCACCAGACCCGGAGATATTGAAATAATGCCGATGGCGTTCGCATCGTATGCTTTATCGCTTTTTTTCACGCCCGCAATCAAACTTGAATCCAATGAAACCACATCCCCCGTTGCCATAGTTGCATCTTTAGTTCCATATATTTCCGCTAAATCGGCGCCAGCAGTAATTTTATCTATAACCACTGAACTACCTGCTTTTATTGTCGTTGAGGTCGCTGTCTCCGAGCCATGCCACAGTTCGAGGTAACCCTGCACTGTGACAATCATCACGCCCGTAATTTTGATAAGCGTGTTCGAGTTGATGACCGCGACACCCGCGATGTGTCCCATATTCGGAGTCTCCGTCGAGTAGGCATTCTGCGCTTGGCGCGCGCCGAAACCTAGGGCGTTTGTACCGACATCATCTGCAATATGGAGTTGCGCCAACAGCGTAGCATCTGCGGAGGCGAAGTCCATCCAGAAGTTCTTGACGTCCGCCGTACCCGTGAAGTTAATGCCATACATTGGAGAGACGGTGGTTGTGGCCGACTGCACGATCAGGTAGTAGTCGAAGGTGTATGTCCCCGCCGCGAGCGTAGTCGACAGATCGGTCACCTCGGTAGCAGTCACGGAAGAGATGGCATGGTCACCAGTAAGGTATTTGGTGGTAGATCCACCACAACCAACACAAGAAGCAACTGTTAATGCGCCGGCATTGGTAATGCTCCACTGGTCGCCGGTAATAGCCACATCATCAAGAGCGGAACCGATATTGATAGTATCTTGGGTAGTATTATTCGTTCCGATATTGATTGTCTTTCCTGAAGTACCAGTTCCGATGTTGACATTTCCGGTCGTTCCCGAATCAAGGGTAATGGCGCTGGTGATGGCTGAAGTTAATGTCAAAGCTCCTGAAGAGCTTGTATCAATTAAAGTATTGCTGCCTTGGCTAACTTTCAAAGGTGAGGCTGCAGAAGTTCCAATAGTCGCAACGTTTAATATATAACCTGTACCAGTATTCCCGGTAGTATCTTGTAAAGTAAGCATGTTAGTGCTGGCCCCGGTTGCAGTACTCCAAGTAAAAGTAGTATTAAAATTAAGCATAGAAAGGGGTAGGTTCTGTGTAGGTGTAGCTAAATCTGACCAGATAGTTGATGAGGTCCCGGCACAAGATCCCCAGGTGGGCGCTCCGCCGCCGGTTGAAGTCAGACAGACAGTTCCACTGGGTGTAGCTGTCTGGCTAAGGGTTCCATCAGCGGCATTAGTTACATAAAGTACTGCATTTGAATTAGTGAATTTAGGCAAGCGAATAGTGTCAAGGGCAGAACCAATGACAATCGTATCGGCATTCGTGTTATCAGTGCCGATATTAATTGTTTTTCCTGAAGTACCTGTTCCGATATTGATTGTTCCCGTTGTTCCCGAATCTAAAGTTAGAGCCGATGAGGTTGTCGATGAAATTGTCCCCGCTCCAGCAAAGGTTAGGGCTGTGGCTGAAACTGCAATTGTATCAATGGATGCAACACCTGTTAATGCTCCACCGGATGTAACCTTAAATCCCGAAGAGTTGATTGTAAGAGTATCATCGGTGGCATTTCCAATGGTGATTACTTTTGCATTAACTCCGGTTCCGATGAGCACATCTCCCGTTGTTCCGGAATCTAAGGTAAGAGCTGATGTCGTTGTTGATTTAATTGTCCCTGCTCCAGCGAAAGTAATGGCGGTAGCTGAAACTGCAATTGTATCAATGGATGCTACTCCAGTAAGTGCGCCACCGGAAGTTACAACCAGTCCCGAAGAATTGATTGAGAAAGTATCATCGGTGGCATTTCCAATGGTAATTGTTTTGGCATTAACATTGGTTCCAATTAAAACAGATCCTGTTGTGCTGGAATCTAAAGTAAGAGCGTTGGCACCAGTTGAAGTAATTGTTCCCGCTCCAGCAAAGGTTAGGGCTGTGGCTGAAACTGCAATTGTGTCAATGGAAGCAACTCCTGTTAATGCTCCACCGGATGTAACCTTAAATCCTGATGAGTTGATTGTAAGGGTATCGTCAGTTCCATTCCCAATGGTGATTACTTTTGCATTAACTCCTGTTCCAATTAGGACATCGCCCGTTGTTCCTGAATCTAAGGTAAGAGCTGATGTAGTTGTTGATTTAACTGATCCTGCTCCAGCGAAAGTTAAAGCTGTAGCTGAAGTAGTAATCGTATCAATGGAAGCTACACCGGTGAGAGCTCCACCTGTTGAAACATTAAGTCCTCCACTAGAAGTTAGTGCGAAGGTTCCAGTGGCATTACCAATAGCAGTATTTGTTGTGGTTGAAGTATTAATATTAACCGGAGCACCGGTTAGGTTTAAGGCATTGGCTCCGGTTGAGGCAATTGTTCCTGCTCCAGCAAATGTCAGGCCTGTAGCTGAAGCGGTAATGGTATCGATAGAGGCAACTCCGGTTAATGCTCCGCCAGTTGAAACATTAAGTCCTCCAGCAGCAGAAGTTAAAGAAAATGTTCCCGTAGCATTACCAATAGCTACGGTACCAGTTCCAGTAGTTGCAATGGTGA
>Ga0315296_10003871_pt1 | contig 12408 bp, 8 predicted proteins | sample YL17G14_18_MG_FD_203921 | JGI IMG/M metagenome (GOLD analysis project Ga0315296, IMG submission 203921) | Sediment microbial communities from Yellowstone Lake, YNP, Wyoming, USA - YL17G14_18 | ecosystem: Environmental > Aquatic > Freshwater > Lake > Sediment | place: USA: Wyoming | collected... | reverse complement strand
GATTTTCTCCTTCGGGCTGGCGACTGCGCTGGTGGTTTACGAAACGTCAGCGATGTCGCTGGCGCACTTCCTCTCCATGCGGGTGAAGGTTACGAACTTTGTCCTATTCGCCTGTCTCCTCTTTGTATGGCATATCACCTTTTCGTCCTTCGGCCTGTACAACTCCAAGCGTATTTCCAAGCGCTGGGCGGAGGTTCTCGACATCGTCAAAGCCACAACCCTAGGATCCGTGATTGTCTTCGTCGCGGCGATCTTCCTGCGGATTCACATGGTGTCTCCGCTGTTCATTCTGTTCTTCTGGGCCGCCAGCACCACGACAGCGGTCTCCAGCAGACTGTTGCTCAGGTACCTGCTGGAAGGCGTCCGGAGCCGCGGCCGGAACCTCCGCTACCTGGTGGTGGTGGGGACGAATCCCCGAGCGGTTCGATTCGCTCGGAGAGTCGAGGCCCGGCCCGAACTCGGCTATCGCCTCGTCGGGTTCGTGGACTGCGACTGGGCAGGTATGGGTGAATTTCGGAAAAGCGGCTATCGGCTGGTCGCTGACCTGAAGGAGTTTCTGCTGTTCCTCCGCGATCATGTGGTCGACGAGGTGCTGATCGCGCTGCCGATGGAATCCTCCTATGGGCAAGCCTCGCGCCTTGCGGCCCTTTGCGAGGAGCAGGGGATCATCGTCCGCCTGCTCCCCGACATTTTCAACCTGCAGCTTGCTCAATCGAAGGCGGGAGAGTTTGAGGGCGACGCCGTCATCACTCTCTACACAGGGTCCCCGGAGAGTTGGCAGCAACTCATCAAGCGCACGTTCGACGTCGTTCTGTCGCTGGCCGCGACTCTCGTGCTGGGGCCGTTATTCGCCCTGCTGGCACTCCTGATCAAGCTGACCTCTCCGGGCCCCGCGTTCTTCATCCAGGAACGCGTGGGACTCAACAAGCGACGGTTCCGTCTCTACAAGTTCCGCACGATGGTCCCGGACGCGGAAGGACAGCGGCGCGAGGTCGAACATCTCAATGAGGTCAGTGGCCCGGTATTCAAGATCAAGAACGATCCCCGCCTTACGCGCTTCGGGAAATTCCTGCGAAAGACCAGCATCGATGAGCTTCCCCAGCTCTTCAACGTCCTGAAAGGCGAGATGAGCTTGGTGGGCCCACGGCCGCTCCCGGTGCGAGATTACGAGGGATTCGACCAAGACTGGCAGCGCCGTCGCTGCAGCGTCCGCCCGGGCATCACCTGCCTGTGGCAAGTCAACGGCCGAAGCTCCATCCCCTTCGAGAAATGGATGGAACTCGACATGCAATACATCGACCAGTGGTCGCTCGGGCTCGACTTCAAAATCCTGGCCAAAACCATTCCCGCCGTTCTGAAAGGCTCCGGCGCCGCCTAGGATGACAGCAGAGGCTGGGCAAGGCCTAGAGGCGCGCAGGCAGCAGTGAGTGCATAGGATGATGTCATTGGCAACCAGGGCCTGGGCAATTAGTCATTCAGTGTCACCTCGGAGGTTGACGGCTTGGGTTACGAAGGGCAGCCTGGCCATCGCCGATCAGGGCCTCTTCGCCGGGTCGAACTTCCTGCTCAACGTGCTGCTGGCCCGCTGGCTCGAGCCGGCCGACTACGGCGCCTTCGCCCTGGCGTATTCCATCTTTCTGCTCCTCGGCGTGTTCCACACTGCTATCCTCACCGAGCCCATGCTGGTTTTCGGTCCGGGGAAATACGCTGCGCAATTTGAGAAGTATCTTGGGATTCTTCTTTATGGTCACCTTGCCCTGATGCTGCCTGGCATATTGCTTCTTGTAATCGTGGGTGCCCTCGTTGGCCGTTTCCATTCGGCAAGCATCGGCCACGCCTTCTTAGGCCTTGCCGTGGCGGCGCCGTTTATCTTACTTCTCTGGTTGCTGCGCCGAGCCTTTTACGTTCGTCTCCAGCCTTTCTGGGCGGCAGTAGGTGGATTGCTCTATTTCATCTTGCTCTCAAGCTTTCTCTTTGTCCTGTGGGCTGGCAAGCACCTCTCGCCGGTGACTGCATTCCTGGGGATGGGCTTGGGAGCGTTAGTAGTGTGTGTGTTGCTGCTGTTTCGTTTGCAGCCCCGCCGTGTCGCCATCGGAGGGGTCGCATCGTTTCTCTTCTTGCTCGCGCTGATCTATGGCCTTTGGTTGAGTCGCGGACCCCTGGCGGTCACCGCCTTCACGGGCATGGGCGTGGCAGCGCTGGTGGTGAGCGCGTTCATGTTGTTGCGGCTCGGCCCGCGATGGACGGCGTCCGAAAGCAACCCAACCGTTGCCATGGTGACTGCCGATCATTGGCGCTATGGCCGCTGGTCCGTTGCCACGGCAGGTGCGAGCTGGCTGCCGAGTAACATCTACTACGTCCTCCTACCCGCCTGGATGAGCCTGGAAGGTGCCGCCGCCCTGCGCGCCTTGATGAACTTCGCCATGCCGGTCTTACACAGCATGGCGGCGCTCTCAATGATTCTTCTGCCTTCGCTCGTCCGAGCCCGAAAGTCCCACGGTGATCGCGGCATGCACAAGACGATGTATTCCTTCTTTGCTCTGTACGCCTTCGGATGCGCAACCTATCTCGCCTTGCTCGTGGCCCTGGGTCCAAGGCTGTTTCGGCTTCTCTATGCGGGCAAGTATTCGGAATACGCTTTCCTTCCGCTGCTCCTGGTCGGGTTAGTACCTTTCGGCTCGGTGCTCTATTCGGTTATGGGCAGCGGGCTAAGAGCGCTGGAGCAGCCCAAGTGGATTTTCTGGAGCTACGTCGGTTCCAGCCTCGTTGCTCTGGTTGTGGGGATTCCTCTGGTCACACTCCTGGGAGTCTCGGGCGCCCTGATCGGCCTCTTGTTCTCATCCCTTGCGACGGGAGCGCTGATGTTCTGGTTTTACCGAAGGTCTGCGCGCGAGCAGCCAGCCCCTGGATCTGAAGAGCCATTGCCCTCAAAGGCGTAAATAAACCTACCGAACAGGCTGCATAAGATGCATCGCGAAGCCAACGTCATGATGAATTCTAGGCCCCCTTGTGCTGGCAGCAAAAGTCTCTCCCGGCCGGCATTCTTGCGGCTGCTGTTTCGCTTGCTAGACGAGCACGACGTCCGTTACTGCGTCCTGCACTCTTACGAAGGCCTTCCCGACGAATTACCCAGCGACCTCGACTTGGCGGTCCACCCTCACGACGTGGCCAAGTTGCCTGTTGTCTTCCGAGCCCTGACCGAGCAAGGCTACCAGCCAGTGCAATGCCGCAACTACGCCGTCAATGCATTCGACTTCGTGTTCTTCTGGTTCGAAGGCCCGGCGGTGAAGAGCGTGGCGCTTGACATCATCTTCGAGCATCGCCGCAAGGGGCTCATCCTGACGTCTGGTGAGGAGCTGGTGGCGCGGCGCCAGCGGCGCAACTCACTCTGGATACCCGATCCCGCCACTGAGCTTGGCTACCTATTAGCTAAGAAGACGCTGAAAGGTTCCGTCCCTGCCCGCCAAGAGCTAAGACTGCAACGCTTGGTTGCCCAACTGGGCAGGCCTGACGCTGAGGACACGGCCGCCCGTCTCTTTGGCGAGAGGTGGAAGAGCCAAATCGTCGAATCCTGCGCCAGCGGCTGCGCCGGAAACCTTCTGGGAACACTCAAGAAAAGGCTCTGGTGGACGGTCGTTTCCCACGACCCGCTGAACCCGATTCGGTGTGCCCTGGGCAATGCCGTAAGGTTGGTGCGTCGCTGGTTCCAGCCCACCGGCCTGTTCGTGGTAGTCCTGGGCCCGGACGGCGTCGGCAAAAGCACTCTCATCGAGCACATCATTCAAATAGTTGCATGCCCATTCCGGCGCCACCGGGTGTTTCACCTGCGCCCGATGCTGCTCTGGCGGCGAAAGCAAACCGGCCCCGTCACCGATCCCCACGGCCAGCCGCCGCGTTCCCGGCTGGGTTCGGTGGCGAAACTCTTCGCCCTTCTGCCTGACTACTGGCTTGGCTACGGCTTGATTGTCCGGCCAGTTCTGGCACGTTCGGGCTTGGTTGTGTTCGATCGCTACTTCCACGACTTGCTGGTTGACCCCATTCGCTACCGCTACGCGGGACCCATGTGGCTGGCCCGGCTCTTCAGCCGCATCGTCCCCGCTCCGGACTTGCTCTTCCTCGTGCTCGACGCTCAGGAGCAAGTCATTCTCTCCCGTAAGCGCGAAGTCCTCCTCGACGAGCTGCGCCGGCAGCGCGAGGCTTACCACCATTTGAAAGACTCCTTGGATGGTGCTGTCCTCATCCATACTGACCGGGACCTCGACTCCACACTCGCGGATTGCTCTCGAGCCATCATGGAACACCTGGCTCGCCGCTTTCGACGCAGGCATGCGGCTTGGCTGGCAGTGGAGGCAGACTCGGGCGGTCAGGCGGCTCAGAACTCGTGAACGAGACCCTTCAGACCGCACTGGAACAATTCATTGGAAATAGCGGCCAAACCGCGCGCTCGGCGGTAGTCCTGGAAAATCCCTCAGCAAAAGCTGTTCGAGCACTGCGCGCCAGCGGTCATGACTGCTTGCGTACGTTCTCCGTCATGCCCTCTATTAAGGCGCCGCGCTGGCTGCTGCCCTTAGGCAACTCCCGCGCCACGCTGTGCGGATTCCAAATCTACACCCCTTACGCGCCCCTTGCCCGTATCCTCAAGACCATGGCGTGCGCCGGCATCCGAGCCGGCTGGAACGGGTGCGGATGCCACCACATTCTGGTCGCCTGCCGGGAAGCTCTCCCCCTGGAGGCCCTGGTAGCCGAGACAACAGGAGAGAGCCGGCCCGTTTTTTCCATGTCGCTTGGGACCCCAGGCCGCTACCGGAAGCTCACCGTGCAAGTGATGCGCCCCAGCGGTGAAATCCTGGGCTACCTCAAGCTGCCGCTCACCGACGTCGCTGGCGCGCGTGTGCGGCGTGAGGCGGAAGTGCTCGAACGTTTGCGGAATTACGAGTCCCTGCGCCCTCACATCCCGAAGCTACTTTACGCGGGCGAATGGGGCGGTGGGTACATCCTGTTCCAATCAGCCGGACCGCCAACTCCAGGCCCGGTAGAATTCAGCCCCTTACACGACGAATTCCTGCAAACCCTCTGGTGCGCCTACGAGGTTGAGAAGTCCGGCGAGACGTTACTGGCGGATGTAGCCGCACGCTGGGAACGTGCAAGCCTAGCCCTCAACTCTGAATGGCGGGAATTGGGCAAGCGAGTGCTTGAGGCGGCGCGGCGACAACTCCAGGGAATCACCGTCCCCTGCGGCATCTCCCATGGCGACTTCGCTCCCTGGAACACGCGCCTAGAAGCCAACCGGCTGTTTCTTTTCGATTGGGAATCGGCCGCCTGGGACATGCCCATCCTTTGGGACATCTTCCACTATCACGTTCAGGTAACCAGCCGGCTGAAGCGAACGAACCGAGCTGGCTTTGTCCTCGACCGCACTCGGGGCGAGAACGGATGCTTCCTGCTTTACCTGTTGAATTCCGTACTCCAGTATCTCGATGAAGGCGGCCCCTCCCATTCTGGAATTGAGTACCGCAAGCGAATCCTTCTGCGCGAACCTTTCTGCAAAGGGAGTACGCTGTGATGCGAGTCCTGCTCTCAGCCTATGCCTGCGAACCGGAAAAGGGGTCAGAGTCGGCCGTGGGCTGGAACTGGGTCCGCCAGATTGCCCGGTTCCATGAGGTCTGGGTAATTACCCGGGCTAACAATCGCCCGCCGATTGAAGAGGCCCTGGCTAAGGAGCCACTGCCGAACGTGCACTGGGTTTACTTTGACTTGCCACGCTGGGCGCGTTCTTGGAAAAAGGGACAGAGAGGGATACGGCTCTACTACCGCCTTTGGCAGATAGGAGCCTATTGGGTCGCCAAGAAGCTCCTGCGAAGCGTTAGGCTTGACTTGGCCCACCACGTCACGTTTGTCAACTACTGGATGCCCAGTTTTTTGCCCCTATTGCCGTTGCCTTTCGTCTGGGGGCCGGTGGGCGGGGGGGAATCGGCACCTCGTGCTTTTTGGTGGTCTTTCAGTCTCCGAGGGAAAATCTACGAGCTTGCACGCGACCTGGCCCGTAAGCTGAGTGAGCTTGACCCGTTTCTAAGGCTGGCCGCTCCGAGGGCCGCCATCGCATTCGCCACCACTTGCGAAACTGAAAAGCGTCTTCGCGCTTTGGGATGTCAGAGAGTGACCTTGCTTTCCCAAGTTGCTTTGCCTGAGGAAGAAATTGAGTTCCTGAAGGGCTTTGTAGATCGCGGGAGCAACCCCTTTCGCTTGCTGAGCATTGGCAATCTGCTGCATTGGAAAGGCTTTGAACTTAGCCTGCGCGCCTTCGCCCACTTTCAATCACGGTTCCCGGCGGCTGAGTACTGGATTATCGGGGACGGGCCCGAGAGAAAGCGGTTGCGGAAACTGGCACAAAGGCTTGGTGTGGCCGGAAGCGTCACTTTCTGGGGGGCCATTCCGCGGCGGCAGGTTTTGGAGAAGCTCGCGGAATGCGATGTGCTGCTCCATCCCAGCCTCCACGATTCCGGGGGCTGGGTCTGCCTCGAAGCGATGGCGGCTGGGCGGCCGGTCGTCTGCCTTGATCTCGGCGGGCCTGCCCTTCAGGTCACAGAGGAGACGGGAATCAAGATTCCTGCGTCCTCCCCGGAACAAACTATTCGCGATCTCGCAACAGCTTTAACGCGACTCGCCACCGACCCGGTACTCCGCGCCCGCCTGGGCCGTGCGGCGCGACAGCGTCTGCAAGAGCAGTTCAACTGGGACAAGAAAGGTGCCTTCATGATGGAAATCTACAGGAGGGCTCTGGCGGGGGCGCCAAAGGAACCATGCTAACGCTGCGATGGATGTGGGGGCTCGGGGCTTTTGTGCTGCTGGGCGTCCTGACGAGCCTTGTTGTCAATCGCTGTACTCTCGCCACCGTGATGTGCCTGCTGCTTGTGCCCCCGATTGCTTTCTTGGCTCCTTTTGCCCTAGGTCAAGGCGCGAGGAACCTCTCCACACTGCGAAAACAGCTCGCCTGGTGGCATGCGCTCTGGCTCCTGATGTTCCTCAGCACGCTTGTGTTCCGAATGCGAGATGTTCAAGCTATCAGAGAAACAGCCGTAGACTTCTGGGGGGCCTACCGAATAGTCCTTGTGGGGACCATAGGTCTCGTCTTGGCACTACGCCTTGTGCTCAGGCAGACCGAATGGATAGGCTCTCTTTTCCGCGGACTCGTATGTGCCATGGCGCTTTACGCCATCATATGCGTCGTCTCGATCTCTTGGTCGGTTTACCCCGCCTGGACAATGTATAAATCTCTGGAATACTTGCTTCTTCTAGCCCTGGTTGCTGCCATCCTGGCCACGGTTCGATCGGCAGAGGCTTTCAAGACTCTCTTCGATTGGACTTGGGTGTTGTACGGGCTCCTCCTCGCGTCGGTGTGGTTCGGCGTCCTCGTGTGGCCGCAAGAGGCCCTAAAGCAAGGTGTCGGCTTGCTTGGGTTACAACTCTACGGAGTTCTCCCCATTTTGCATGCTAACACCGTAGGAGAACTAGGAGCCATCCTCGCCACTGTAGCTCTCGCTCGGTTACTTTCTGTTACCCAGTGTCGGGCCAATAGGGCCCTTTGCACTCTGCTCTTTGCGGTCAGTCTCGTTACGCTGATTCTCTCGCAAACACGATCTGCGATCTCCGGTTTCCTCCTCGGGGCAGCAATTCTGTTCCTTTTTTCCAGACGTACACGCGCAATGGCCTTTGTCATTTCCGCGGTTGCCGTGCTGCTGCTGCTCACCAATGCCGGCGGCACCTTTTGGGCCTACTTCCTTCGCGGACAGAGCCCAGAACTCTTTCAATCCCTGAGTGGTCGCGTCGGGTGGTGGGAGTTTGGCCTGGACAAGCTTCTGGAGCGACCTTTGACCGGGTATGGCGCTTATGCAGGAGGAAGGTTTGCCGTACTGGAGGAAATGGGGGTCACAAGCACTGCAAGTACCCACAATGCTTACTTCGAGGTGATTATTGGGACCTCGTTTTGGGGCCTGATACCCGTCATCATCGCTCTGATGGGGATATGGTGGGTACTGACCCGAGTGCTGCGGAGCCCCTCCTTCGGGGGCGTCGACCGACAACTCGCGGTGGAAGCCGTGGGGGTGCTTGGAGTCATCACCGTTCGCTCTTTTCTGACTTCTCACCTGATCTGGAACACATCCTTGGTTTTTCTCCTGGTCTTAGGCTATGCCGAGTTTCTGCGGCGCAAACACAAGTCCAAAGCTGGTACCACCGCACAACTAGTGTCGGCTGAAAGGCGGTGAGGACGCGGTAGCAACGGCGAACACGGAGCCGCCTGCGAAACCTCATGAACATCGTGCTCGTTCACAACCACTACCAGCACCCCAGCGGTGAGGACGTGGTCGTGCGGTCGGAGAAGGAGTTGCTGACGGCCGCCGGGCATCAGGTGACGGAGTATGCCCGGCACAACGACGAAATCAAACATTACGGATTAAGGCTAAGAGCAATGCTGGCCTTCCGGACCGTCTGGGCGTGGGATTCCTTGCGCGACTTGCGCGCAATCCTGAACCGCGAGAAGGCGGATGTGGCCCACTTTCATAATACCCTCCCGCTCATCTCTCCGGCGGCCTACTACGCCTGTCGCGAAGCCGGTGTGCCCGTGGTCCAAACGCTGCACAACTACAGGCTTTTCTGTCCTGCTCCCACCTTCTTTAGGAATGGCCAGGTCTGCGAGGAATGCGTCCAGCATAGCCTGTGGAGGGGAGTCCGTTACGGCTGTTATCACGGCTCACGATTGGCGACAGCCACAGTGGCCCTGATGCTCGCGGTACATCGTGTGCTGGGCACATGGACGCGCAGGGTGGACTGCTACATTGCGCTCACGGAATTCGCCCGGCAAAAGTTCGTCGAGGCTGGCCTTCCAGCAGAACAGATTGTTGTCAAGCCCAATTTCGTCTATCCCGACCCGGGTAAGCGAAACGAGGGAGGGGATTACGCCCTGTTTGCTGGGCGGCTCGCGCCGGAGAAGGGGTTAGGGACCTTGCTGGACGCTTGGCAGCGTCTCCGCAACAACGTTCCGCTGGAGATTCTGGGCGATGGACCTCTGGGCATCAAGTTGCAGGAGCACGCGGCCAGTCATGGTCCTTCGAATGTCCGCTTTCGCGGGCGCTTGACCGGAGAAAGAACCCTTGAAGCTATGAAGGGCGCGCGGGTGCTCGTATTTCCCAGCCAGTGGTATGAAGGCTTCCCTATGGTGATCGCGGAGGCCTATGCCTCCGGCGTGCCGGTGATTGCCTCGCGGCTGGGGGCGATGGCGGAGATCGTCGAGGACGGGCGCACGGGTTTGCACTTCACCCCGGGCGATCCGGAGGACCTTGCTGCCAAGGTGGAGTGGGCATGGACGCACCCGAAAGAGATGGAAGTTATGGGCCGCGCGGCGCGTGCGGAATACGAGGCCAAATACACCGCCGAGCACAACTACCCGATGCTGATGGGAATCTATCAACGAGCTATCACCGCGCAGCGCGGAAGTGCCCCAAGAACATGAGAGTCGCCTGCTATTACCCTTGGCTATACCTCCGCAGTGGCGCGGAGCGGACAATACTGGAGGTGGCGCTGCGGAGCAAGCACGAGTGGACGATATATACAAATCATTTTGCCCCGACTGGCACGTATCCATGTTTCTCGAAGATCCGCGTACGTGAGCTCTCTCGCATCTCTGTCAAACGGGCGTACCTACGAACCGCGAAAGCCGCTGCGACCATACTCCTCCAGAAGCTTCCGGTGAATGAGTATGACGTGCTGATGGTCCACAGCGAAGGCCTTGGTGACCTGCTCACATTCCGCAATCACGCAAGACCGGTGATCTGTTACTGCCATACCCCGCTCAAAGTCATTCACGACCCTTATGCGCGGAAAGAATATCTGAGGAGAAATCCCGCCAAGGCGTCACTGCTCAGCATCTTTGGTGGTGTGTTTCGGTTTGTGGATCGCCTTGCGTGGAAGCACTACCGCTTCGTATTCGCCAATAGCCAGACAGTGCGCACGCGCATTCTGGAAGCAGGCTTGGCAAGGGAGGAGAGGATCGAGGTACTCCCTCCCGGTGTGGATTGCACTGCGATTGTCCCCGGCAATCACTTTGATAAGTACTTTCTGGCCGTCACACGTATCAAGTGGTGGAAAAACGTCGAACTTTCCATCGAAGCCTTCAAACGCTTCCGCGCGTCAATACCTATCTCTTCCGAGTTCAGGCTTATTGTTGCCGGTCAGGTCGATGATGGCAGCAGAGGCTACCTCCGAGAGTTGCAGGCCCTCGCGGGCACTTGCTCAGGTATCGAGTTTGTCCCCAACCCTTCGAGCACGACCCTTGATGCGTTTTATTCTTCTTGCTTCGCGGTGCTCAATACAACCCTGAATGAGGACTGGGGAATCGTGCCCATAGAGGCGAACGCATACGCAAAACCGGTGATTGCCGTGAACCGAGGCGGTCCTGCTGAAAGTCAGGTCGATGGTCAAACGGGGTTTCTTGTCCCGGCGGAGCCAGAAGCGTTTGCTCGTGCAATGGCGGTCCTTGCTGCTGATGAACACTTGGCCCGAACAATGGGTCGCGCCGGTCGAGAGAGAGTTCGCAGGTACGACTGGTCTCACTTCGTGAGGCGCATCGATGACGTCGTGGAAGAAGTGGGCAAGTGACACGCCGCTCTCTGCGCGAAACGGTGGATTTCACCTAGCCTCGACGTTCGCGACTGCCGCTGCGGGCGTTGGTTGGGGGCGCGAGGCTTTTTCTTTGCAGCGGTGCAGATTCCGGACGTCGTCGCGCAGATGGAGCGCTGGATTGAGGAGCGGCGGGGGAGCCATTTCATTGCCGTCACGGGCATGCACGGCGTCGGGGAGGCGCGGCGCGATCCCGGCTTCCGGCACGTGTTGAATAGCGCTGACTTGGTGGTGCCGGACGGCATGCCGCTGGTGTGGCTGGGGCGGTGGCGGGGCTTTGCGCTCCGGCGCCGCGTGTATGGGCCGGAATTGATGCTGGCCTTCTGCGCGCAGACGGCGCACAAGGGCTATCGACACTTCTTTTACGGCGGCGCGCCAGGCGTGGCGGAGCGGCTGGCGGAAGTGCTGCGAGGGCAGTTTCCGGGGGTGGCGGTGGCAGGGACATTTTGTCCGCCTTTCGGGCCGCTCGAAAAAATGCAACAGGTGAGACTCCTGCAACTGCTCGATGCTGCTGCGCCTGATGTGCTTTGGGTCGGCTTGAGCACGCCCAAGCAAGAACGTTGGATGTTTGAGTTCCGCGCGATGCTGCGCGTGCCTGTGATGGTTGGCGTCGGCGCCGCGTTCGATTTGAATACCGGCGGAGTGCGTCAGGCTCCGGTGTGGATGCGCGAGCACGGACTCGAGTGGCTCTTCCGCTTGCTCGTGGAGCCGCGACGACTTTGGCGACGCTACCTGATCGGCGGTTTGAGCTTTGTGTGGAACGTTTCTTTGGAACTTCTCGGGCTGAAGCGATTCGACTGAACTTCGAGGAGGCAAAAAATGAACTGGCAAGGTTGCAGTGTGTTGGTCACAGGCGGAGCCTCGTTCATCGGGTCGCATGTGGTGGATACATTGACCGAACGCGGCGCGCATGTGCGTGTAGTTGACGACCTGAGCAGCGGAAGACGCGCAAACCTCAGCGAGCATTTGGAGAAGAACCGCATCGAGTTCATTCAAGCTGATCTGCGGTCACCGGGCATCGCGGAATCAGCCGTGCGAGGAATGAAAGTCGTCTTTCACCTCGCGGCCGATCACGGCGGCCGAGGCTACGTCGATTTGCACCAGGCGGCATGCTCCACCAACTTGCTGCTCGACGGTCTGGTTTTCCAGGCCTGCCTGAAAGAACACGTCGAGAAGGTTGTGTACGCGTCGTCGGGGTGTGTTTACCCGAACTATATTCAAACCGATCCCAACAGAATCCTGTACTTGACCGAAGACATGGTCGGGCCACCCTATGATGCGGATAACTTGTACGGCTGGGCGAAGCTCATGGCGGAGATGACCCTCCGCGCTTACTACAAGGACTGGGGTATGAAATCGGCATCTTGCCGCTACTTCACAGTCTACGGGCCGAGAGGCGTCGAAAACCATGCAGTGATTGCGATGATTGCGCGCGCCTTCGTCGGACAAGACCCCTTCGTCGTCTGGGGCACCGGCGAGCAGATACGGAATTGGACCTATATTGACGACATCGTGGATGGGACCATGCTGGCGGCCGAGAATATTGAAGACGGCACGGCCATCAACCTGGGAACGATGGAGCGCATCAAGGTACTCGACGCCGCGCACGAGATCCTAAAGACGATGGGTCGCGATCCGAAGCTCGAGCTTCACCCCGAAATGCCCACGGGCCCTTACAACCGGGTGGCGGACAACTCACTCGCCCAGAAGCTACTTGGGTGGACTCCTCGGGTC
>Ga0315296_10003869_pt1 | contig 12410 bp, 12 predicted proteins | sample YL17G14_18_MG_FD_203921 | JGI IMG/M metagenome (GOLD analysis project Ga0315296, IMG submission 203921) | Sediment microbial communities from Yellowstone Lake, YNP, Wyoming, USA - YL17G14_18 | ecosystem: Environmental > Aquatic > Freshwater > Lake > Sediment | place: USA: Wyoming | collected... | reverse complement strand
ATTTCGAAAAATATATTGATGTAATACTAATGTTAAAAAAAAGTATAAGAAGAATAATACCAAGAAAATATTTACATTTTTTCTATAGAGTGTTTTTTAGATTTATTGAATTCAATATTCTTAGTTTCTTAAAGGGCTATAGTAGTTTCATTTTAGATATGCTTAAATACAAAAACAAGGAAGGAGCAGAAAAAATTAAGATAATAGATTTATATCCACAAATCTATGAAAAAATTCCAACAACACCAGTTGATTTTTATTATTTTTACCAGGATACTTGGGCAGCAGGAAAAATATTCCAGAATAAACCAGATTATCATGTTGACGTTGGTTCAACTGCTTTGTTGGTAGGTATTTTATCTCAATTTACAAGAGTATGCAGTGTAGATATTCGTCCGTTAGAAGTTAAATTAGAGGGATTGGAGTGCAAAAAAGGTTCAATTTTGAATTTACCTTTCAATGATAATTTCATATCTTCTTTAAGTTCATTATGTGTATTAGAACATGTAGGACTAGGTAGGTATGGTGATGAAATTGACCCTAAAGCAACAAATAAAGCCATATCAGAGTTACAAAGGATTGTGATACCTGGAGGATATTTATATTTATCAGTACCAATAGACAAAGAGGATACCATATATTTTAATGCACATAAAGCATTTGAATACAGCAGTTTTATCAAAAGGTTCACTGATATGGAACTTGTCGAAGTAAAGTTTATTCAGAGAAATGAAATCTATAACCCGGATGAATTAAAAAAACTTGATTTATCTGTTCTTGTTGTAGGATTATTTCACTTCAGGAAAAAAATAAAAAAACATGGGAACTGAGAGAAACGGATCAAAATCTACTAAAGACAAAGTTTTTGATATTGCTGTTACAAAGAATGGATTATTCTGGAGTTTTGCTTTTTTATGGACAATGCTTATCGCTCTTGGTTGGACAAGTGAGGAACCCAGTAAAATCCGAACAATTATTGTTGTTTTTACTGTTTTCATTTTAGCAATTCTAATCATTAGATATGCAAAGAATAAAAGTATTATAACTTCTAAAAAACTTTGGATTTTTATATTCCTAATAAAATTAACTTTGGTAGCGATTATTTTGCAGTACTTGTGGATACCAGCTTTTAATCCTCACAGAGCGATTGGTACTTTTGACCCAGTTGTATTTGATTATTATGGGAAATTGCTGGCTGAAAGTAATTTCAATATTAATTTAATTCATGGAGTTTATAATTATGTAGGTCAGATATATTATATAGGAGCAATATATTGGTTATTTGGTGTAAGTACATTTTATGTTGGAATTTTTAATGCGCTTTTTTCATTGGTTGCTTTCTTAGCGATAACAGCAATACTTGTTGGCTGTTCAGGGAATAAAAAGGGCTGGTATTTTATGGGATTAGGAATGCTTTTTCCTGAACTACTGTATTATGATGCTATTCCAGGGAAAGAAGTTATTTCAACCTGTATGGTAGCTCTGTCTATTCTATTTATATATAAATTCTTAATTAATAAAAGCACTAAATACCTTCTTTTTTTATTGTTGTCATTAGGAGTTCTTACTTCAGTTAGAGCTGTAATGTCAATAGCAGTTGTTGTTATTGGAATTATTTGGATTATTGTGAAATACAGGTATAAACTAAAGTTAATATTTTTGTATGGAGTTATTGTCGTATTTATGCTTTTTTTGTTATTACCACTTATTATAAAATACACTGGTGGTACTCCAAACACTGTGGGTACCCTTTTAAATCTATCCCAAATTGCAGAACATGGAATTAGGATAACCCCAGGTGAGAAGTTCATTGAGCATTATGTTTGCTACGTCTAACCCAATAAAAGCAATTATTTTTGCTCCAATAAGAACAATTTTCTGTTTAGTGGCACCATTTCCCAGATTGGGTATTGATTGGACAGAGATATCATGGTTGTCGAATTTTACAAGTATAAGTGTCTGGATAATCTTGTTATGTTTCCCAATCATGATGGCAGCTACATTTCAAAAACGCTGTATAAAAAGTCCACCGTGGTTTTATATAGTCCTTACCTATTGGATATTACTTTTACTTATTGCTAATGGTGCACTTATTATACATGAGAGGTACAGAGTAATGGCTGACCCATTCTTGATTGCAACTTTATTAGTTGGTATTAAATATGGGAAGCCAATAAAATTTATTTTACCAAGTTTTATACTTATTCTTTTAGGATATACGACATATTATATTTTAAAACAGTTCGCCTAAATAAATGAATATTAAAAATTTCCTTAAAAAATCTATTTTATTGAATCGTCTTAATATTTGGATGAAAGGACATTTTCAAGAATTTAAAGCAAATAGAGAACTTCTTTATTATGAGAGAGAAGCAGTTCGTAAAAACTTGAAAATTCTGGAAGGCAATGAGTTGGCAGTAGAAATTCGTCAACGGCTTGCTTCAAGAGGAATTAATCCTTTACCAAAACCAAAAGGTAATCTTCATATTTTTCTTGCTTTCGCAATAAATAATTGGGAATATATTCTTCCCATAGCATTGAAACCATTTGGGAAAGTCACAGTTTTTGAATGGAAGTCCTTAGGATTTGACCAAGATTCAAAGAATTGGCTTAAGGTACGCGATATAATGAATAAGGAAATGTTAAATGCTTTTAAGAAAGCCCACTCTGAGCAACCTGTAGATGCTGTGGTTGGATATTTATGTGGTTATAATACATCACTGGAAACTCTAACTGAAATAGGTAAAGCAGGAGCAGTTATATTTAACTTCTGCTGGGATGATAAACTTCATTTTTTAGGACCAAAAGTAGGTGGAAGATATTATGGACCGGCTGCGATTGCCTCGGCAGTAGACCTTAATTTAACAAATGCTCCAAATTCTTGTATAAAATATCTCGTCTGCGGAGGACTCTCAATGTTCTGGCCTGAAGCAGCCCATCCAGATATCCATAAGCCATACGATGTTCCTTTTGAATTTGATGTTTCTTTTGTTGGTAGCAAGTATGGATGGAGGCCAAAGTTTATCGCAAAATTGCAGAGAATGGGCATAAAGGTTACCTGTTTTGGTAATGGCTGGGAAAACGGTCCTTTATCTGATAAAGAAATGGTGAAACTATATTCCCGTAGTAAAATAAACTTGGGATTCGCCGGAATCGCACAATCTAAGAAGTTAATGTGCTTAAAAGGGAGGGATTTTGAAATTCCTATGAGCGGTGGGCTATATTTAACACAAGATAACCCTGAACTTGCATTAGTGTATGAGATTGGTAAAGAAATTATTACCTACAAAAATGGAAAGGACTGTGTTAAAAAAATAAAATGGCTTTTGAATAACCCCGATGAGGCTGAAATAATTCGTAAAGCAGGCAGAGAGCGAGCACTAAAAGAGCACACCTGGGAAAAACGTTTTGAAGATATTTTTCACTTAGCAGGAATTATGGCTTAATAATAAATAAGAATGTAAAAATTATGGATCTAGAATACACAAATTGTCCTTTTTGCAAATCAAAAAAAAACAAACAATTATTTGTAGGTAAAGATTATCTATTTTCACAAGAAAATTTCACGGTTGTAAAATGTGCATCATGTGGGTTACTTTTTACAAATCCACGAGTTAAAGAAAATCAGATTTCTTCCTATTACTATTCGGGTTATTCACCATATAAAGAAGTGAGACAGCAAACAATCCTTGAAAAAATTAAAAATAAAGTTGGACAATTTTTTGGAAATCCGCATAGAGAAATATTACAAATACTTCGGTCGATTGAAGCAAAAACAGTTTTAGAAATTGGTCCGGGCAATGGAAACTTGCTATATTTTCTAAAGGAAAATGGTTTTGAAGTTGCAGGAGTTGAAATAGATAAAACCTGTGTTAAACGCATAAGAGAGAAAGGCATTTGTTGCTATTTAGGAGACTTGAATGAAACCATAAGTGAAATAGGGTCAAAAAAATTTGATGCTGTAATTCTTTTTCATGTCTTTGAACATCTTTATCATCCCAAGGAGACATTAAAAAAGATATATGATTTGCTTAGTGAAATTGGGCTAATTTATATTAGTTTACCAAATAGCAGTTCTTTGGAAGCTAAATTGTTTGGGAAATATTGGAGGGGTTTTGATTTGCCAAGGCATATTGTGCATTATGATGTTAATAGTATTACAAAAATTCTCCTACAAATGGGATACAAAATAATTAAAATAGAGAACCAAATTTTCCCATCATCTTTTTTAGAGAGTATTGCCTTTCGTTTTTTTAGAAAAGGGAAGATGCCAGACAAACTGTATTATTCATTATATTATCCCTGGAAATTATTATGTCCTGTAATGATAAAATTCATTGGTTCTGGTGTTATAAGCGTAATTGCCGGTAAAAATAGTGGTGATAATGGATCAACAATTACTATTGTGCCAGGCAATATTAGAGATTAGAGGTTTATGCAATGAAATTATTGTTAGTCAATGCGATAAATTACCGTAGAAAAATTGAAACTGTATTCCCTCCTTTGGGTTTAGCGTATTTAGCTTCTTCCTTAAAGAAACGTTACCCTGAGGTGCAAGTTAAAATAGTAGACCGAGATATTGAGAATGCCATAAAAGATTTTCGTCCGGACGCAGTTGGGGTTTCATCTGTTTCGCAGAATTTTGGAAGAGCTATTGAGGTCGGGAAATTATGCAAATCTTTCAATTTGCCAGTTTTTATTGGGGGAGTTCATATCTCTTTACTTCCTGAATCTTTACCAAAAGCCTTTGATTTTGGTGTATATGGTGAAGGTGAAGAAACAATATTGGATGTGATTAATTACTTGTCAAATGGAGGTATATCATCTGGCTCTAGCGAAATGCAAAAAATTAAGGGATTGATTTTACACACTGAAAATGGAGTAAAACTTACAGAAGAAAGGCCCTTAATAACAAATCTGGATTCGATCCCCCTCCCGGAGAGAGAGTTATTAAATATACCTAAAGGAGGGGCAACATATCTATTTACATCTAGAGGTTGTCCATATAAATGTACGTTTTGCGCTTCAAGTAGATTTTGGGATAAGGTCAGGTGGTTTTCTGCAGAGTACGTAGTAAGTGAAATAGAGGAAATAGTCAATAAGTATAATCCTTGGTCAATTTCTTTTTATGACGATCTTTTTATAGCAAATTTTAATAGACTTGAAAAAATTGTTGAGCTTATTTGCAACAAAGGTTTAAATAAAAAAGTTAAATTTGGGCTTGCCTGCCGAGCAAATCTTGTTGATGACAGATTAGTTGAAGTATTAAAACAGCTTGATATTTCAATGATCTGCTTGGGTTTAGAATCGGGCTGTCAAAAAATTCTTTCTTATTTAAAAGGCGGAGGAATCACTGTTGAGCAAGGCCAGATTGCCATAGAGCTTCTTTCAAAGGCTAATATAAATGTTCAGGCGACTTTTATTATTGGGTCACCTGATGAAACTGAGAATGAAATTATCCAAACATTATACTTTATCAAACGGAGCAAACTAACAGATTTTAGTGTCTATATATTGACACCTTTCCCGGGCACTCAAATTTGGGATCTGGCTAGGGAACGGGGATTAGTTTCGAGTGAAATGGACTGGGGAAGACTGGATATAGAGATTGGAGACCATTTATGGGACAAAATCATACTTTCCGAAATCCCCCGGAAGAGACTTTTAGAATTGTATAATTTATTTAAATTTGAGAAAAAAAAGCGAAAATTGCTGTATGTTTTGAAAACAGGAATAAAAAATCCCTCATGGGCTCTTAATAAGATGGTCGGGTTATTCCCTTTTAAAAGAGGTTGTTAATCACACTGGAGTTTTAATACTTTATGAAAATATTAATTTATGGTGAAGGATATTTCTTTGCGATAGCACCTCAACTAAAAAGATCTCTTGAGCAATTAAATTGTGACGTAGATCTCTTTAATTGGACTTCTTATCTTTATACAGAGCGGGGGATTAATTTAAAAAATCGTACTCTCAATAGAATAATGATGCCAATTATTGCGACTAAGATAAACCGGGATTTAATAAGTTCTGTAAGAAATAACACATATGATTTTATTTTAGTAAATAATGGATGGCATCTTACAGACAGGACGATTAATACGATCAAAAAGTATACTAAGTATGTTTTAAATTGGAGCACTGATGAACTTTTCAATGATGCGTTTTCTTCTTTTATACACACCGAGTCATATTCAAAGTATGATTGTGTTTTTTCGCAAAGGAAGCATCTGTTCAGCGTTTATCGTAATAAAGGGATAAAAAGATTAGAATATTTACCTTTATTTTATTACCCGGAACATCACCTTATTGTTACTTCCGGAAATGATAGAAATATATGGGGGAGCGATATCGCTTTTATGGGAACATGGAGCAAAAATAGAGAAAAGATGATTGACTTTTTGGATGGGCATAATGTTAAAATATGGGGCGGGTACTGGAATAAAAGTAATAAAGAATTCAAGAAGAAGTTTACAATAACAAACAAAATAGCATGGTTAGAAGACATGGCCAGAGTGGTGAATTCTACCAAAATAATTATTGATGCTTTAACTAAAGAGCAGAACGATAAAATTAATATGAAGAATTATCAAGTACCAGCTTGTGGGGGGTTTCTAATAACAAATAGAACAGATGTAATATTAGAATTATTTGAGGAGGATAAAGAAATTGTCTGTTATGATTCGTACAAAGAATTGAAAGAAAAATGCGAATACTATTTGCTTCATGAAGAAGAGAGAAGTAAAATAGCAATTAACGCGCACAAAAAGGTTGTTAATGGCCAAAATACGATATTAGATGTGGCAAAAAAAATATTAGATGTCGTCAATACCTTTTAGGAATATGGGAGGAGCAATAAATGGTAGATGTGTTTAACTGTATCTGCTGTAAAAAGGAACAGGTCATACAGAAAATCAAGGGGGTAAGACGCGGATGAAATCTAAACTATTTTTTGTTACTGGCGGGCTTGGATTTATCGGCAAACATTTTGTGCAACGCTGTCTCGATATGGGCCATTTTGTAACCAACGTGGACATAGTTAATTATGCGGCTGACCGGTTCGCGAACGAGGCATTCAAGATATATAGCAATTACCGGCACATTGAGGAGGACATTGCTAATCTCAGTCATCTTCCTGAAAGCGATTTCCTGGTTAATTTTGCTGCCGAGTCGCATGTCGACAACTCCATTGCGAATAACCGGCAGTTCTGCCATTCGAACATACTTGGTGTTCAGCAGTTACTCGAGCTGACACGCGCCAAGTCCGCCTCGGGTGCGCCGCATTTCATCCAGATCAGTACCGATGAGGTCTATGGCGACATCGTGGACGGTAGGCATACCGAATCGGACCCACTGCGACCGTCGAACCCCTACTCGGCAACCAAGGCTGCTGCCGATATGCTTGTCATTGGATGGGCACGGACCTACGGGCTTCGCTATAACATCGTCCGTATGACCAACAACTACGGACCAAACCAAGACCCGGCGAAGCTTATTCCCAAGTCGGCTTGGCGTATGCGACGGGGCTTGCCGGCGATGATGCACGGCGACGGTAGCTACATCCGTTCTTGGCTGCACGTTGAGGATTCGATTGACGCCATTCTCACCATCATTGAGAAGGGGGAGCCCAATACTGTTTACAATGTGCGCGGCAACTGCGAATTGCCGAACATCGAGGTGCTGCGAAAGATCGCGGTCATTCTTATGGTTCCGGAAAAGGACGCATACTACCAGGTGCCCAACCGGGTTGGTCAGGATGTTCGCTACAGCCTTGACGACACGCGTCTTCGTGCACTCGGATGGAAACCGGTACGGGATTTTGACGAGGAAATCAAGAAGATTGTCGAGGAAGACGACTTCAAGCGGTTTCTATGACAATGCTTATCGCACGACATTATTAAAGCATATTCACCTGTATCGACAAAATATCAGTAACTAATAGGAGGTAAATGATATGAGTAAGAAAGATATCTCGGTCCAGACTTGTCCAACCGGTCCCATCGTTTCAATGACTGCGCCCTTCGAAGATGATCGAGGTTTTATCCAGACGTTGGTGGACGGAGGAATACAGGCCGTCCAGGTCATCACCTCTAAGGCGAACACTGTTCGGGCTAACCACTACCATAAAACCGATTCGCACTTTATGTATGTAGTAAAAGGCGTAATGAAGTATTTCCATCGCCCGGCAGGAGACAAGTCGGCCCCAAGATGGCTACTGGTGAAGGCGGGGCAGATGGTCTTTACTCCACCTATGGTGGAACATGCAGTTGAATTCATTGAGGACTCGGAATTCCTCAACATTACCAGCAAGCCGCGGAACCAGGGTTCGTACGAAGATGACATAGTACGTGTCGAACTCCACAAACTTTCGGGTAAAACGGGGCTGATTCAATGACGCTCTCTCATCATCACAAACGGACTGATTGTCGACTGTGCGCTTCGAGGGTACTTGAATGCGTGCTGCACCTTACGCCTACGCCTCCAGCTAACGCGCTTGTACCGGCGGCGGAGAAAGGCAAGTCGCAGGAATCCTACCCTTTAGACGTTTACCGATGTGCCGACTGTGGTCACCTGCAATTGCTCGATATTGTTGACCCCAAGGTGTTGTTTACCCACTACGTCTATGTGTCGAGTACCTCTCCAGTCATGGTTGGTTATCTCAGAGATCAATGTGCTGCTATTGTGCGCCGGTTGCATCTCAAACCTGGAGATCTGGTGGTCGAGTTCGGCTCCAACGACGGCACGTTGCTACGTTTTTTCAAAGAGGCTGGAATGCGGGTTCTTGGCGTGGACCCGGCAGACAATGTTGCCCCGGATGCAACTGAGATTGAAACCATTGCCGATTTCTTCGGTGCCGAGGTGGGCAGACGCATACGAGAACAATATGGCCCGGCAAAGGCGATATGTGCCTACAATGTTTGTGCCCACATTGATGACCTTCGCGGAGTTACCGATGGTGTCCGTGCACTGCTCGCGCCGGATAGTCAGTTTGTGTTTGAGGTTGGCTACCTGCTCGATGTTTATCGCAAGACGCTATTCGACACCATTTATCACGAGCACGTCGATTTCCACCATGTCGAACCATTGAAGCGGTTTTTCGCCAAAAATGGGCTCAATCTATTGCATGCCGAACACTCCGATATTCAGGGAGGTGCGCTGGTAGGTTATGTGGGCAGTTTGGCGGGACAGGAAGATAACACAGTTGCTGAATTTATCGCGATGGAACATGAAGCGGGGTTGCACCTTGCCGATACTTTCCACCGTTGGGGCGATATGATTAGGCACCGAGGCGAAGAACTCATGTTATTGCTACGCGGATTGAAGTCGAAAGGCAAGTCGATTGCTGCCTATGGGGCTACGGCTAAAGCCACGACATTGATGTACCACTTTGGGATAGATATCTCCGTCCTTGACTACATCGTTGACGATAATCCGCTCAAGCAGGGGATGTTCACCCCCGGATTGCATATCCCGGTGTACTCTCCAGATGTGCTCTACCAACGAAAGCCTGACTATGTTCTTTTGCTTGCTTGGAACTTTGCTGCACCGATAATCGAGAAGCACAGGCATTATGCTGGAAACAACAGCCGCTTCATCCTACCGCTTCCGAACCTAACTATCATTGGGGGTGAGTGTTAATGCAAATCGGTTTGATAGGAGCCGGTCGCTGGGGTAAGCGATACATCGAGACACTTAGTCGCATGCCCGGTATCAATCTTGCCCACTTGGCGAGCAGAAATCCAGAGAGTGTTTCACTTGTTCCTTCATGCTGCAAGGTAACTCCACACTGGCGTGATCTTTTAGAAGACACCAGTCTTGATGGTGTCATTATAGCTACGCCACCAGAAACTCACCTTGAGATAGCGATAGGAGCAATACACGCTGGCATACCGGTTTTAATTGAAAAGCCCATGACGATTTCTCTACCAGATGCTCAAAATCTAGTTAAAGAAGCGACTGATTGCGGGGTCTTAACGATAGTTGGGCATACTCACCTGTTCAGTACTGCCTTCCGCGAACTCAAAATGAAGGGTCAGTCTCTTGGCAGATTGAAAAATATACGTTCGGCAGGGGGTAGTTGGGGACCATTCCGCCCTGACACGCCGCCGTTATGGGATTGGGCGCCGCATGACATAGCTATGTCTATCGAGCTTTCTGGAAGTTATCCGTTGCACATTGATGCTAAACGGACCGGATGGATACAACAGCCACAGGGAACCGGGGAGTCCATCACCATCATATTGGGTTTCGAGTCTGGTGCTTGTGCCGAAATCCACATCAGCAATATCCAACGACATAAGCAACGGGTGTTTCAAGCCACATATGAAGGTGGTTCCCTGATTTATGATGACCTTGTGGACAATAAGCTTGTCTTCCAATTTTCTTCTAAATCAACACCGGAGCCAGTTGCGATTGATCAGTCCCTGCCGCTTACTAACCTTGTGGCTGAGTTCTGCCGCGCCATCGGCGAAGGCCAGCGGTCTAACCAGAGCCTGCAGCTTGGCCTGCAGGTAGTTAAAGTACTCGCCGAATGTCAAAAGTCCCTCAATGCTACCAATGAGAATGAATCGGGATACTCTAGAGGCTAAGCTATGCAGGTTACCATAATGCAAAATCAAATAAAACCTAAAGTTTGTGTAATAATTCCAAACAAGAATGGAATTAAACACCTTAATTATTCACTTGGCTCATTGGCAAATACAAATTATGAAAATTATAATACAATATTAGTAGATGATGATTCCGTAGATGACTCTTTAACTTTTGTTAAAAAAAAATATCCAGAAATAGAAATATTAAAAAATAATAGAAAAAAGGGATTTGCAGGAGCCGTAAATACTGGCATAAAACATGCTTTAGATAAAAACACTCAGTACGTTGCTATTTTTAATAATGATATTAAAGTATTGCCCGAATGGATAGAACTTGTAATTAACTTGTTTAATAAACTAGATAATGTTGGTTTGATTGGATATACAGCAATACCTAAAGAAAAAGAAGAACTGTTTTTTAATTGGGAAAATGTAAGGTTGGAATATGAAGAAGTAAAAGCTCCGCTTGGATGTCTATATATATGTCCGGCACCGATATTTAAACAGATTGGCTTATTTGACGAAGATTATTATATGTATGGTGAAGATAATGATTTATTTGCTCGTATTAAGAGAACAGGATATAAGATTTTGCAGACTAATATACCTGTATGGCACTACGGAGAAGGTTCTTCCGAAAATAATAAATTACTGCCAACATGGTTAGCTTACAGAAATGCTTTAAGATTTTCACTTAAGAATGAAAATATAATAGGTATATGTCGTATGCTTCTTTCTTTATTGAATCAAGGATGCAATCCATTTAGGCGAAAAAGACAAAACGATCCAGTTTTCAAAAGAATGCGAAGGTATAATTTATTATTTAATTTTGGTCTAATAATTGGTAGTATTGTATGGAATTTATACCGTTTACCCAAGACAATACAGCAAAGAAATAAAAATATATGAGAATTGCAATTAACGCTTTAAACGCTCTGGCGGGTGCAGGAATCAGTACTTTAACAAATTTATTTCATCAACTTGAAAAACTGGATAAAAAGAACGAATATTATGTAATTGTTTCTAATCGACAGAAAGAGTTAATTGATAATATACCAAGTAGGTTTAACAAGAAATTTTTTAAATATGTTCCCTGTAATCCATTCATCAGAGTTATATGGGAACAGTTGTTCTTACCGATTTATTTATACCTAAATAAGATTGATATATTATATTCTAAAGCAAATTTGACCACTATTTTTGCACCTTGTAAGATAGTACTAACTATTGAAAATTCTAATCCTTATTCTAAACTTAACTTAGAATGGTCAAAAAAAGAATTGTTAAGAAATAAATTATTGAAATATCTAGGAGCTTGTCCGACATTTCACTGTTAAAATTATTGTAAATCAGTAATATCGATAGATTTTATAAAATTATTAAATCATTTTCTAAATTATTGCAAAAATTTACTCAAAAATTCTTTTTTTAACCTCTTTATCAACTGATATCAACTATTTTAGGTTATCGCTGGTACCAATTCTCTTTCTAATGGTGTGTTTATCTGTGCTTTTATTTGCTTTACAATCTTTTTAAAGTTTAGAACACTACAGATAAGAGAAAACTCCCCGCCTGCTTTTTTAAACCCCCTTAAGCTAAAGCGCCTAAAGCCACTATTTTTTATCTGACCAAATACAGGCTCTACAATAATTTTTCTTTTTGCATATATTTCTTTTGAAGAGTTACTCCTCATCTTTTGGGCCATCGCTGCTATAAGTATTCCTTTATCATCGGTGCACATGGTGGGTATATTATTTTTGCAAGCGTAGCAACTTTTTTGGCAGGCACATTCAGAACATGCCTTAGCGGCTGCTCTAT
>Ga0315296_10003868_pt1 | contig 12413 bp, 2 predicted proteins | sample YL17G14_18_MG_FD_203921 | JGI IMG/M metagenome (GOLD analysis project Ga0315296, IMG submission 203921) | Sediment microbial communities from Yellowstone Lake, YNP, Wyoming, USA - YL17G14_18 | ecosystem: Environmental > Aquatic > Freshwater > Lake > Sediment | place: USA: Wyoming | collected... | reverse complement strand
ATGCATTGACAGGAATTTCAGACGGAAACAAGACAATAAATGCATATGCAAATGATACCTTGGGAAATACTGCACTGAATAATTCTTATGTTGTCTGGATAGACACAAATCCTCCAACAATAACTCTACCTGTTTACACAAATGCTACAAAATACAAGAGTACACAAAGTATGACATTTAATTTATCTGTGACAGACACAGGTGTTGGAGCTTCGTATTGTTCTATAAATGTTAATGGCAACTCAAATCAGACACTTGCTGTTTCAAATGGTTGGTGTAACGGGACATATGCATTGACAGGGATTTCAGACGGAAACAAGACAATAAATGCATATGCAAATGATACCTTGGGAAATACTGCACTGAATAATAGCTATGTTGTTTGGATAGACACAAATCCTCCCTCAATCACCCTACCAGTCTACACAAATTTAACTGCCAAAAAATCTTCTGATAATCTTCTTATTAACGCTTCTGTTACAGATTCTGGAGTTGGAGCTTCATATTGTTCTATAAATGTGGCAACTGCAACCGCCTCAAATGCCACCGTCGCAGTAAGCAGCGGATGGTGCAATGCCTCTTATTCTCTTGCAGGAACGTCTGAGGGGAATCAGATTATCAGTGTTTATGCCAATGATACTCTCGGTAATACTGCTCTGAATAATTCTTATGTTGTCTGGATTGATACAACACCACCATATTTCACAGAATTAATTAACCAAAGTTCTTATAATAACGAGAGTCTAAATTACAATATAGATGCCACAGACGACGGAGTGGGTTTAGACAGCTTTGCAATAGATGACACGACAAATTTCTCAATTAGTCCTTCTACAGGAGTTATCACAAACATCACAACACTTGTTGAATATTATTATGTCGTTAATGTAAGCATTAATGATACTGTTGGAAATTTAAACTGGAGTTTATGGAGTTTAGATGTAAGCGGGGGAGATACAGTAGATCCTATTGCAAATATAGGGACGAACCCTGTCGCTTACTACAACGACTTCGACGGCTCCGTAACATTTGATTTGAAGTGCTCGGACAATCTCGCTGTCAATACGCTTCAGCTCTGGGGGAACTGGTCTGGATGGCATGCAAATCAAACGAACTCTTCCCCTGTAAACGATACATGGTGGAATGTCACGGTCAATGGCATACCAGTAGGAACCTGGAAGTGGGATGCTTGGTGTAATGATTCTTTAGGCAATGAAGACTGGAGCGACGAGAACAGGACTTTCTCCATCACAACCATGACAAACTGCACGAACATAACTTCTCCAGGAATCTATTACCTCCAGAACAACATCCCCGACAGCTCATTCACTTATTGCATGAACATCTCTACTTCAAATGTGACATTGGATTGCCAAGGATATAACATTGATGGCACGGGTACTAGTTCAACCTATGGAATCTATGCCAAAAGCAGTTCTGGTAGTGAATATAAGAACATCACGATAAAGAATTGTAGCGTGACAAATTGGTATTATGGTGTTTATTTTGGGTATGTTGATAATAGTGAAATAAGAGATGTAATTAGCAATGATCATCCTGTCAGCTCTATTGGATTATACCTTATTGATTCTGATAGCAACAATTTAACTAATATAACCGCGAGTAATAATTATTATGGCATAGATCTCAATAGCGGTTATAACAACATCCTAACCAACATAACCGCAAATAATAACAGCGCGGATGGTGTAACCCTTGCATATTCTTCTAATAACCAGCTAAACAACCTAATCTCGTTGAATAATTCACGCTATGATTTCTATGCTGCAGCAAGTTCACCTAGTGAATGTAATAATAAACTGATAAATATAACTGGTACAGATAACAAACCGATAGTTTATTACAATTCCTCCATCACCATAGAAAACTGGGATAATAATGTCTCAGAGATTGTTCTTTGCAATGCAGATAATTCAGTAATAAATAATGTGACCTTGAATCATACAGATAAAAAGAACAATGCTATTCTACTGTTACAAACAGACTCTACAAATATAACAAACACTCGCGTGTATAATTCTTATAATGGTTTGTACATTCTATATTCAGCTTACAATAGATTGGTTAATATAACAGCTAACAATAATTTCCAGTCTGGATTAAGTTTTCTATCTTCTAGTAATAATAACACTCTAATCAACATAACAAGTAAATCTAACAAATATGGAGTGTTCATTGGAAGTAATATTAATAACAACACAATAATCGACAGCCGTATAGAAAGCAGCACAACTTACGGAGTGTATATCAGCTCTGGAGGTCAAACTGCTCCGAATATATTTTACAACAACTTCTTCAACAACACGAACAACGTTTACTTTACTGGAACAATATATAACAACACATGGAACACAACCAACCAGTTAGGAACAAGAATTTATTCAAGCGGTCCAAACATTGGTGGGAACTATTGGACCAACGCTTCTGGAAACGGGTTTTCGGATACTTGCGATGATACGAATACTAACGGTTTCTGTGATAATGCATATAATGTTACGAATGGGGTGGCTTGCACGCCTGAAGTGAACTGTAGTGGTAATGTTGATTATTTGCCTTATAGCAATAAATATTTATCTAATTATTTAACAAACTGTACGAACATAACTTCTCCAGGAATCTATTACCTTCAGAACAACATCCCAAACAGCTCATTCACTTATTGCATGAACATCTCTACTTCAAACGTGACATTGGATTGCCAAGGATATAACATTGATGGCACGGGTACTAGTTCAACCTATGGAATCTATGCCAAAAGCAGTTCTGGTAGTGAATACAAGAACATCACGATAAAGAATTGTAGTATGACAGATTGGTCTAACGATGTTTATTTTGAGTATGTTGATAATAGTAACATAAGAGATGTAATTGGTAATGAGCACTCCTCCAACTCTATTGCATTATCTCTTTATTATTCTGATAACAATAATCTAACTAACATAACCGCGAATAATAGCAATCAGGGGATATTAATTCAATACTCTAATTATAATCAATTAACCAACATAACAGCAAATAATAACAGTATATATGGTATAAATCTTGTTAATTCCCAAAATGCTCAAATAACCAATGCAACCTTGTTGAATAATTCATGGTATGACTTTTATATTGATACAAATACCAATCAATATTGTAACAATAAACTGACAAATGTAACCGGTACAGATAACAAACCGATAGTTTATTACAACTCCTCTGTCACTATTGAGAACTGGAATAATAATGTCTCAGAGATTGTTCTTTGTAATGCAGATAATTCAGTAATAAACAACGTGACCTTGAATCATACGGACAAAAAGAACAACGGCATCTTATTAGTTTTATTAAATTCTGTCAACATAACAAATATACAGGCCTATAATGTCCGTTATGGCCCTCATCTTAGATATTCTTATAACAACATCTTAACTAATATAACTGCTAATTCTAACACATACGGATTATATTTTACCTATTCTGATAACAATACTTTAACCAACATAACAGCCAATTCTAATAATATTGGTTTTTATATTATCGGTGATAACAACACAATAACTGGCAGCCGCATAGAAAACAATTCCCAATATGGAATCTACATCATTAATGCAGGACAAACAAATCCTAACAAAATCTACAACAATCTCTTCAACAACACGAACAACGTTTACTTTTCTGGAACAATATACAACAACACATGGAACACAACCAATCAACCAGGAACAAGAATTTATTCAAGCGGTCCAAACATCGGGGGGAACTATTGGACCAACGCTTCCAGCAATGGATTCTCAGACACATGCATTGATAACAATTATGACGGTTTCTGCGATAATGCTTACAATGTAACCAACAATGTTGCTTGCACGCCTGAAGTGAACTGTAGTGGTAATGCTGATTATCTACCTTATAGCGATGAGTTTGGGGGGCCTACAAACTGTACGAACATAACTTCTCCAGGAATCTATTACCTCCAGAACAACATTCCTGACAGCTCATTCACTTATTGCATGAACATCTCTACTTCAAACGTGACATTGGATTGCCAGGGATATAACATTGACGGCAAGGATACAATTGCAACCCATGGGATCCATGCCAAGAGCAGTTCTGGCAGTGAATACAAGAACATCACGATAAAGAATTGTAGTATGACAGATTGGTATGATGGTGTTGATTTTGAGTATGTTGATAACAGTAAAATAATAGATGTAATTAGTAATGATAACCCGGTCAACTCTGCTGGATTATATCTTACTGATTCTGATAACAACAATTTAACTAACATAACTGCAAATAATAATTATTATGGTATATATCTCAATTTTCTTAATAACAATATCTTAACCAACATAACTGCAAATAATAATAGCATGAATGGTGTAGCCCTTCAATTTTCTTATAACAACCAACTAAACAATTTAATCTTATTGAATAATTCACAGTATGATTTCTCTGTTACAGCAAGTACATCTACTACATGTAATAATAAATTGATAAATGTAACTGGTACAGATAACAAACCGATAGTTTATTACAATTCCTCTGTTACTATTGAGAACTGGGATAATAATGTCTCAGAGATTGTTCTTTGCAATGCAGATAATTCAGTGATAAACAACGTGACCTTAAATCATACAGACAAAAAGAACAATGGTATTCTAATACAACAAACAGACTCTACAAACATAACAAACACCCGTGTGTATAATTCTTATAATGCTTTGTACATTCAATATTCCAATAACAATAGATTGGTTAATATAACAGTTAACAATAATTCCCAATATGGGTTATATCTTCTATCTTCTGATAATAATAATACCATAATCAACATAACAAGTAAATCTAACAAATATGGAGTGTTCATTGGAAGTAGTACTAATAATAACACAATAATTGACAGCCGCATAGAAAACAGCACAACTTACGGGGTGTATATCGGCTCTGGAGGCCAAAATGCTCCGAATATATTATACAACAATCTCTTCAACAACACGAACAACGTTTACTTTTCTGGAACAATATACAACAACACATGGAACACGACCAACCAGTCAGGAACAAGAATTTATTCAAACGGGACGAACATTGGAGGAAACTACTGGACCAACGCTTCTAGCAATGGATTCTCAGATACGTGTGTTGATAACAATTATGATGGTTTCTGCGATAATGCTTATAATGTAACCAATAAAGTTGCTTGCACGCCTGAGGTAAACTGCAGCGGCAATACAGATTATCTGCCATATAGTAATAAATATGGCGGCATCATAACAAACTGTACGAACATAACTTCTCCAGGAATCTATTACCTCCAGAACAACATATTGAACAGCCCATTCACGTATTGCATGAACATCTCCACTTCAAACGTGACATTGGATTGCCAGGGATATAACATTGACGGCAAAGATACAAGTTCAACCTATGGAGTGTATCTTGCTGGCGATGTTTTTACTGGCGACATTACTAATATCACGCTAAGGAATTGTAACATTACTGATTGGTATCATGGAGTGTATTCTATGTACGTTAATAATAGTATACTAGATAACCTAACTGCAAGTTCTAACACCATAACAGGTTTTCATATCCAATACACGGAGAATACCAACTTGACCAACATAACCGCAACGGGTAATGGCGATAGTGGACTTAACTTAGAGAGCAGCCGGAACCTCAAAGTCACCAATGCATCCTTAATAAATAATACGAATTTTGACTTAAAAGTTAACCCACAGGACTATTCATATTGTAATAATATACTGACTGATTTAGTTGGTACTGGTAACAAACCCATAGTGTATTATAATTCTTCTGTCACCATACAGAATTGGAATAACAATGTTTCTGAGATTTTCTTGTGCAACGCAGATAATTCAGTAATAAACAATGTAACAATCAATAATGTAAATAAGAATGGCACAGGTATTTATTTAATTTTAACTGATTCTACAAACATAACCAACACCAGCGTGTATAATGCTTCCTATGGATTTTTGATTACCTCTTCTAATAATAACACCTTTATTAATTTAAACGCCAGTTTCAACTATAACGATGGATTCTACCACGCTTTCTCTGATAACTGTCTATTATCAAACATAACTGTCAACTCTAATAGTAAGGGCATAACCATTGGCTCAGGGAGCGATAATAACACAGTGACTAATTGCATAGTGACAAACAATACTGATGGAATCTATTTTAACTGGGGCCCTGGTCAGACAATTCCGAATATGATTTATAATAACTTATTTAACAACACAGACAATTTTGACTATTCCGGAACAATATATAACAACACATGGAACACGACCAACCAGTTAGGAACAAGAATTTATTCAAATGGAACGAACATTGGTGGAAACTACTGGACCAATCCTTCTGGAAACGGGTTTTCAGATACTTGCGATGATACAAATACTAACGGTTTCTGTGATAAGGCTTACAACGTAACCAATAATGTTGCCTGCACACCAGAGGTAAACTGCAGCGGCAATACTGATTATTTGCCTTACAGCGATGAGTTTGAGATTTCGAATGCTGCACCAACCACACCTACAAACATAACATGTAATGGCGGCAGTTGCAACATTTCAGTCGATACCTCTGTTGACATAAATGCTTCTGGCTCAACAGATGCTGAGAGCGATGCAATAAATTACACAATCGAGGCTTCTTTACAAAATACAACAATAGTAGAGAATACAACTGATGTAAGCAAGGTAGGAGAAAGTGGTGGAGTTACAGATTATACAGGAAGAGAATGTTCAGAAGTTTGGGGGTTTGATTGCGGTTTAGCTATAGATTCAGACAATACTTATGATACTTGTGCAAATACAGTAGGAAATGATGAGCACATTTCAAAGATGTGGGTGAATGCTACAGTTGTAAAGTATGGAGATACTATAAAAGTAACCTGTCAAGAGACTCCTTCATATTCAACTGATGATGAGTGTATGTCTTACAGAAACTCAACCACAGAAACGTGGAGACAAATAGCGTGTTGGAGTACAGCATGGATCGCAAACACAAACTATTCAACTACTTTTACTCCAGACAATGTTGTTGGCGAACACCAAGTTAGATGTTCAATTCAATATCAAGCTCTTACCGCTTGTCCTGGAACAGACACTTGTTTGACAGGTGGGGGATATTATGATAATGATGATATGAATTTCACAGTTATTGAGGAGGGAGGGGGGGAGGCATCAAGCGAGACAAACACAACAGAAACAAATTATACTGATGTTGATTCTGCTTATAAGAGCATAAACAACATAACGATAAAAGTAGAAGTAGATTCTTATGATCCTCGTGCATCTGTAAACCAATCAACAAATGACCCCGACTTGTGGCTTGATATTTATAATGGAACAGACTGGATTCCTATTGGAGAATTTAATCTGAATGAAACTTATACGGGAACAGAATTAGACACAACAAATTACAATTTTTCTTTAACAACAACAGATTCTGGAATTCTTTCTGGTTGGCAAACTTCAACAAACCAGGATTTCAGTATAAAAGGAATTTACATGGACCATAACACAACTCTCGGCGATGAAGTCAACTACACAAATGTCTGGATTACAATAAATGGAATAAAATGGACAATAATAGGAAATCACACACAAACAACAGATCTGACATGGGACACCTCAGCTATTAATGCACAAACAGGTATTGATTTAAGGGCAAGAGCAATAGATAATGGAAGCAACACATACTCATCCTATTATACAAAAAATGCTTATTTGAATATAAGCCATGCAGCAGAAAACCAAGCACCAACAATTCCTTTTGTCCAGGCAATTAATCCACAAGACCCAACAATAGGAAGCACAAAATCAATAGAATTTAACTTTACTGCAACAGACACAAACGGCTTTGGTGATATTGACAACAGCACTGCTGATGCTTATTTTCAGAGAGCAGGAGAATCAACACGTTCAAATATCTCTTGCATGGCAAGAAATGCCTCAACAAATAGCATCACCTTCACATGTACAATTGATATGTGGTATTTTGATGAAAACGGAGATTGGACAATAAATGCAACAATAAAAGATAATTCTGCAGAATATGCTGAAAATTCGTCGACAACTTTCGCTTATAATTTATTAACAGCAATGGTTATATCTCCGAATGCAATAAACTGGGACGAAATAAATCTTCCTGACACAGATATGGGCTCAACTGATGACCCTATAACGATAAATAACTCGGGAAATGCCAAGCCATTGAATATAAATGTAACTGCTTATAATCTACGGGGAGAACAAACCATAACCCAATTTATTTTTGCAAATAATTTCACAATTGAAGATGTTTCTCAAGGTTGTTCAGGAACAGCAATGCAGAATGCAACCTCAATCAACATAACATCTGCAATTCTTTATCGCGGAAATAACTCATTGAATTATAACAATGCAACATCCGGACAAGAGCAGATATTCTTCTGTTTGAAAGGAGTTCCTCAGGACATCAGTGCGCAATCATATTCATCCTCTGCATATGGTGCATGGGAAATAAGAATACTTCTGGTTGCAGTAATTCCTGCAGCAAGAAGAAGAAAGAAGAAACTAAAGAATTCAAAGAAATATATCTTAGAAGGATTAACTATTCCTGCAATAATATTCTCAAGAGAGCTTGGAGCATTAGAAGCTCTTGTCAAATATATGAAAGAAAATCTGAAGATTAGCTATAATATAATTTCAGAATTATTGAACCGTGACCAGAGAACAATATGGACAGCTTATCACAAAGCAATTGAAAAACAACCAGAAATGATAGAAGTTAAAGAAACTGATAAACTACTTCCAATAGCTGCATTAAAGAACAGAAAGCTTACAATATTAGAATCTATAATAATTTACATGAAAGGTAAAGAAATAAAATTCAGTGAGATTGCAGAAATAATCAAGAGGGACCAGAGAAACATCAGGACAACATATCTAAAAGCAACTGAAAAACTAAAGGAAAAAGAAATTAAAGAACTCATAAAAACTAAGATTGAGATAAATATCCCTGCAACAATCTTCTCAAGAGAGCTTGGTGGTCTTGAATCTGTAGTCAAATATATGAAAGAAAATCTAAATATGAATTACAGTGAAATAGCTAAAAAGCTTGGAAGAGACGAAAGAACTATCTGGACAGCTTATCAGAAAGCAATTGAGAAACAATCTGAAATAATAAAAGTTAAGAAAACCTTAATGTTCATACCTATTTCCTTATTCAAAAATCTAACAGTTCTTGAATCATTGATTATATATCTCAAGAAAAAAGGATTCAAATTCACTGAAATAGCTAAGCTTCTTGAAAGAGACCAGAGAAACATCTGGACGATATATTCAAGAACAAAAAAGAAATATAATAAACATCACAGTGAAGAAATGTTTAAAAACTAATCAGGATTAATTATTAAAGAATGAAAAGAGGAAAATTGTTAATATTTCTTGGCATAATTTTAGTATTATCTGTATCTCTCATATCTGCAGGATTTTTTTCTGATTTTTGGGGAAAGATAACAGGATATGCAGAATCTGGACAAGCTTCTGTAAACATTACTATCGGAAATGCTGCACCAACAATTCCTTTTGTCCAGGCAATAATAGCACAAGACCCAACAATAGGAAGCACAACATCTATAACATTCAACTACACTGCAACAGATACAGATGGTTTTGGTAATCTTGACAACACCACTGCCGATGCTTATTTCCAGAGAGCAGGAGAATCAACAAGAAGTAATACCTCTTGTGATGCAAGAAATGCCTCAACAAACAGCATCACCTATTCATGTACGATAAAAATGTGGTACTTTGACCAAAATGGTGCATGGACAATAAATGCAACAATAAAAGATATCAATAGTGCTTATGTAGAAAATTCTACAACAACATTCACTTACAATATCATGCCAGCAATGACAATGTCGCCAACATCTTTAACCTGGCCGGCAGTTGGTCTTACTAGTACAAACATCGAAGCAAATCAAAATATAACAGTAAACAATTCAGGAAATGATATAGATTTAAACATAAATGTAACAGCTCTCAATCTACGGGGAGAAACAACCACTACACAATATATTTATGCAAATAACTTAACTGTTAAGAATGAAACACAAGGTACTTGTACTGTAACAGCAATGGTTAATGCAACTTCAATCAATGTAACCTCTGCAATTCTTCAGAGAGGTAATAATTCTTTGAATTATTGGAATGCAACATCAGGACAAGAACAAATCGTCTTCTGCCTTAAAGGAGTTCCTCAAGACATTTCAGCACAATCATATTCCTCCTCTGCCTATGGTTCATGGACAGTTGCAATTATAACATAAAATTTAAATGGTATATAATACAAATAATAAAATGATAAACAAAAAAGGGCATGTGAATTTTAAAGCAAAGAGCTTTGTTTTGTTGGTTCTTGCATTAGTTTTTTCCATTTCCTTAATTTCATCAGCAGGCGTCGCAAGTTCATACTGGGATGATAATCCTCTAAAGCTCGCGCCAGGAGAGTCCACTACAATTTCATTAAGATTACAAAATGAAGAAGACGAGCAGATTACAATGGGGGTATTTCTTGACAGTGAAATAGCTTCTCTGATTGACGGCACAGAATATAATGTTCCTCCAGGAAGAGTAAGTGTGCCTGTTTATATAAAAGTTTCAATTCCAAAAGATGCAAGCATAGGAACAGAATACATAATTCCTGTTTCCTTCAAGCAGATAGCATCTGGAGAAGGAGGAATGCTTAGAGTTGCACAAGGAATTACTGGTAAGGTTCCCATAGAAGTAGTTGGAGAAAAAGAAAGTGAACTATATTCAGGAGAAGCCGGGGGAGGATTAAGTCTTACCTGGATAATTGTGGGTGTTTTGGTTTTAGTCATATTGATTTTTATATTTGCTGCCAGAAGAAAGCGAAAAAAGAAAAAATAACTCCTTCTCAACAAATTTTAAATAATAACTAATCCATTATAGATTATGAGAAAAAAGCTGGTGATTATTATATCCCTGTTTGTATTAATCTTGGTCAGCATTATAGCATTCATAACATATTCAAATTATATAAAAACAAAAGAGGCTGTGACAGGTAAAATAGTCACAGGAGAAGCAACAGATGCTAATTTTGCAATTTCCATCTCTGTGACAGTAGAAACTCTTGAGGTAACTCTTATCTACCCTGAAAATAAAACCTATATAACAACCAAAAATCTCTGGCTCAATTATTCCAAAAGCAATGCTTATTTTGTGTGGTATAGCATTGATAATGTGGAAAATATAACCCTCACAGAAAATATTCTTTTTAATACCACTTTAGGACTTCACACAATTAGAATTTATGCTAATAACACTGAAGGAGTCCTTGTATCAGATAGTGTGACTTTTACTGTTGATTCCAGTAAATTTAGAGTTATTTATGATGAATATGCAGGTTCAACAAAAGGCACCTCAACAGATTTCAATAAATCCTCTTATGAGAACCTGCAGGACCTAAGCAATATTGTCCTTGAAAATACTGACTGGGGAAAAATTCAGTTTTATGAAGGAATCAATATGACTAATGATGCAGATTTCAGTGACAGCGAAACAAATCTCGATAATAACACAAATATATCAAAAAACAGAATTGAGATAAATTCAACAGCTCTTCCAAATTTCAACACCTCCGCAACCCTCTATCTATATAATTTAACATTTTCTGACCCGAGAGTTTTAAGAGATGATTCTGTCTGTCCAGATACAATCTGCACAGAAATAGATTATACCGGGGGGACTCTGATTTTCAATGTCACACAATTCACTGTTTATTCTGCAGAAGAAACTCCTGAAGAAGCTGCTCCTGCAGCTGCTCCTAGTAAAGGTGGAGTGTCGCTAACAATTAAAAGCTTTACTATAAGTCCAGAAGAAATAAAAGTTAAATTAAAACAAGGACAAACAACTGCGGAAACCATCTTAATAACAAACAATGGAAACCAGAAGTTAAGCTTTTCAATAACAAACCCAAAACTTGAAGAATTCTTAAAGATAACTCCAGCAAATTTCACTTTAAATCCAGGAGAATCCAAAACAATTGTTTTAGACTTTTTAGTTAGAGAGAATACAATTCCAGATTTATATATAGGAAAATTCATAATAAAAGCTGATGGTATAGAAAAAGAAATTTTGACTGCTATAGAGGTTGTAACCAGGGGGCCTTTATTTGATGTTGGAGTAACTATCCCAAACAGATTCTTGTATGTTCTTCCAGGAGAGGAATTATTCTCAGAAATAAAGCTTTTCAACTTAGGGCAAGTGGGAGAAGTAGATTTGCAAATAGATTATATAATAAAAGATGAAGATGGAAATGATATCATCGCAGAACATGAAACAGTAGCAGTGGCAACTCAAACTACT
>Ga0315296_10003867_pt1 | contig 12415 bp, 5 predicted proteins | sample YL17G14_18_MG_FD_203921 | JGI IMG/M metagenome (GOLD analysis project Ga0315296, IMG submission 203921) | Sediment microbial communities from Yellowstone Lake, YNP, Wyoming, USA - YL17G14_18 | ecosystem: Environmental > Aquatic > Freshwater > Lake > Sediment | place: USA: Wyoming | collected... | reverse complement strand
TTGATACTGCAGGTATTGCAATATCAACTGAAGTGTCTCAGCAACATTACCCTTCTGTTGCCTTTGACGGGAACAACTACCTTGTTGTTTGGCAAGAGAACCGAAATGGTCATTCATGGGACATTTATGGTGTCCGAGTCGATCAAACAGGTAGAATGCTTGACTCATCGGGTATTGCCATCTCAACCACTATATATGATCAAGAATGGCCGGCAGTTACTTTTGGCGGTGAAAACTACTTAGTCGTTTGGCAGGACCACCGTATGCCTTGGGATATTTATGGTGCTAGGGTGGCTCGATCAGGAGTTGTCCTCGATACACCAGCGATTGCCATATCAACTGAAAATGAGTTTCAAATATATCCCTCGGTTGCTTTTGATGGGATCAACTATTTTGTAGTATGGCAAAGCCAGTTTGGCGGTCCATACAGTATTAACGGTGCCCGCATTAATCAAGCCGGGGAGCTATTAGATTCAAACAGCATTGTTATCTCAAATGCTGCAAGTCAATATTTTCCTTCAGTTGCCTTTGATGGTACAAACTATTTGGTTGTGTGGTCGGACTCTCGCAACCCTTATGGCGATATTTACGGCGCACGGGTTTCTCCATCTGGCAATGTCATTGATCCAAACGGTATTGCAATCTCCACTGCTTATTATTATCAACTTTGTCCTTCGGTTGCCTTTGATGGCACAAACTGTTTTGTTGTGTGGCAAGACTATCGTAGTGGTTTTTCTTATGACATTTATGGTGCTCGTGTTGATAAATCAGGTATAGTACTTGATACTGTTGGCATCTCTATTTCAACCAGGATAGGCAAGAAGTACAATCCATCTGTTGCCTTCGATGCTATTAATTATTCAGTAGTATGGCAGGACTCTTTCGGTCTCTCACCTTGGGATATTCGAGGGGTTAAAGTAACCACTGCTGGAATTGTTATTGATTCTTTCCCTATCTCGTTTCAACCAGGAGACCAAGTTTATCCAACCATTGCTCATGGTCAAGGCGATCAGGTGTTTGTAGTTTATTCCGGTTGGGCCGATTCTATCAATCACCGACCTGCTAACACCATGCGGATCTGGGGGAAGTTCTTAGGCCCGGTTGGCGTAGAAGAAGCCAGAAGTCAGCAACTAGAAGCTAGAAATGCACTTCAGATCTATCCCAATCCATTCCGACGCCAGACGCAATTCACTTTTTACAGAGGGCAAAGTGCTAAAAGCATAGCGTTAAAGATTTTTGACGTTTCTGGAAGGGTGGTCAAAGATTTTGATTTGTCGTCCCTCGTCTCTCGTCCTTCGCAAGTCGTCACCTGGCATGGAGACGACAACTCCGGCAAGCAACTTCCCTCCGGTGTTTACTTCTGCCGATTGGAGGCAGGGAATGTTAGTTTAACGAAGAAGGTTGTGAAATTGGAATAGGATAATGATAAAAAAAGTAATAGGTATATTGTTTTTTGTTAGTCTACTGATTCATGCTCAACAGGGCGTTACGTCTGCACCTTTCAATGTCGGTGAAATCATCGAAAAGGTGTCCCACCATCCGGTCAGGGAAGGGGAGAGGATTATTATTAAGGACCGAGCGTATGACGCTTCTTTTGATGAGAGCGGTGTGATTGTAAAAGGAAGAGAGACAAAAGTGCCAGCTGAAGATTTGGTTATTCCTATATTGGGCAAACCTGAGGTAAGAGATGGCAAGGTTGTTTATCCTACTTCTTATGGTGAAATTGTGTTTGAGGGCACAAGTCGTGGTCTGAGATATGAAGAGACGGGTCATTCTTCGGTTTTTACCTCACCAATCAACAAATATACTGGCAATGTGGCACGACTTTGTCATTCTGACCCTGAGGTTCTTTCAGGGGAAGAATCTCCCGAGATGATTCGTTCCACTCAGCATGACAGAAATGATGAGATTGCCACACTCCCTTCAGTCGCTCGCAATGACAACAATGAAGGTGGGGGTGCATTTTCCACCACCGGAGAGTTTCTGATTGATACGAACGTGGTTTATGTGGCGCCCCCAAGTTCTGAAAATGCTTCTTCGGTTGCTTTTGATGGCGCAAACTATCTTATCGTGTGGCACGATAAGCGCAGTGGTTTCCGTCCTCAAATTTATGCCACGCGGGTAAATAAAGCAGGTCTTGTTCTTGATCCTGCCGGAATTGCTGTCTCAACAGAAGCTTATGGTCAATGGTTTCCTGCAGTTGGCTTTGGTGGCACAAACTATCTGGTCGTGTGGCAAGACGAGCGCAACGGTTCCTATGATATCTATGGTGCTCGAGTGAGCCAGTCAGGTATGGTTCTTGATCCAGCCGGAGTTGCTATCTCGACTGCACCGGATAGTCAATGGTTTCCTTCAATTGCCTTTGATGACACCAACTATTTAGTGGTGTGGGCTGACTGGCGTCCCGGCCTTTATAATTCTGATATTTACGGTGCCCGTGTTGGGCAAACAGGGGTGGTTTTAGACCCAACCGGAATTGCTATATCGACCGCAGTTCAGGGTCAATATTATCCCGCCCTTGCCTTTGATGGTACGAACTATCTGGTTGTGTGGCAAGACCATCGCAATGCATCCGAGCAGGACATTTATGGTTCAAGGGTAAGTCAATCTGGTGTGGTTATTGATTCAACAGGGATCCCTATTTCGACCGTGGCACAAACTCAAAGAACTCCATCAGTGGCCTTTGATGGTGCGAACTATCTGGTGGTGTGGTGCGATGCACGTAGTGGTTTAGGTGACATCTATGGTGCGAGGATAAATCAATCCGGGGTTGTTCTCGACTCGGCCGGGATTGCTATCTCGACTGCACCTGTGTATCAAGGTCTTACAGCGATTGCTTTTGATGGTAAGAACTATCTTGTGGTATGGGAAGAGTTGCGGGGTAGTAATTATTATGACATATATGGCACCAGGGTTAACCAATCTGGTATACCACTTGATTCAGCTGGAATTGCGATTTCAGCTGAACCCGACTATCAATCGCACCCTTCGATGGTTTTTGATGGCACAAATTTTCTTGTCGTATGGGAGGATTCGCGCAACATCGAAACCGTGCCTGATGTCATAGGGGCTCGAGTGAGTCAATCTGGTACGGTCATTGATCCGATTGGAATACCTTTTTCAACCGCAGCTAATTATCAATATTCCCCTGCTGTTGCATTTGATGGTACGAACTATCTGGTTGTGTGGCAAGACTATCATAGCGGATCGGAGTATGATATCTATGGAGTTCGGGTGAATCAATCGGGGACGGTCATTGATCCCGCAGGAATTGCCATCTCAACTTCCTCTCGTTGGCAATCGTTGCCTTCTGTAACCTTTGGTGGCACAAACTATCTGGTCACTTGGGAAGACCAGCGCAGTAGTATATATTATAGTGATGTCTACGGTGCTCGAATAAGTCAATCTGGGACCGTTCTTGACCCAGATGGGATCCCTATTTCGACCGCAAGAGATTATCAAGGGTATCCTTCGGTTGCTTTTGATGGCATAAACTATATGGTTGTATGGCAAGATAGGCGTAACGGAGGTAACGACATCTACGGTGCTCGAGTTAATCAAACAGGCGTGGTTTTAGACTTAGATGGGATTCCCGTTTCGGTCGGAGCTTGGCATCAAATGGTTCCCGCCGTCGCTTTCGATGGTGCCAACTATCTGGTCGTATGGCAATATGAGCGTACTCATCAGTATTATACTGACATTTATTGTGCTCGGGTTAGTCCATCAGGATTGGTGTTAGATTCAGCTGGAATTTCTATTTCAACTGCGATAGATTATCAAGGCAACGCTGCAGTTGCCTTTGATGATACAAACTTTCTAGTCGTATGGGAAGACTATCGCAGCGGTTCAGAGTATGATATCTATGGTGCCAGGATAACTCAATCTGGTATAGTGCTCGATACAGCCGGAATTGTTATCTCAACTGCGCCAAACTATCAAAAAGATCCTTCAATCAATTTTGATAGTATAGACTATTTGGTTGTATGGGATGATTTACGTAATGGTTTTTATGCTGATGTTTATGGCGTGAAAATAAGTCCATCAGGAACAATAGTAGATTCATTTACGGTGTCGCTGCAACCAGGAACCCAAGTTTTACCTGCATTAGGCTATGGCCAAGGCAACCAAATACTTATCACCTATGCCGGTTGGACTGATTCGATCAATCACCGGCCGGCCAACACCATGCGGATCTGGGGTAAGTTTTTGCCGCCAGTAGGAATTGAAGAAAACGCTCAACGCTTGACGCTAAACGCGCAACGCTTTTTAGAGGTTTATCCCAATCCGTTCAGGCGAAGCCTGCGTATAGCGTTTAGCGTAGGGCGTGATGTGAAGGAAGTAAGCATAGGGCTAAGTGCAAAGAGCATAGCGTTAGAGATTTTTGACGTTTCTGGAAGGGTGGTCAAGGATTTTGATTTGTCGTCCCTCGTCTCTCGTCCTTCGCCGGTCATCGCCTGGAATGGCGATGACGACTTCGGACGTCCTCTTCCTGCCGGCGTCTACTTCTGCCGACTTGAAGGCGGTGATTACAGCGTGACAGAAAAGATCGTGAAATTGAAATAGCAGTTATTTCCGTCGCACCCTTCTGCTGTCCATCGCCACACTCCAGAAGTGACGGGAAAATATCTGCGTCCAATCCGATATAAAAGAATCATCTGAAACAATAACTCAGGCTTAGAACCCACTCCACGGTATCGTACCTGTAGATCTCCTGCTCGGTCCCGGCATTGAGCTCAAAGCCGTGAAACTTCAGGCCAAAGCCATAGGTGGGACCGGTCAGTTCAGCGTCAGGGCTGTAGTAATACCCGCCCCGCGAATAGAAGTGCTCGAAAAAGGCCAACTCCAGCCCGACCCCAGTACTCATGTGTGACCCAAGGTTGTACAGGGCGTGGCTGGCATCACGCAGATCGGCCGCCGTGACCGTGGCCTTGAAAGCTTCCCTATCTATGAGATTGATACTGGCCATGGTTCTGACCACACGCGGCAGAGGATGAATCCGCGCATAGTCCATGCCGTAGGTGTAGCGAATCTTCGAACCGACGTTCTGCATAGCCAGGCCGACTAACACACCACGTGTGGGCCTGAGCGCCACGCTGAAGTCAAAGCCAAGCGCGGAACCAACGCCGTCGTAGAGTGGCGGCCAAATTGTCCATATGTACCCTGGAGGAGCATACGGAAGGTGGGAACGGATGTACTTGGCCGCGGTGCCGACGCCTGCTTTGGACGAAATACTGTAGCCAGCACCGATCGCAACTGCGTACTGGCAGAGTCGACCCACCGCCGGATCGTATCCCCAGTCAAGCATGTTAACGTACGCGCCAAAGCCGAGTCCGGTACGCACCGGCAAGGCGGCCGCAGCTAGTCGGTATTCGCCTTGACCTGCGACATCGCTGCAACTGAACGACAGAGAAGCAGCGGGTCTTTCCAAGAAAGCGAGAGCCGCTTGGTTTGCATACGTCAACGACGCATCGTCATTCAAACCGGTCCCGGCCATTGCGATGTTCCTTGCTTCGGGCCAGTCAAGCAGGAACAATGGACTTGGATATGTGGCGTGATCGACTTCAGCAATGATAGTTAGCACCAAAAGAATCAAGCTCATTCCGGGGCCCCTGGCCCAACTGTAGCCGCAAGCATCCGGAGTACAAGGGAATAGTCCTTGCACAGAATGGTCCCCGGCAACTGGATTCCTATCGACAAAGACAGGAACATGGCCGAATGCATGTGGTTACGTCTTCCGTTTCTGATTTGTCCTTTCTTCATGAATGCTAATGTATCTTAGTCCTTGGTGGGCAGAAGTCAATGACCAACCGAGAAATGACGAGAATAGAAAGCGCCGGCTCTGGTTTTGAAAGTCGATACTACGTCACTTCGACAATTCTCGTATTGACGTAGTGTGGAATTCGAGTATCTTGTGCATTGTGGATATGAGGAGGTATGTGAAGGCATGAGAAGGCGATTGCCCGAGACGCAGTACCGAGGATCGCGGCTGTGCCGGGTGCTGGGCAACCCAACTGCGTATCAGGTTCTGTATTGCCTGATGAAGCAGCCGAGGTCGCCCTCGGATCTGGCCGAGGAGATTGGCTTGTCACTCCAGACCATTTCCGACACGCTCAGGAACCTGCGCAACGTCGATATTGTACGGTATGATACGGTCAACAAGAACAAAATCTACTACGTGAAAGACTCAACGTTATTCTCCATTTTCAAAGAGATTGAAACCTTTGTTGAAAAGATGCGTTCAAAAGAGTGGTGAGAGTAACCTTAAGGTTATTCGGATCGGGCTGTCTGTTTCTTCTTCAACCGAAGCAGAATTCGCAAATCTTCCTTGTCCTTGGCTCGGGCGACCGCCTTCTTCATTCTTATCAAGTCGTCCAGACTGGCGAAAAACACCGTAGTGTTCTTGTTATCTTCTAATGATCTCAACAGGCTTTCGATATCCATTTTTTATCAGCATTTCCTTGATTTGGTTGGACCTCCGGAACATCATTTCAAAGCGCTGGGCGGTGGTTAGAGAAAGCTGGAAATCAAGTTCGAATTGCAGTTCTTTTTGAAGATTATCTTTGCTCAGTTTGAGGACATAGGTTCTGTTTCTTGCACCCATACTTGATTATATTTCATGTTGTCCAAAAAAGCAACAACGAAACTCCTGCACGAACGACTTGTGGGCGGGATTACTCCGATTTGATGAGTTTCTTGATGACTGAGTTATTCTCGGTTTCGAGTCTCAAGAAATAGACGCCAGGGTGAGGGGAGACGGGGCGTAAGCCCTTGACATGGCAAGAAATGCGGATACAATTCCTTCAGAGCATTTGATGTTACAGAAAGTTATCGCCAAAGTATTCGGAACCAAGGCCGAGCGTGAGCTTAAGCGTCTCTGGCCCGTGGTTGACGAAATCAACGCCCATTTTGACAAGCTAAGAACCGCCGATATCCTAAGGGTTTCCGAGGATCTCAGGACGCGGGTAGGGCAGGGCGAACCGCTTGATGACATTCTGCCTGAGGCTTACGCGCTGGTCAAAGAGACCTGCCGGAGGCTGGTAGGCAAGAGGTGGCCGGTGGTCGAAATCGAGACCCAATGGAATATGATTCCATTCGACGTTCAGCTCATCGGCGGCATCATCTTGCACGAAGGCAAAATCACCGAAATGAAAACCGGTGAAGGCAAGACGCTGGTCGCAACGATGCCGCTCTATCTCAACGGCCTGACCAAGAAGGGGGTACAGCTTGTTACCGTCAATGACTACCTGGCGCGGCGCGACCGCGAATGGATGGGGCCGATCTACGAATCACTGGGCATGACGGTGGGGGTTCTCCAGCAGGGGATCGAACCGGGTCCGCGTAAGGAGCAATACCAGTGCGACGTCTTGTACGGCACCAATAACGAGTTCGGGTTCGACTATCTTCGCGACAACATGGTCGTGCACGGCGAAGACAAGGTGCAACGCCATCACTTTTATGCCATCATCGATGAGGTCGACAGCATCCTGGTCGATGAAGCCCGAACGCCGCTTATCATCTCGGGTCCAGTGGAACGCACGACCAAAGGATTTGACGAACTTAATTCGATTGTATCCCGGTTAGTCTCCAGTCAGACCGTACTGGTCAACCGGATTGTCGAAGAGGGCAAGCGGCTCCTGGGTGAGGGCAAGGAGACCGAAGCTGGAACTGAGTTTCTGCGGGCCCGGCGCGGCCTGCCCAAGAACAAACAGCTGATGAAGATTGAACAGGAGCAGGGCATCAAGAAGTTGGTCGAACAGGTCGAGCACAGCTACATGCGGGACAAAAGGCTTCATGACATCGATGACGAACTCTTCTTCGTGATCGATGAACGGGCCAACGTCGTTGACCTAACCGAAAAGGGACGTCAGTTCGTCTCGCCTCAGAAACCCGAGACATTTGTGCTGCCCGATTTGAGCGTCGAGCTGGGCCGGATCGACAACGATCCCGGTTTGACACCGAAAGAGCGAACCGCGGCAAAGGAGACCGCCTACCAGAACTATGCCGAGAAGAGCGAGGTCCTGCATAATATCCGCGCCCTGCTCAAGGCGTTCGCGCTGTTTGAGAAGGACGTGGAATACGTGGTGCAGGATGGGAAAGTCATCATTGTCGACGAGTTTACCGGCCGGCTGATGCCCGGGAGAAGATTCTCGGACGGTCTGCACCAGGCCTTGGAAGCCAAGGAACGCGTTACGGTGCAGGAAGAGACTCAGACCCTGGCAACGATTACGATTCAGAACTACTTCCGGATGTATGAGAAGCTGGGGGGCATGACCGGCACGGCGATGACCGAGGCGCACGAGTTCTTCACCATCTACAAGCTGGATGCGCTGGAAATCCCGACCAAGGAACCGGTCCGGCGCATTGATGCTGAGGACGTCGTGTATCGGAGCCGGCGCGAGAAGTATAACCAGGTCATCGACGAGATTGTCCGGTGGTACGCCAAGAAGAGGCCGATTCTGGTCGGAACAACCTCGGTTGATGTCTCTGAAGTTCTCTCAAGGCTTCTGGGCCGGCGCGGCATTCCCCATGAAGTACTCAATGCCAAACATCATCAACGGGAAGCCATGATTGTGACCCAGGCCGGACAGCCCGGGGCGGTAACGATTGCCACCAATATGGCCGGCCGCGGGACCGACATCAAGCTTGGGCCGGGCGTGGTCCAGTGCGCCAAGTGCTGCCTTTTCTGCAAGGACCGTGAATGTGCCCGGTGTGCTCACGAGTACAAGAAGGAGTGCTTTGAAGAAGTGCCCTGCGGCTTGTATATCATCGGCACCGAACGGCACGAGGCCCGGCGTATCGACAACCAGCTGCGCGGCCGAAGCGGCCGGCAGGGTGACCCCGGTTTCACACGGTTCTTCCTGTCGCTCGAGGACGACCTGATGCGTCTTTTCGGGTCGGAGCGCGTGGCCGGGATCATGGACCGGTTCGGCGCCAAAGAGAATGAACCCTTGACCCATCCGCTGGTGACGCGGGCGATCGCCAACGCCCAGAAGCGAGTCGAGCTCAACAACTTTGAGATTCGCAAGCACTTGCTCGAGTATGATAACGTAATGAATAAACAGCGCGAAGCAGTGTACAAGATGCGCGATGAAATTCTCTCCGGCGGGAGGCTCAAAGAGCGGGCCGGTTCATTTTTTGACGAGGCCATTGAAGACGTTATTCTTAAATACACGGACCCGAAGGAGCATCCTGAGAACTGGGATTGGGAGGGCCTCAAAGGGGAGTTCGGTTTACTCTTTCTGACCGACGCGGTCCTTACCCAGGACGAGATCCTGCATGCGAAGCAGGAAGGACTGCTCGACCGGCTGGGTGAGGTCGCCCGAGAGCGGCTTAGTGGCCGCGAAAAATCTTTAGGGCCCGAGCTTTTTTCGGAATTGCTGAAATTCGTGATGCTCGGCATCATCGACTCGCACTGGCGGGATCACCTCCACGGCCTGGATGCGCTCAGAGAGGGCATTGGCTTGAGGGCGTACGGCCAGAAGGACCCGCTGATTGAATACAAGCAGGAATCTTTCAAGATGTTCGATGAAATGCTGAGAAATCTGGCCCGGGAAGTTTCCGGCCTCCTTTTCCGGGCCCAGTTGCGTCCGGAAGTCCGCCGGCCGGTGCGCATGACCGAGTTCAAGCCCGCGGTTGCTGGTCAGCTCGGTGCCCAGCCGGCATCGGGTGCCGCCCAGACTCAAACCGCGCGGCCGGTATCTCAACCCGACAAGATTGGACGTAACGATCCGTGTCCCTGCGGCAGCGGCAAGAAGTACAAGAAGTGCTGCGGTCGCAACGCTTGAACCATGGAGGAGTGATGCAGCAACTTTCGCTGTTTGAAGAGCTCCTGCGGGAAGAGGGGGAGACCCACTGGCGGCAGTTCGAAGGCGCCAATGGCCCGAGGGCAGTCTATAACGGTCAGGAAGTGATCAACTTCTCTTCCTTCAACTACCTGGGCCTGGCTAACCACCCGCGGGTTGTCGAAGCCATGAAAGCAGCACTCGAGAAGTACGGCGGGGACGTGGTCGCCCCTCGCTCGGCCGGCGGCAATACCTATCTCCACCAGATGCTCGAGGAGAGGCTGGCCGAGTTCAAGAAGCTTGATTCGGTATTGCTGTTCCCCTCAGACATTTCAGGTGCGTTTGCTGTTTTCTCTTTTTTCCTGGGTGGTACTGACCTTTTGATGATGGATGAGCTGAGCAGTAAGAAAATATACAAGTTTGTCGGTGCGAACCTTAAAGTATTTCCGCACAAGGACTTGACCAAGGCCCGCGCGATTCTGGAAAAGAGCGGCGAAAGCCGGAAGCGCATCTTTCTTGGTGAAAGTGTTTTTGAGATGGAGGGCGACATTTTTCCCTTTAACGAACTGGCCGGTGACATCAAGGCACACCGGATGGTGCTGGTGGTCGACGATACCAATGGACTGGGGATGCTGGGTCGGAACGGCCGCGGCGTGGTCGACCATTTCAACCTCTACGGCCAGGTGGACATTGACTTGGGCTCACTTTCCCGGGCTTTTGGCGCCCAGGTCGGATACGTGGGCGGCGCCAAGGCGCTGACCACGTACCTGTTGGAACACTCCCCGTTCTTCTCAATGCCGACCGCGCCTTCGCCCATTGCCGTCGCCTCGGCCTTGACCGCGCTGGAGGTCATCAAGGAAGAAACCGTACTGGTTGAGCGGCTCTGGCAGAATGCCAAGTACTTCCGGACCAGCCTGCGACAGGTCGGCCTTAATACCGGATTGTGTCAAACGGCGATCATACCCATTCTTGTCGAAGAAGATTCAACGGCACGCGTTTTCTCCGACCGGCTTTTTGAAAAAGGGGTGTACGTACCGTGTTTTGTTTCGCCTTTTGTGCCGCAGGGACGGGCGCGTCTGAGAGCGGTCGTTACCGCAGTACACACGAAAGAGGACCTGAACCGGGCCCTGGATGCGATTGAGGAGGTGGGCAAGGAACTGCGGGTGATACCGTAGCCCGGCGGCTGCAGAATGATTACGGTGATTAGACAAGACATGATTGTAGTGATGGCAAGAAGATGATTGCGGTGACGAGGAAATCAGTCCTGGTATTCGCTGTGCTATGCATACCATTGTGCTTTTCCCAGACTCAAACCGACAGCCTGCTTGTTTTCTATTCACCCGACTGCCGGCATTGCGAATACCTGCTGGGAGCCTTCCTGCCTTCGATCGAGAAGGACTTCGGGCTCAGCGTCAAGACTTACAACGTTGACATCGCCAAGAACCTGTACTTCCTGGAGAAGCTTGAAGAGAACGTCAAGGAAATCGGGGATGAACTGCCGGCGGTCTTTTTCAAAGACTCGGTGATCTACGGGTCGGAAAAGATATTCAAAGAGCTTCGTGATATCATCGAGCAATACCGGAGTGACGCGAGATATCACCTTACGTATTTCACGAAGACGGGATGCCGCGAATGCAGTCGGGTTGATAATATATTGAAAGTGTTGGTCCGCGAACATTCCAACGTCATGGTCCACGGTTACGATATTAACATCAAGGAGAACAAATTGCTGGCCGAGGCAATCAGTCAAAGCCTTGGTATCCCGGAGCAAGACCGGCTGATCGCACCAACGGTATTTCTGGGCAAGGAATACTACGTTAAGGGCGACATAAAGCTGTCGGCTCTGGAACAAGCGTTGCATCGCTATTCCTTCGGCACTCAGAACTGGGCGGCGCTCAATCCCCAAATCCAGGCTCGAACCGAGCAGTCCATTCTCGATCGGTTTGCCGGTATCGCAATTGCCGGCGTTGCCGGCGCCGGGTTTTTGGACGGAATCAATCCGTGTGCCTTTGCGACCATAGTCTTCTTCGTCAGCTACTTGATATTCGCCGGGCGCCGAAGAAGAGACATCGTGGTGATGAGTATCTTCTTCGTAATCGCCGTGTTTCTGACCTATTTCGTGATCGGGCTGGGATTCTATCAGGCGCTGTCGTTCGCGGCCGGTTTCAAGGCGGTAGCCAGGGTTGTTTTTATTGGCTTTGGCGTGCTGGCAATCGTTCTTGGGGGGGTCAGTGTCTTTGACTTTGTGAAGGCGCGGCAAGGCAAGCTGGCAGAGATGAAGCTTCAACTGCCGCGTACGGTCAAGCAGAAGATCCATGAGACGATTAAAGAGAAGACAAGCAGTCTCGGCATCGGCGTGGGGGCATTCGTGGTCGGCGTGCTCATTTCGCTGTTTGAGTTTGGCTGCACCGGACAGGTATACTTGCCGACAATTACCTATGTGGTTTCAAATCCAGCGCTGCGGACCAGGGCGATTGGCCTGCTTGTTTTGTACAATCTGATGTTCATCCTGCCCTTGATTCTGATCAGCGTGATGGGGGTAATGTTCTCAAGCGAGAGGGTGGGGCAGTTCCTGAAAGATCGGATCGCCCTCATCAAAATCCTCACCGCCCTGCTGTTTTTTGGCTTGGGAT
>Ga0315296_10003866_pt1 | contig 12415 bp, 13 predicted proteins | sample YL17G14_18_MG_FD_203921 | JGI IMG/M metagenome (GOLD analysis project Ga0315296, IMG submission 203921) | Sediment microbial communities from Yellowstone Lake, YNP, Wyoming, USA - YL17G14_18 | ecosystem: Environmental > Aquatic > Freshwater > Lake > Sediment | place: USA: Wyoming | collected... | reverse complement strand
CCCGGCCCCATCTGTTATATGGTTCAGCCTGACGAGCGGCGTATTCCCTATCAGCTCAGAGCAGTCCCGGGCGATGCCCCTGGTCAGCTTCGGTATTTTAATCGTCTTATAATTTGTATACTCTACTTCCTGAATCGATACCACCATCTCCCTGCCCCCTTTATATGTAATACATCGATGATTCGGGATGGCCTTTCTTTTTCTGCCTTTCCACCAGGTCCTGCAGGGTCGTGGATTCCAGGACCCCATCCATCGCGTCTTTGAGTTTACTCCAGACTTCACGAGTGACGCAGAGTTCAGAACGGCTGCAAACCTCTGGATGCTCGACACACTCAACGGGGGTCACCGAGCCTTCGAGAAGTTGCGTAATTTCACTCAACTTTATCTCCTCCGGTTTCCTGGCCAGTGTAACCCCACCTTTAGGTCCCTTGGTACTTCGTATAATGCCGGCGGAAATCAAAGGAGTGACCAGATGCTCCAGGTAAGGCAACGAAATCTGCTGTCTTCTGGCTATGTCTTTCAGAAAAACCGGTCCCTCCCCCTCATGAAGAGCCAGCTCCAGGAGAGCTCTTGTCCCGTAGCGTGTCCTGGTAGAAAGTTTCATCGACTCACCTCTGGGTAAAAGTATTGTTGACTATATTAGTCAACTTAGTAAACAATAACATAATTTAAGACTAATGTCAATACCATATTTTCAAAAATCGTTTCCTTTCGGTTTTTGTTTTTCAAATATTATCTAAACCTCACCTCATCTTACCTTACCCCCTTGTCCCTTCAGGGAGAACCTTCAGGGTTAACCCCCTCTCAAACCAGTAAGATTGAATAAGACCCCTGGTGAGTCTGTTTGCGAGGGGAAAGGGGTGAGGTGAAAGCATCAACCAAATGCAAACAAAATCAAAAATCCTTTTCCTTGCTCGTAGCAGGTTAAGCTGTTAAAATGACTGTACCGCTTTGTAGAAAACTATTATCGCATTTCAGAATTTAATTTCGGGGAGGCATCTATGACAACACCACCCGCATTTAACCTCATGTCTTATGGCCATCACGCCATCTTCAAGGCAATGGGTTTTACCGCCAAAGAGCTTTCCCTTCCCAGGATTGCCGTTATCAACTCCTGGAGCGAGCAGTCGCCGGGTCACGTGCATCTCAGGGCAGTGGCGGATGGGGTCAAGGCCGGCATCCGCATGGCGGGAGGTATGCCCTTCGAAATTAACGTGCCCGGCCTTTGCTCCGTACCCCACAAGCTCCAGAGCGACATGCTTTATGACATGCCCCAGCGCGAAGCCGTCCTGGCGGCTGCCGAGTCCTCGCTGTATATAAGCTGGTGCGACGGCTGGGTCGGTCTGGCTTCCTGCGATAAGATTATCCCCGGATTGATTCTGGCCGCTTTACGCCTGAATCGACCCTTCATCTTCATCGGCGGTGGACAGATGATGCCTTCGGACTACGAAGGGGAACGCCTGGGCTTCGTCAGGGGCCAGTCCATCGTGCAGCAAAAGATGATGGATAAGGATAAACCCCTCTCGACTGAAGAAATCGGCGAGATAATGCAGGAAATTACCAGTTGCTGCGCTACCGGCGCTGGAGCCTGCAACGAGATGACGACGGGAAATACCCTGGCCGTGCTCACCGAGGGGATGGGGATTGCCCTGCCGGGTACCAGCACCTCTCCCGGCGTTTCCGCCGAGAAAATATGGCAGGCCAAGGAGACCGGAGAAAAAATCCTGGAACTGGTCAAGCGGAATATCCGGCCGAGGGATATTATTACCCGCAACTCATTAAAAAATGCCATAGCGGTGGACATGGCGATATGCGGTGGCACCAACTCGGTGGCGCACCTGCAAGCCTATGCCCATGAGGCGGAAATTCCCCTGACTCTCGATGATTGGGACGAGGTAAGCCGCAAAGTCCCGGCCCTGTGTGCGGTAGCCCCTTCAGGTCCTCACGTACTCTATGATTACCATAAAGCGGGCGGGACGCCTTCAGTCATGAAACGCATCGAGAAATACCTCGATAAGACCTGCATCACCGTTACCGGCAAGACGGTCGGTGAAAATCTGGCAGACGTAACATGTGACGATATCGAAGTAATAAAACCCCTTAACGACCCCATCTGGCCGGAAGGGGCGATAGCCGTGCTTAAAGGCAATCTTGCCCCGAGAGGCGCCGTTGTCCGCCATACCGTCGTCGAGAACAAGGACCTGCTGAAGAGGGTTTATACCGCCCGTGTCTTCGACTCGCTGGAAGCGGCAGCCGAAGGGACCATGCAGGGTAAGGTCAAGCCCGGCGATGCCCTCGTCGTTCGCTACCAGGGTCCCCGCGGAGGTCCCGCCTTTACAGAATGCCTGAGCGCGTTGTCAATGCTCAAAGTAAAACATATCCAGGACGTCATCGTTGTTTCGGATGGTCGTTTCTCGGGGTTCACCCAGGGCTACCTTTCTATCGGCCACGTCTGCCCGGAGGCCCAGGTGGGCGGACCGCTCGCTCTGCTCAAAGATGGCGACCGCATTAACCTGGACATCCCCGGTCGCAAGCTTGACGTTGAGGTATCTGAAGCGGAAATGAAGAAAAGAAGGGCGCAATGGAAGCCGCCTTCCCAGTCTAAAGTGACCGGTTTGCTGGCAATCTATGCTAAATTGGCCCTTCAGGCCGATAAAGGGGCAGGATGGCCGGCGCGCTGGGAAGACTTCGATTGATGAGTGCTGAAACGGCCATTATTATAGCCTCTCCCTTTCGAAAAGGGAGATACAGAGGGATTTTGTTCCCTGTCATTGCGAGCGTAGCGAAGCAATCCGTAACCTCCCCCTTTTGTAAAGGGGGATATGAGGGGGATTTTTAAACAGGATGGTAAACGTAATATGAAACTGACCGACGAAGAAAAGGCTCTGCTGGAAGGCAGTGAAGGCCTCGCCCGCCGAAAGGCCATGGAACTGCTGGTAAAGTACGGGGAAGCCCTGGGGGCGGAAAAGCTTATCGAGACTAATAACGTTTGTGTTTCGATTTCCGCAGGCGCTTACACCGCGCCGAAACCCGGAGCCACGATAAATGAAGTTGACGCCGCCCTCTCACGTATGTACCTTGACAGCGATGAGCCCTTTGAAATACCCCGCGCTAAAGTCTACACCTGCCGTCTCATCCGTGAAATGGACCCGGAAAACTGGCAAATCCAGGGCATTTCCCCGGAACGTCATGAGATGGCTGTCCTCTCGGAAAAGGTCTGCGCTCGTATCGGTATGCAACTTATGCATAGTTGTACCCCTTACCTCCTTGGCAATGTCCCCGTCATGGGTGAGCATTGCGCCTGGATAGAATCATCGGCTGTCATCTACTGCAATTCCGTCCTGGGCGGACGCACCAATATCGAGGGGATGGAGAGCGCCACGGCCTCCATGCTGGTAGGCAAAACGCCTTACTGGGGCTACCACCTCGATGAAAACCGTCTGGGCACGCATCTGATGGAGGTTGAATACCAGCCGGAGAGCGTGATGGACTGGGGTCTTCTGGGCTATTACGTCGGGGAAATCGTGCAGGAGCACGTTCCCGTGATTAACGGCGTGCGTCAGGCCCCCAATGTCGCCCGGCTTAAACATCACGGCGCCGCGGCCGCCTCTTCGGGCGGTGTCGAGCTGTATCATGTCGTCGGCTTCACGCCGGAAGCGCATTCACTAGAGCAGGCTTTCGGCAAAATAAAACCCGTCGCGACGCTGAAATTCGGTAAGGCGGAGAGGAAAACGGCTTACGAAAACCTGACTTCTGCCACCGACCCTAATGTCGACTTTATTATGCTGGGCTGCCCTCACTATACGCTGGAAGAAGTCTGGAACGCGGCCCGGCTGCTGGATGGCAGGCATGTCCACGCTAACGTTAATCTCTGGATTTTCACGCCGCATGCGCTCAAAACTATCGCCGACCAAGAAGGACTGACGGACGTTATTAAAAAAGCCGGAGCTGTCCTGATGACCGATACCTGCCCCTGTATCAGCCATATCTCACCCAAGGGTGTCAAGACGGCGGCTACCGATTCGGCCAAACACGCGCACTATATGCCCGCTATGCTCGGCTTCCCTACCTGGTTCGGTTCGCAAAAAGACTGTATCGAGGCGGCTGTCACCGGGAAATGGAAGGGAGAACTCAAATGAAGAAAATAGTACTTCACGGCCGGAAAGTCGTTGGCGGTTGTGTTGAGGGCGAAGCGCTCGTCACCAGAGATACCATATCCGGATGGGGCGGCATTGACGCGGTTAAAGGCATCATTACGGAAAGGCGTCATGAGCTCAAGGGGCAGAGTTTTAAGGACAAGGTGCTCGTATTTCCCGGGACCAAGGGTTCTTCGGGGACATCGATGGCTTTCCACGCTACCCGGTTGGTCGGTACAGCACCTAAAGCCCTTGTTTTCAACGATATGACCACCAAGGCCGCTTTATCCGCTGTACTTTTACACGCCCCGGCCATGACCGATTTCGACCGCAACCCGCTGGAGGTAATCGAAACCGGCGACCGTGTGAAGGTGGATGCCGACGCCGGCATTGTCGAGGTAACTAAAAAGTAAGGAGTTGAAAATGGCGAAAACAAAATATGATAAATATATTTTATCCGGCCCAAGGCCGTGGAACCCGGCTGGCACTGGTGCGATTGTCGCTTTTGTGGATGACAAAGTCAATAATAACGCCTATCTGGGCAGCCACCAGTATTATATTCACTGGGTCCCTGTCGTTCCCCAGGGATTGCCCGGAGTTTCCTCCTGGGAGCAGATGGGGCACGGACCGCATAAACATAAGTTCCCCGAAGTAGTGATACATCTCGGAACAGACCCGGGAAATCCGCTGGACCTGGGAGGTGAGGTTGAGTTTTGTCTGGGCCCGGAACTGGAAAAACACATTATCACCACCTCCGACCTGGTCTATCTGCCGGCCGATTTTATACATGGACCCTGGATAATTCGAAAAGTAACGAAGCCGTTTATCATGGTAACCGTCGAACAGTCGCCCACACACACAGAAAAATCTTACCAGGAACTGGTGTCCGATGAAGAGAGAGACAATCTGCTGTTTATCGACCAGGGCTACGAGAGCGAGGAGAGGATTCTCAAGCTGGCGAAGAAGATGAAGCGCGAGTGGTAATTAAAGAGTGCTCAGTAAATTTTTTTGTCATTCTGAGGAGTCCGCTTCAGGCGGACGACGAAGAATCCGTAATCCCAGGAGACGGATTCTTCCCCCGATTGCATCGGGGTCAGAATGACAATACCGAGGGGAGGTGACCCATGCCGGAACTTAGTCTGAAAGAAAAAGGGCGCCGCTGGTCGTTGCTGCGGAAGACGTTGCAGAAAGCCGGGCTTTCGGCGCTTATCGTCTACGGGGGCACCCAGCTGGGCGTCCCTGTCCACTACCTGACGCATATCTGGGGCAGCAAGCAGAACATGGTGATTTTCCCGGTCGATGGCGAGCCAGTTTTTCTCATCCCCAGCAACACGGGCATGACGGGCGAGCAGCTGGTCAAACAGGGCTGCTGGGTGGAAACGGAGAATATCCGCTCCTCATTTAACCTGGCGGCGGACGCTGCGAAAATCATTACCGACCTCAAGCTCCAGAAAACACAGGTCGGTATAGACAGCTTCCGCTTCTGGCCGGTGTTCGAATACCAGACTTTTTCCGAGCTTTGCCCCGATGTCAGGCTCGTGGAAGCGCACCGCCTGTTCGGTGAAATACGGGGCCCCAAGAGCCGCGAGGAGCTGGCCATCATGGATAACGCCATCCGCATCTCTGACCTGGCCCACTATACTTTCCTGGCAAACCTTAAGCCCGGCCTCACCGAAGAACAGGTCGTCAATAAAGCCAATGAAGTCCTGACCGCCCATGACATCATCGACAGGATTATTTTAATACACAGTCGACCGGAGGCGGCTTACCCCTACCGTCCCGGCCCGACGGTGATACAGAAGCCGAACCCGGTGACACTTTCACCGGAGTTCACCCGTAACGCGGGCTACGGCGCTCAGATGATACGCGGTTACTGGTGGGAGGAACCCAGAGGCATTTATAAAAAGATGTTCTCGCTGTGGGCGGAAATGAGACAGATGATAGTGCGGGAGTTCCGCCCTGGCCTGGAAATTACGGACGCCGGTAAAAAGATTGAGGAGCTTGTCAACGACTGGGGCTTCGAATGCGATAAGCTGGGCCATGCCGTCGGGCTGTCTTATGGGGACGCCCCCTATATTACCGCCGGTCCGCACGAGCGCGACTACATGGAGTGGACCATCCTGACCGATGAGGTGTATGCCGTCCATCCCATGGTAAGGTGCAAAGGCGGGAAAGCGCCGTTTACCATGATTGGAGACATGTATTTCATCGGCAGGGATGCCACCAGGTGGATGACCACCGCCCTGCCGGGTCTGCCGGAGATGATACCGCAATAATCGACATGAAAGGTGTTATATGATTGTCATTCTGAAGGAGCGCAGCGACTGAAGAATCCGTTCTTTGACGGGAGGGATGCGGATCCTTCCCCTTCAGCCGAAGGGTCAGGATGACAGTAACAGTGTAGACACATTATAAAAAACAGGAATATTACTAAACACCTTTGAAATAAGATGAAAAGTATTGTAATTTACTACTCACAGACGGGAAATACCAAAAAAATTGCCGAGGCCATTCACAACGGCATGAGTGAGACGGCGCAGCAGTGCGATATCGCCAGATTGCAGGACGTGGATACCGGAGACCTGGCCGAATATGATTTAATCGGACTGGGCGCCCCGGTCTGGCACCGGCGGGAACCGGCCAACCTCATGAATTTCATCGAATATAGCATGAACGCCGTGGATGGGAAGCACGGTTTCGCTTTCTGCACCCACGGCCTCCTCCCCGGCCGCTTCCTGGCAAGGGTGGTGCCCATGATGACACAGAAGGGCCTCACCGTTATCGGCTGGAAGAACTGGTACTGCAGCGTTACCATGCCGGAGAAACCCAAGCCCTATTTTACCGACGGTCATCCTGATGCCATCGACCTTGACGAGGCGAAGAGCTTCGGCAGGGAAATGGCAGAGCGAAGTAGCAAGATATATGCGGGAGACACAGGATTGGTTCCCGCATTGCCGCGAGGAAGCGAATATGACGAGCTCTATCCGGGGCGGGGCAATAGCTGGCAGTTGAAAAAGGGACGTAAGGCCGGAGCGCCGCTGAATGCCGAGCATCTGGAGCAGACAGGCCTGCGGAGCTTCGACTTCAGGTTCAATAGAGAAAAATGCCTATATCCCAAATGCACACTCTGCATAGACAACTGCCCCACCAACAGCATTAATATGTCCACATCCCCGCCGATTCAAAGGAAAAGGTGCGACAGGTGCTGGTACTGCGAGCAGATTTGCCCCCGGGGTGCGATAGAGGTCGACTGGGAAGCCATCGTCAAAGTTATCAACGAGCATGTTGCCCCGGGTTTCATCGAGATTGCCGAAGAGGCAGAGGTTAAAAAGCGTTTTCGCAGGCTTATACCGCTTGATAAAGTTGGCTGGAACACGTACTGGTACACAGTCAAGAAGCACCCGCGCCTGAAGCCACTGTGAATAGAAAAAAGGAGAAAAATATGGCCAAAGCAAAATATGATAAATATCTCACCACGGAAGTCGTTAAAGAGGACCCAAAACATGAGGACTCCCACGTTACCAGCACCAGGCACTTGGACAAGTTCGGCGGGGGGCACCTGTCCATCGATAGCATTTACATCACAGGCCCCCACCTGATGATACCCCAGCCTCACAAGCATGAGTTCCCCCAGTATTTGAGCTTTTTCTCGGCAAACCCGAATAACGCCAGGGATTTCGATGCAGAAATCGAGATTACGCTGGGCGAAGAGCAGGAAAAGCATATTATCAAGTCGCCCACGGCGGCATATATCCCGGCCGGCCTGATGCACGGCCCGATAAACTTCGCCAGGATAAACAAACCTGTCCTGTTCGTGGACGTCGCCGTGACGGCAAAATACTCAAGAGTGGGCAATACACCGGACTAGCGGAAAATAATCAAATAACAAGAGACAATAACCAGACAATAACCAAGTAACAAGAAACAATAACCAAACAATGACCAATAACCAAATTCAAATAACCAAACGTTTAGTGATTGGATATTGAATATTGAAATTTGTTTGGTGCTTGTATCTTGGTTATTGGAAATTAGACATCGGTGCTTGTATCTTGGTTATTGGTGATTCAATAAATGAATTAAGGAGGAGGAATGTTATTAAAGGACAAAGTAGCCATCATCACCGGGGGCGCTAAAGGAATGGGAAGGGGCATGGCCCTTAAATTCGCGGAGGAAGGCTGTGCCGTCGCCATCGCCGATATCGCTATAAAGGAAGCGGAGGAAGTCGTCGCCGAAATCAAGAAAAAAGGCGGAAACGCCATCTTTATCAAATGCGATGTCACCAGCGGCCAGCAGGTCGGCGATACAGTGGAGAAGGTCGTAAAAAAATACGGCAAGATAGACATCCTGGTCAATAATGCCGGGGGGATAGCCGCGCATATTCCTGTTGAAGACCTGACCGAAGAAGCCTGGGATAAAACCTTCGCTTTAAACCTGAAAAGCGACTTCCTGTTCTGTAAGTATGTCGTCCCTCACATGAAGAAAAGGAAATACGGTAAAATCATCAATCTTTCTTCCATAGGCGCCGTCCAGCCCCCGGCTCATGAGATTCATTATAATACCGCTAAAGCAGGGGTTATCGGCTTCACGACCGACCTGGCTAACGCATTGGCGCCGCTGGGCATCAATGTAAACTGTATATTGCCGGGGCCTATCAGGACGAACTTCTATGATGCCATGGTGGGGAAGATGACGGAAAAAGAGCGGGACGGCTTTTTTAATATGCTGGGTAAAAAGGTACCCATGCAGAGAGTGGGAACTCCGGAGGATATGGCCGGAGCCGCCTTATTCCTGGCTTCGGAACTCTCGGCATACGTTACGGGTCAAGCCCTGTATGTGGCCGGAGGACTGCCGCTTTTACCGCCGGCACCGCCGCCTCCGCCGCCACCCCGATAGGGGGGAAATACCAAGTAACAAGTACCAAGTACCAAGTATTAAGGAAAGATAGTTATTTATCCTTTGGCTGTTTAGTGGTTATGCCGGCTAAGTCACCGATAACGTTCACCAGGCTCTGGCCGGTGGGTAAAACAATCTTGGAATTGGATAACAGAGATTTTTCGACGGCTTCCAATTTCCGCAGCAGCTGGGCATTGCCGACAAAGTACTTATCGGCTGCTTCATTTACCAGCGCAATCGCCTGCGCCTCACCCTCGGCTCTCAAAATCCTCGCCTGTCTTTCGCCCTCGGCGATTTTTATAGCCGCCCTTCTTTCACCGTCCGCCTTGGTTTCCACGGCGGTGGCAAAGTCCTGGGCGGCGATTTTCTGGTTATTGGCGACCACGACGCTATTCATGACTTCCTGCACGGCTTGCGGGGGCTGAATTTCTTTTAACTCTGTCCTGACGATTTCAATGCCCCAGTGTCCGGTCTCTCTGGCCAGCTGTTCGTACAATGCCAGGTTGATTTTATTACGTTCGCTGTTGGCTTCCTTGAGGGTCATCGTGCCGATGATATTACGCAGCGTGGTTTTAGCCAGGGCGACAATCTGCTCACGGTAATTGTAGACTCCATAAACCGACTTTTTCACATTATCTTCTTCCGTTTTAACCTTGAAGTAGACATTAGAGTCCACTTCCGCATTAAGGCTGTCAGCGGTGATAATTTCCCGTTTTTCCGAGCTGACCATCATTTCCGTGATATTCACCCTGATTAGTCTTTCTATGCTAAAGGGAATAATGAAATGAAGCCCGGGCTGAGCGAACCTGTTGTACTTGCCGAACCTTTCTATCAAGCCCCGGGCAGTTGGTCTGACTGTTCTCATTGAGGCGAAAAGGAGGGCAATAGCTATAGCGATGATAATATATAGTGCAATCATTATCTCATTCTCCTGTTTCTGCCGTGATATTATCGGCTTTTCTTTTTTCGACCCTCTCATTATATTAACATAAATTGATGGAGTGATGTATATATTCACCCTCGCCCTTCCCTCTCCCCTGCCTTCGCCGGAGCGGCTTGCCTTCGCTGACCTGCTCGCCGAACAAGTTCTCTGACAGGCGAGAGCTTTAGCGCAAGCAGGCTACGCGCAGGCAGGCATCGAGGGAGAGGAATTTGATAAATAATTACATGGGAGGAACTCCACTGACTCAATGGTGGGAGCGGCGGAATGTCTCCATCCGGCGGGTATGGCTGTGAAAGGTGGCATCAGAGGGTTTTACGGGAGTTTTTCCCGGTGAGATTCCGGAAGCTGTTATATCCAGAGATACTTCCGGACTTTTATCAGGGGCCTCCAAACCTTCCCCAACTTCCCGGGCAGGCGCTTTTACAGGCTCTTCCGGCGCTGACGACCTGAGGGAAAGGTAAGCTTTGCTGAGAGCATAGGCGATAAGACCGGCAATTACCATGACGAGCTCAGCGGTTTCTTTCTTAAGCAGCTTTCTGTTGCGGGAGGCGATTCCCAGGATACCGTGTACCCGGTAGGTCATCAGCGGGGCGGCCACCAGCCATTTATAGCCGGTCTTTTTAAATGAAGATAGCCCGTATAATCCGTCATTGTACAGGTCAGGGATGACGATTTTTTGCCCCAGCCCGATGATTTGCTCGCTGAAACCGTGAATCATGTCCATAGAATTTACTTCCAGCCGCATTTCAGGGCTGAAACCGCGCTCGGCGGCCAGGAGCAGCTGCTGGTGTTTTCTGTCGTTGAAAGTCTGTATCCAGCAGCATTCTATCTTCAGGACCTGGGGAAGCGTATCCAGGACCATATTGACGAGCTTATCAGGCTCGTTGGTGAGGGACAATATTTCGTTGATTTCTCTTATCGCGGAAAAAACGCTATCGTTTTTAATCTGATTTAACCCTCGGAAAAAAATGGCGCGAGACCCAAAAGAGATTATATAACAAATCAGGTTACGGGAAAAGTTTTTTTAAGGCGCCAGATGCTTACAGGCACTTGACTCAAGTGATAAAATATAATATCTTGCTGACGAGGGGCAATAAGGAGGTATCTATGGAGTTACATGACATGTTATCAGGTGGTTACGGTAGCATCTTGAGGGCGCTGGAATACACGCTGGAAGGGCTTGATGAAGAGGACCTGAACTGGCAGCCCAAGCCGGACTGCAACAGCATTGGCTGGCTGGTCTGGCACCTGACACGCTGGCAGGACGTGCAAATTTCTTCTTTTATGAGTCAGGAACAAATCTGGATTAAAGGCGGGTGGCATAAAAAGTTCGGCAGGCCGGCCGACCCCAAGGACAATGGCACTGGCCAGAAGCCGGCTGACCTGGCCAAATTCAAATCTCCCGATGCCAAGACGCTGCTTGGCTACCATAAGGCAGTGCTGGAGAGGTCGCAGAAATACTTCCCAACCCTGAAAAAAGCAGATTTCGACAGGGTTATCGAAGGCACGCCCTTTAAACCGCCGCCGAATTTCGGGATGATGCTTATCGGTACGCTGAGCGACGGCCTACAGCATGCCGGGCAGGCTTCTTATGTCCGGGGCTTGCGGCAGGGCTTTGGCTGGCACTAGAAGAGAAAACTCTATTCAGTATTTGATTAACATTAAAATTGCGGAAATATTTTGTAAAAAATATTGACAAATAATTAATTTAGTATTATTATGCGCAAATGACGATGAAACAGAATGTCATAAAGCCCAGGTACGTAAAAGGGCAGAGGGTCATCATACGGCCTGTCAGCGAGAAGGGCTTAACGCAGCGTGAAAATGATATTAATCTGTATGCCGGGCAGGTGGGTGAAATCTCCAATTACTACTGGATAAGACCGCGTACCGGCCAGGTCTTTTATATCTATAACGTGCGCGTAGGCAAGGAGAGGAAAGAGATAGTCGTCTACGAGGATGAGATAGAAGCCTGTTTATCCTAAGGCACGTGATTGGCATGGTATGGGCGGGTTGCCGGAGCAAATGGCAACCCGTCTTTCTTTTTTATATCGGGCATCTTTGAAGGGGATGGAGGCGACGGGCGGATTCGGACCGCCGAATAGGGGTTTTGCAGACCTTTGCAGGCGGCCCCACCCCGTGTTTTCGGGTGTCGTGTAGCGCCGTTTTGTAGCTAAAACCGGGCATAATCAGGGGGTTTTATATCGTCTGGTGACACTCCATGCCACCAAGTTCGTTAGCAAATCCGTTAGCAAATATCCAGTTATCGGGAGCTGGTCTAAGAGCAATTCCTAACCGGGTATTTAACTCTTGCACAAATAGAGGTCAGTTGCACAAAATGGACTTTTGTTACCCGAGTCGGGCTGGCTCAAGATATAGTCAGAAATTAGTCATCCTTAGTTCCAAATACTTCGACTCCCAATTATCATGGAAAAAAGTG
>Ga0315296_10003865_pt1 | contig 12420 bp, 9 predicted proteins | sample YL17G14_18_MG_FD_203921 | JGI IMG/M metagenome (GOLD analysis project Ga0315296, IMG submission 203921) | Sediment microbial communities from Yellowstone Lake, YNP, Wyoming, USA - YL17G14_18 | ecosystem: Environmental > Aquatic > Freshwater > Lake > Sediment | place: USA: Wyoming | collected... | reverse complement strand
CGCATCAATCTTGCCCTGGATTCCCCTCTCCCCGAATCCGCCCGGAACCAGGATGCCGTCAACATCGGACAGCCACGCCTGAACGCCGTCGCGCTCGATGTCCTCGGCGTTCACGCGCTTGATCACGGTGCGCACGCCGTGCGCGAACCCGCCGTGCTTCATGGCCTCGACGACGCTGATATATGCGTCCTGCACGGCCATATACTTGCCCACCAAGGCCACCCGCACTTCGCCCGCAGGCTCGCGCGCTCGCTTGACCACCGCCTGCCACTCCCTGTGATCCGCGGGCAACTCAAAAAGGCCCAGGTGCTCGGTAACCAGTCTAGCAAGCCCTTGCTCTTCATAGACCAGGGGCAATTCATACACGCAGTCCACGTCCGGCCCCTCGATCACCGCCTCGAGGGGCACGTCGCAGAACAGACTTATCTTGTCCCTCATGTCCGCCGACAGCGGATGCGAAGTGCGGCACATCAGGATGTCGGGCTGGATGCCGATGTTTCTCAATTCGCGCACGCTGTGCTGGGTCGGCTTGGTCTTGCTCTCGCCCGAGGCGGCCAGGTGCGCGATCAGCGTAACGTGAATATAGACCACGTTCTCCGCGCCGACATCCCCCTTCATCTGCCTGATCGCCTCGAGGAAAGGCAGGCCCTCGATGTCGCCGACGGTGCCGCCGATCTCGACTATTGCGATATCGGCCTCGGCCTCGCGCGCGGGCTCCACTATCGCCTGCTTGATCTCGTTAGTGATGTGCGGGATTACCTGCACCGTCTTGCCAAGGTAGTCGCCCTGGCGTTCCTTGGCAATTACGCTTCCGTAGATCTGCCCTGTGGTTACGTTCGCCTTGCGCGTCAGGGCGATGTCAACGAACCGCTCGTAATGCCCCAGGTCTAGGTCCGTCTCCGCGCCGTCATCGGTTACGAAGACCTCGCCGTGCTGGTGCGGGTTCATCGTGCCCGCGTCAACGTTCAGGTAGGGGTCAATCTTCTGGAGGGTTACTTTGAGACGCCGGTCGCGCAGCAGCCGCCCCAAACTGGCGGCGGTGATGCCTTTTCCAACGGAAGAAACAACGCCGCCCGTAACAAAGATATACTTCGTCATGCCCCTCTCTCGCAGCGGCCACCAGCAGCATGGCAGTCGCAGCACACAATCACATCGGGGCCATCGGGCAGAACACCCACCGGCCCCGATATACTACCACAACCGCACTTTTCCCGCAACCTGCAAGCGATGCGCGCGCTTGTCTGGCCGGCATCAGCGGCTCGGCTTGTCCTGCAACTGACAGGCGGAAATCAGCGCTCTCGTGTAGTTGAGGCAGTGGCACGCGCACGCCTCACCGTCCCCAACGGCCCTCACCTCGGCCAGGCTCAGGGCTCCCTGGTAGCCCACCTCGTGCAGCGCCGAGGCCACGGCCTTGAGGTCCATGTGCCCCAGCCCCGGCGGCAGGCGGTCATTGTCCGAGAAATGCATGTGCACGAGCAATTCGCCCGCCTCGCGGACAGCGCGGCCCAGGTCGGCCTCCACCATGTGCATGTGATGCGCGTCGCCCATCACTCGCACGCTTGGCAGGTCAACGGCCTTCGCCATCTCGACCGCCTGAGCGAGCGTGTGAACCAGTTTCGTCTCTGCCCTGTTCACCGGCTCAATCGCCAGCACCACGCCGTGATCGGCCGCGAACTTGCCTGCCTCCTTATACGATTCGACCGCGTGCTCGAAAGCCGCCCGCTTTTCCTCTGCCGGCCCGTGCCACATCGGGACCGTCTCGACTACCGTGGCCCCCAACTCCACCGCCCGCTTGACACTCCCCTTCAACTTCTCGATCCGGTCCTTCCTTGTTGTTGCATCCTTTTCCGCAATGCCGTGGTCAGCGCCCATCAGGCAGGAAACTGCCATCCCGTTTCTGTCGAGCAGTCCCTTGAGCGCCCGCACGTCCGCGCTGGCCGCCGCGCCGCGCTCGATCTCCACGAGCCGGAATCCTATCTTTGCCAGTTTCGGGAGCCCCTCGTGCTCCGGCCCCAGAAAAGTCGAGATAATGCTTACATTCATTGCGCTCCTCGCAAGAAAGGATGGCACAGGCCCCTGCGGGATACCGTTGGCCCCGATTCATTGGGGCCAGAGGCACTTCTCGCCTGTGCCACCCGAATCCTGCCCAATACTCTCCATCGAAACGTCGGGTTTCTGTCACCCTGAGCCCGGCGGCTGGCGGACGGGATCGCGGCGCTCCGGTGACCGCTGACCGGGCGCGGGGTCTCCTGACCCCGCGAAACCGCGGCTTCAGGAGAAGCCGCGCCCATGCTTTCAGGGGCTTGCGCCCTGCGGCGGGTTGTGGTATAATAAACACGCGAGGGGAGGGGGAATGAAGCGCTTGAGAGTGGCCTTCAAGGGGGCCCTGATAGTCGGCCTCGGCAGCCTGCTGTTGGGGTGCACGTACTTCCACAGGCAGGCGGCCTTCAAGGTCGTGCAGGACTATCTGGACGCAGAGGTCCAGCGCGATTCCGGCAACCAGCGCGCCCACTGGGATGCCCAGTCCACCGCGCTCATTGCTGCCGCAGGAAGCGTGATCCCGGCATCGCCCATGCAGCAGTGGTACATGATATCTTACAGCACCTCGCCCGCCAGGGTCTCGATTGTGGGCAAGAAAGCCTATGTTACTGTATCGGCTCAGTTCGCTGCGCCGTATAAGCCGCCGAAGAACGTAACGTTCACCATGTTTCTTGTGGCGCACCAGGAGACGAATTCCCAGGGCGAGACGGAAGAAATCTGGCAGGTGGACGAGATCGAGACGAAACGGCAACTGGCCGAAGCGGTGGTGGGCAAGGGCTACGGCGACTTGTGGGTCAACCAGTTGAAAACCCAGCGCGCCCTGCTTGCGCCGACTTTCCTGCCCTAGTGCCGTTCCAACTTGATCCGGCGAATAATGCCGGTAGTCGCAGCTCGCCAGCCGGCGGGCGGCGCCCCAATGGTGTCGGGGCGGCTACCGATGATATGTGCACTACCTTCGGAGTAACTAGTTGGAACGGCACTAGGCCGCGCTGGTTGGGGTGTGTGGGGCGGCCGCCGGGGCGGCGGCGCTGCGGGAACGACGGGCTCACTCCTCGATGATTTCGACCTCGACGCGGAAAAACTCGTCGGCGCGGTATGCCAGGCCATGCAGCGCCGTTGGGCTGTCGAAGACCAGCCTGCTGCCGCGCAGCAAGACGTCGTATTTCTTCCCCTCCGCTCCGTCCACGACGACAAACTGCTTGCCGCCCCGCCAGGCGCCATAAGCCACTCGCCTGCTGTCGGGGCTGAAAAGGAGACTGCCGTCGCCGATGCCGTCGTATTCCTTCCCTTGAACTCCGTCCACGACGACGACGGAATTGCGGCCCCGCTTCGCGGCATAAGCCACTCGCCTGCTGTCAGGGCTGAAGACAAGAGTGCCTTTGCCGATGCCGTCGTACTCCTTCCCCTCCACTCCATCCACGACTACCAACCACTTGGAGCCTCGCTCGGCTGCATAGGCCATTCGCCTGCTGTCGGGGCTGAAGAGGAGACTGCCTTTGCCGGTGCGGTCGTATTCCTTCCCCTCGACTCCGTCCACGACGACGAACTGCTTGCTGGCTCGCTCGGCCACATAGGCCACTCGCCTGCTGTCGGGGCTGAAGAGGGGTCCGGGGTCCCGGATGCCCTCGTATTGCTTCCCCTCAGCACCGTCCACGACGACAAACCACTTGCCGCCCTGCTCCGCCCCATAAGCCACTCGCGTGCTGTCGGGGCTGAAGATGGGTCCGGGTGCCACGATGCCGTCGTATGCCTTCCCCTCCACTCCATCCACGACGATCAACTGCTTGCCGCCCTGCCCGGCCACATAAGCCACTCGCGTACTATCGGGGCTGAAAAGGAGACTGCCGTCGCCGATGCCGTCGTATTCCTTCCCCTCCACTCCGTCCACGACTACCAACCGCTTGCCGCCCCGCCCGGCCGCATAAGCCACTCGCCTGCTGTCGGGGCTGAAGACGAGAGTGCCGATGATGCCGTCGTATTCCTTGCCTTCAACATCGTCCACGACGACGAACCGCCTGCTGCCGCGCCCCGCTTCGTAAGCCACTCGCCTGCTGTCGGGGCTGAAGACAAGAGTGCCTTTGCCGGTGCCGTCGTATTCCTTGCCTTCAACATCGTCCACGACGACGAGCCGCTTGCTGCCGCGCCCCGCTTCGTAAGCCACTCGCCCGCTGTCGGGGCTGAAGACGACGGTTCCTTCGCCGATGCCGTCGTATTCCTTCCCCTCCACTCCATCCACGACTACCAACCACTTGTCGCCGCGCTCGACCACATAAACCACTCGCCTGCTGTCCGGGCTGACAGCCACGGTGTCGAGGAGCGCGCCAGGACGCATCTTCCCCAGGGAAACCTCCCTGGTAACCAGCCTGATTTTGGGGGCCTGCGCCTGGGCGAAAAGCGGCGCCGCGAGCACCGCCGCGAGCCCCCCAGCAGCCGCAACCGACAATCCCCTCTTCATGCCTCTCTCCTCCCTCGTCGGTTCGGCTATTCGCTGAGCCCACGGTTCATTCCTGCACAACCGGCGCGCGGGGCGCTCCCACAGGAACACAGCGGGCGCAGGCGGGGGCGGCCATGGGCATGGCCGCCCTACAGGAGATGAGCCCCTGGAAGGGCTCCCCTACGAGGAGCGGCGGCCCTTGGGGCCACTCTGAGGGTGACCCGTCAGGGTCGCCCGAACAGGCGGCAAGCCGTCGCAGTCCATAGCGGCCGGCGCGTCAGGCAGCGCTGGTGAACGCAAACCGGGGGAGTTTCAGGGCGGGGCAGTAGCAGCCTTCGGCCTGGTGCAGAGCGGCGTCGCTGCCCACCGCGTCAACTTCACCGAGCGTCTCCACCACGTTCTGCGTGAAGCGAAGGTTTCTCACGGCGCGGGTTATTTTTCCGGCCTCGACCAGAAAAGTCCCGTCGCGCGTCATGCCCGTCAGGATCGTCCGCTTCGGGTGCACCACGTTGACATAGTGGAAGCGCGTAACGAGCAGTCCGCGCTCGGTGGTGGCTATCATCTCTTGCAGCGAATGGCTGCCGGTGGCCATGACCAGATTGCTCGGCCCCGGACCGTAGGGATTGGGAGCCGGAAAAGCGTGGCCTGTTGATTTCTTGCCTTCCTTGTGGGCAGTGTAGGAATCGTAAACGATCCCCTTCGCCACCCCCCGCTCGATCAGGTCAACGCGCTGCTTGGCTACTCCCTCGAAGTCGAAAGGCATGACCAGGCCGCGCGCGTCGAGCCCGTCGTCCCAGATCGAAATGCTGTCGTGCATCACGCGCTCGCCCATGCGACCGCAGAGGAACGAGCGGCCCTCCTGGACGGCAGTGGCCCCGAAACCAATCCAGCAGAGAAACATCAGCAGCGCGGCCACTGCGGGGGGCTCCAGGATTGCCGCATAGTCGCCGGGTTGAACAGCAATCGGCTTGCGGCCCGCGACGCATTTCCCCACCGCCTTTCGCGCAATCGTCTCGACGTCGAGAGCGGAAAGGTCCCGCCCCGCCCAGTGCGCGTAGCCTGTTGCTGTTTCGTAGCCTGAAAGTCCAGGCCCCGATTCGCTCGCGATTACGGTGAGCGCAGACTCGGTGAGGGACTGGTGCGCGCGCACGCCGAGGCTGTTGGCCACGGCCACTTCGACCTCGGTAACCAGAAAGGAACCGCTTGCCGTGCAGCCTGACTCGGCGGCGATGGCCGCTATCGTCTTTACTGCCTGGGCGCGATCCTCGGGGCGGCAGCGCGCAGTGGGCTCGAAGTGAGTCCGGGCCGCGGGGATGGGAACGGGGGACGGCAGGCTGACGAAGTCAGGGTTCTCCTCTGCCAGGCGAGCCAATTGCGCGGCCTTCTGGGCTGTGCTGCGAATGCTGTCGGCCGTCAGGCGGTTGGTGGTTGCGCAGCCGACCCTCTTGCCCACGACCGCGCGGACTGTGACGCGGTGCTTCTTCTCGGAGAGGTTCTGGTGGATGGCCGAACTGGCGAAGCGAGTCAAGCGAGTGCGTTCGCTGATGACCACGACCTCTGACTGGTCGGCGCCCGATTCTATCAGCGCCGCCTCGATGATTTGCATTGTCGCGCTGTCCGCTGTCATGCCCTACTGCTCCGCGCCCAGCCTGACAGCGGAGAAACGCGCCGGCGCTGCCCCGTGCCCCACGCGCATTGATTGCGCTGGCTCGCCCTTGCCGCAGTTGACCACGCCCCACAGTTTCCAGAATTCCTTGCTGGCTATCGCATCGCACGCGGCCCAGAACTGCGGAGTAACGCCGTGGTAGGTGGGATTACGCACCATGCCGACGATGCTCCCATCCCTGATTTCCCAACCGATCTCGGTTGTGAACTGGAAGTTGAGTCGCACGTCGTCAATGCTCCAGGAACGGGTGTTCTCCAACATGAAGCCGTGCTTTATCTCGCTTATCATTTCGTCCAACGTCCAGGTCCCCGGCTCGAGGTTGATGTTGGTCATGCGGATCAGGGGAAGGCGGTTCCATCCGTCGGCGCGCATCGCGCCGTTGCTGCGCAGGCCCAGGCGCGCGGCGGTCTCGCGCGACATCAGGTAACCGCAGAAGACTCCCTCGCGCACGATGTCGGTCCTGCATGAGGGAACGCCTTCGTCGTCATAGGCAAATGTCCCGAGGCCCCCCGGCACCGTTGAGTCGGCAACAATGTTCACCAGGGGCGAGCCGTAGCGGAACTGGCCGATTTTCTCGGGCGTCAGGAAACTGGTTCCGGCGTAACTTGCCTCGCTGCCGAAAACCCTGTCCAGTTCGATGGGGTGGCCGCAAGACTCGTGAATCTGGAGAGCCATCTGGCTGGCCCCGATGATGATGGGGAAGGTCCCGCTCGGGCATACGGGCGCGGTCAGCAGATCGGCGGCCTCGCTGCCAATCTTCTCAGCGCCTGCCAGCAGGTCGAGGCCCTCGATGACCTCCCAGCCTCCGGCGGCATGGAAGCCATCCAGGGCGCTCGGATAGGAACGCTCCTGCATCTCACCGTTTCCGATCGCGGTGGCCTTGACGCCCCCGCCGGACTCGAGGCGTTCCTGCTCGATGCGGCTGCCCTCGCTGCTGGCGAAGTACTTCCGCTCGCGCACGAAAGTCAGGGCGGATTCGCAGACCTTGACCTCTTCCCGCTGCCTGGCCCGGCGGTCGGCCTCGAGCAGCAGGCTCATCTTCTCTTGCATCGGGACCTCGAATGGATCGGTGCGCCACTCGCTCTTCCAGGTCGCGCGGGCTGGCTCGACCTCGCTCAGCACGGCGGGCTGAGGGCTGGTCAGGGCGCTGGCCCGCGCCAGGCGGACTGCATCCTCGGCAATCTTCTGGACATCCGCGCCGCCCAGGTCGGCGCTGGCTGCGAACCCCCACGCGCCTTCGACGAGCACCCGAACGCCAAGGCCCAGATCGCTCTCGCTCTGGAGGGCCTCGACCTTGCCGTTTTTCACTTGAAGGGATTCTGTCGCCCGTTCGACGATGCGGGCATCTGCGTAACTGGCCCCGGCTCGTATCGCGAGATCAACCGCACGTTCGCAAAGCTCAGTCAATTGCGCGTTCCTCTTCCTTCTGCAGGGCCTGGGCTGCGAAAACCCGGTAGCCGCCGCCCTTGCGCACTTCTTTCACGTTGCCGAAAACCTGTCCTATCTTCTGCGCAATGGTCTTTGCTCCTTGTTTCGTGCGCGCCACCAGGTAAAAGAAGCCGCCGGGCTTCGTGCAGGCAGCAGCCTGCTCGATCAGCCCGAAGACCACCGACTTTCCGGCCCTGATGGGCGGGTTCGTCGCAATGACATCGAACAGCAAACCACGTACAGGCTCTGTGCCTTCGCCAAGCAATACCTCGACATTGGTCAGCCCGTTCAGGGCGGCGTTCTGCTTCGCTATTTCCACGGCGCGCGGGTTGGGGTCAACGAGCCAAGCCCTCCCCGCGGGGGCTAGGGCGGCGGCGGCGATGCCGATCGGGCCCCAGCCGCATCCGAGGTCGAGAACGGCGTCGCGCTCGCCTACCTGCAGGCTCTCGATCAGAAGCGCCGTGCCCGGGTCCAGCCGCCTTGCTGAGAACACGCCGGAGGCAGTGATGAAGCGAAACTCGCGTCCCCTGAGGATGGCAGAGAAGAGGCACCTGGGCTGTGCAGGCCCGGGCTCTCGGGAGAAGTAGTGGCGCGTATGTCCTGGCTGCCGGCTGAACATTTTGGGCGCCGAGGGCGTCCTAACCGAAGGAGTGCCTTGTCGGCGATGCGGGAATATGATAGACTTCGCGCTGGTTCTAGGGCAAGACAGGCAGGCGGCGGACGTGTGGAGGAATGTGGTGCGTTTGGGTCGGGGGGCAATCAGCGGTCAGTAGGGCAAGTGCTAATGTCGCCTGGCCCAGGCTCGGGATTCGCGCCCGAGGAATTCGAGGAACTGTTTGCCCAATATGAGCGCCGCATTTTCAACCTGCTGCTGCGGTTGGTGGGCGATTACGAGGATGCTGCCGACCTGACCAGCGAGACCTTTGTGCGCGCCCTGGCCGCGGCACAGAGATTTCGGGGAGATGCGCAACCTTACACATGGCTCTACCGGATCGCCGTAAACCTTGCCAAGAACTACTATCGCAGCAGGTCTGCGAAACCCCGATTGGAGCCGCAGGAGGATGCGGTTCCCGACGATGCCGGCGCCCCCTCCATGCAGGACCTGTTGGAGCAGCGCGCGCTGCAGCGCGAGGTCGAAGGCGCACTCCTGTCGCTTCCGGTCGAGAGCAGGGCGCTGATCGTGCTGCGCGACCTGCAGGGCTTGTCCTATCAGGAGATCGCAGAAGCAACAGAGTCCACCGTAGAACTCGTGAAAAGCCGCCTGTTCCGCGCGCGCACTGCGCTGCGGCAAAAACTGGCCCGCTATCTGCTGCCAGAGGCCTGATCCGAACTTGGCACGCCCGCGGGCCAGTTCAATCGCATCCACGGGAGGTGAGTTGATGTTGCGGCGTCCGTTTGTCTTTTTGGCCGTGGCGTTGTTCGTTGCAGCCCTGTGTGCAACCCGATGCGGGGTTTGCGCGGCTGAGGAAACAGCGCCTGCCGCGCAGCCGTCAGAGCCGACCCCGGCAGCGGTCCCTGCGCCTGCCCCTGCCCCCCAGGGCCAGCCCGAAGCCGCCCCACCGAAGATCGCCGCCATCGAGATCAGGGGCAACCAGCACATTGACCAGTCTCGGGTTCTGGCTGCCGTGAAAAGCGCCGTCGGCCAGCCGTATGATGCCGCACAGGCCCAGCAGGACGCCGATGCCATCAAGGCGCTCGGCTGGTTCTACCGCGCGGAGGCCTCCACCCAGCCGGAAGCGGGCGGGGTGCGCTTGATTTTCCAGGTGTTCGAGAACCCCGTCATCCCGGCGATCGAGTTCGAAGGGAATACCATCTTTCCCGCGGATCAGTTGCGCGCCGTGATGAAGACAAAGCCCGGCGACGTGATGAACAGCGGCACGATAGTCGAAGACGCACAAGCGATCGAGAAGAAGTACTCTTCTGCGGGGTACGCCTTTGCCCAGGTAATGGACCTGTCCTTCGATCCCAAGACGGGCGCGCTCAGAATACCCATCGCCGAGGGGATCGTCGAGCAGATCAAGGCTCAGGGCAACAGCAAGACGCACACCTGGATCGTGCTGCGCAACATACGCACCAAGCCGGGAGACATCGTCAACATGCGCCGCCTGCGCCGCGACCTGGAGCGGCTGCTGAACACGGAACTGTTCCAGGATGCCAGAGTGAACCCGGAGCCGGGAACCAAGCCGGGCTATGTCATCCTGACGTTCAACGTGCAAGAGCGGAAAACCGGGATGGTCAACCTGGGCGTGGGATACAGTTCGGTGCAGAAGATCGTGGGGTTCATTGACTATGCTGAGGCCAACCTGCGCGGCTCGGCGCAGCGGATCAGCATCCGCACCGAGTTCGGCGGACGCGACAGCGTGGAACTGGGCTACTACAACCCCTACGCTTTTCCCAGCGACACCAGCCTGAACACGGCGCTTTACAACAAGCTGATATTGCGGCAGGCCTTCTGGGTTGACGATGTAACACATCAGGAGAAGACCTACCTCTACGATGAGCGGCGCACCGGCGGCAGCATCACCGTCAGCAGGTCCCTCTCGGACATCACCCGCGCCTTCCTCACCTTGCGCAGCGACGACATCTCTGTAAGGGAACGTGCTGACAACCCCTTGCCCAGCAAGGTCGTGGATCTCCAGTCGGCGCAGGTGAGAAGCCTGGGCGCCAGCCTGCGGCAAGACTCGCGCGACATAATCATGGACCCGACGCGCGGGGCTTACAATAGCCTTTCATTGGAGGTGGCAGGCCTTATTGCGGGCGGCTCGAAGTTCCAGAAGTACTCCGCTGACCTCAGGCGCTACTGGAAGGCGGGCAAGAAGAACGTGATCGCCAGTCGCCTGCTGCTGGGCATCACAACCGGCGATCCGCCGCCCCTGGAGCAGTTTCTGCTGGGAGGCAGCGAGAGCCTGCGCGGTTACCGCAATGACCGCTTCCCCGGGCGCAAGATGGCATTGTTGAATACCGAGTTTCGCTTCCCCGTGGCGTCCAAGATGAAGGGCGTTCTTTTCATTGATATTGGCGACGCATGGGGTGGGGAGTTCGCGAAGGACTATGGCGACAAGAGTTTCAACCTTCACGTCGGCTACGGGGTGGGGCTGCGCGTCGTGACCCCCATCGGGCCCTTGCGGCTCGACTTCGGCATAGGCGAATTCGGAAACGAGACCCACTTCAGTGTGGGGCATGTTTTCTAGGGTGGTGCCGACAAGCGCCGCGATACGAAACGAACGGAGGAGATGAATGAGACTGGTGCTGCTGGCCGCGTTGGTCTGCGTTGTGATTGCTCCCGCTGTCGTCGCTGCCGAGGCGGCGCAGCCGACGCTCAACGTTGGCGTGGTTGACTGGAACAAGATGCGCGAGGGGTTCAAGGACTACCAGGATGCGCTCAATACCCTGAAGCAGTTCGTGGATGAGCGAGAGGCGCGGCTGCAGAAAGAGGCATCGCTGTCCATGGTTACTGCCGCTGAGAAGAAGGAATACGACGATCTGTCCGCGGTGCCCGCCCGCACCGACGAGCAGACGCGCCGGCTGGCGGACCTGGAGAAGACTTCGCGGGACAGGGAGAACGAGGTGGCGGCCCTGCAGGGCGCGGCCTCTCCCGCGCCGGAGCAGCAGAAGCGGCTGGAAGAACTGCGCGCGATCGCCGAGCCGCGCAAGAAGTTCATGGAAGAGTTGCACGCTTCCCTGCGCAAAGAGGTGCAGGACAAGAATGACGAACTGATGAAACCGCTGGAGGAGCGGATACGCAAGACGCTGGAGGAGATATCGCGACAGGAACGGCTGGCTGTTGTCCTGCGCAAGGAGGATGTCCTATCCGGTGGCGTGGACGTTACGAGCAAGTTGCTCGCAAGGCTCAACCGCAAGTAGTATATTGCTTTCGGGAGCCGTGCTTGCGGCCGCAGTCTGCCTGATCGGATGTCGCACACCGCAGTCCGCCAGCCGGCGGACGGCCTTCGCCGACCTGGAAGTTCTCGTGCGCCTGCATCCCGCCTATCCAGTTTGCGCGCAGACCACCCCTGCCAAGCCGTTGGCTCGTGCCCCGCTGCCCGACGCTGCCGTGCCGCTTGCCCCTCCCGAGGCTCCGCGCGTCCGGGAACCTGTTCCCTCTCCTCTGCAGATTCGTCCGGGAGCCGACCAAGGTGCACTAACAGTCAACGAACGCGCCGGGCGTGGGGACCTCGATCGCCGCCTGCAAGCCAGGCGCAGGGAACTCGGACGGGCGACCGAGCAATTCATCGCATCGGAGACGGTGCGGCTCGATGAACAGCGCCTCGCTGCGCGCCGGGCAATCCTGGAAAAGCGCGCCGCGCGCTTGAGGGATATCCAGATCGCGCTAGCGCTGCTGTCAGCGAGACTGGACTCGCCCGGCCTCGCCGGCGGGGAACGGGCCGCCATCGAGAAGCGCATGGAACCGCTGCGCGCAGAGGGGCAATCCCTGCTGGCCGAGGAAGCGAAGGAATTGGCCCAGGTGCAGCGCCGGTTCGAGGATGAGTTGCGGGCAGTGCAGTCCAGGCGCGCCGCGCAAGACGAAGAGGCGCTGTCGAGCCTGCGCGCATCGCTGGCCAAGAAGGCAGTCGAGGTAGTGAGCATCCCCGCGCGGGAGCGGCCACCGGCCAGGCCGGTCTTGCCCCCTGCGCTCTCCGCACCCGCTTCTTCCGCTCAGCCTCCGCGGATTCCGGCCGGTTCCGCGCCTCCTATCATTTCATCTTCGGCGCAATACTTTACTCAGACGATGAGAGACGAGACCGCTGCCCTGGCAGTCCTCCTTGCGCGCCGCCACAATCTGCGGCTGGAGTTTGACAGCGACAAGCGCGGGCGGCTGCCCGACGCCACCCGCCGCGCCGCGCGCTGGCTC
>Ga0315296_10003864_pt1 | contig 12422 bp, 11 predicted proteins | sample YL17G14_18_MG_FD_203921 | JGI IMG/M metagenome (GOLD analysis project Ga0315296, IMG submission 203921) | Sediment microbial communities from Yellowstone Lake, YNP, Wyoming, USA - YL17G14_18 | ecosystem: Environmental > Aquatic > Freshwater > Lake > Sediment | place: USA: Wyoming | collected... | reverse complement strand
CTGCACATCAAGGGCATACAAATTACCTGTCAAGTCGTTTTCTGCAAACTGCACGCGCCAAACTTCGAGGTTAGACTGAAATGCATCGGTTTCTCAGCGAATTGAACGCAAATAATATCTATTCCCCTCTGTTAAAGATGAATCGTCAAGGCGTATTAGAATGAGTAAGCCCAACAAACTAACGTGGGACTATGGAAGCCCCAGAGAATACCTTCGAATACATGAGAAATTCGAGATGCCGCCACTGATTATCACCTGCGCGATAACTGGTGGATGGCAGGGTAAAGAAGCGAACCCGAACGTTCCGGAGACACCTGAAGAGCAAGCCAAATCTACCCTCGAAGCCTATGAAGCCGGCGCCTCCATCGTACATGTTCACGCGCGAGATCCGAAGAAAGGATACGCAGATGCAGTCGGCTCTAAAGAGATCTACTACGACATAAACAAGAGAATCAGAGAACTCTGCCCAGACATCATAATCAACAACACCACAGGCGGAGGACCGAATATGAGTGTTGAGGAAAGGCTTCAGTCAGCCTACGCCAATCCTGAAATGTGCAGTCTGAACATGGGCACACTTACTATGAGAGGCCTCTACAAAGCTCGAAAGCCCCCTCTTACGGGCAGAGACCAAGACGTCGCGGTGGAGTCCGTGTTCAAGAACACCTACACTGACACTGAGAGATTTGCGAAGGAGATGCTTGATCGCAACGTTAAGCCCGAGATGGAAACGTTCGGTGACGGCAACTGGTATTTGATTGATAATCTGATAAGCAAACAACTGCTCAAGCCACCTTACTGGGTCTGTTTGGTTCTCGGAATGCAGAGTGCCACACCACCAACTCCTTGGCATCTGATGAGTCAGACTGCTTATGCTCCGCCAAATACCATGTTCAACATCATAGGCATAGGCGTCCATCAGGTTCCCCTGACAACTTTTGCAATGATCATGGGTATGCACATTAGAGTTGGGATGGAGGACAATGTCTACTATGCAAGAGGCGCCAAGGCAAAAAACAATGCAGAACTTGTCGACAGAGCGGTCAGAATAGCCAAGGAACTTAACAGGCCAGTTGCGACCCCGACAGAAGCAAGAGAGATGCTCGGGATCTCCAAGACCCCAACCAAATACTGAGTGGAGATTCCCCCTCTCTCCCATCGTTTTTCAATTGGCGACGATTTTCTGACCGTTGTTTAGCGGCGACGGGGAGTTACCAATGCGCGTAGCGATGTCGCCTTCTGGCAACTCACATAGCCTTCTTGAGCCAATCTAGACACCTTTTTATGGTTATTTTCTGTCTGCCTGCGAAGATGTGATCTGCTCCCTCAACAGTGAACATTTCCTTGGGTTGTTGAGCTCTGGAAAGGAGTCTCTCGGAGCAACGAAGAGGTATTATCTCGTCTTTGTCGCCATGAATTAAAAGAAATGGGCGTGGCGATATCCTCCCAACAAAGTCAATCGGGTCGTAGTCCTCTGCAAGTGACGCCCACTCTCTCAGAGCTCTTGGCATCTTCAGGCCTGAAACGAATGGTAGACCTCTCCTCAAGATGATCTTCGTGTGCCGCCATGTCAGATCCTCTCTCAGGCTAGATACTGGACACAGTGCTATGGCAGCTCTGATCATATCGTTCCTTGAAGCGACACAAGTAGCTATTAGTCCCCCAAAACTGTGACCGACGACAGCAAGTCTGCTGACGTCCAAATCTCTTCTGTGCGAGAGAACTGTGAGGGCTTCTTGCGTGTCATTTATGGCCCCCAAGAAGCTGTATCTGCCATTACTGCCCCAACACCCACGATAATGGAACATCATTGGTGCAAAACCTGCTTGGCAAAGATCTGAAGCGATATCGTTCACTATCGGTGCAACTCCAGGAAAGCCATGCAAAACCAATACTGGCGGCGGCACAAAGTCCGTGTCAGTGGGTACGCGTATTGTACCAAGCAGACGGTGTCCAGAGCTCTTGAGAATCAGCCTCTCGAGTTTGTAGGATCTCTCTTCCTCTGGCTTTCTGATGTCCATGTTTGTAGGATTGCCCTCCTGGGTCGACGAATCCGTCAAATCGCGTCCTAGGGGACGTTCATGAACTAACCCTAAATAGCTTTGTCTGGAAGCGCATTGCTGCACCAGCTCAATGCTTGTACGGCTCAGGATCAGTGACCCGCCGTGTATCACATTATGGAGCGCACGCGGGTCAAACCAAGAGCGGCTGCAACATGGTTTTTATTCCGCGAGCAACCAGATCGAATAACGAAACGGATTTGGTACAAATGCAACTGGAGAAAACCGGAATCGTCAAAACCATCTCCCAGAGAGGGGACCTTAAGGTTCTAGTCGTGATCGAAATTCACCAAGACAACCCAGACCAACCAACAAGACCGATAATCTCACCCATAAACCAGCCTCTGGAAAGGCAAATCACGGAGTCCATACACATGGCAGTTTCTGCCATTCCCATTACGCTCCAGCAGACAGGAAGATCGCCAAATGAAGTCAACTGGGTTATGTCTATGGAAGAATACAGACGTAGCGACCTTTGTGTCGGAGACACACTCACCCTGACTCTCTCACGCATTTAGAAGATGGAGTAGCGATCAAAGCACACGTCTCTAGTACTATGCAGACACCTAGGTACTGTGAGTCTTGCAGGCTCGATTGGTCAGTCTCGACACAAATGGTATTCCGCTATTCTGAAGATACCTTCTTCAACTGCTCTTTATACATCTCCCTGATCTCTTCTGTGGTGCTAGCATCATCAGAAGACTTGTCTTGCCTGTATTTGCCCGTGAATCTCGGGAACCTTATCGCTAGGCCGCTGTCCGCTCTGATCCTGCCCCAACATGTGGTGTGAATTGGGCTGAGAGTGATTTCATCACCGGCAATCTCAAGGACGACATTGGGGACGAACCAGACGTCCGCTTGGAGTTTTGAGTCTACTCTTGAGTGCATGTGAGGTATCTGGAATGGCCGAAGTTTGGCCGGGAGCTCCCTTAGATCTTGATCTGTAAGCCCCGAGCCGCATTTACATAATGTTCGGAAAATGTCAGCCTCTTCGTCGTAGGCAGCCAGAAGCAGTGCACCATAACTCCCTCCACGTTTGCCTCTCCCGACGAACGCTCCGACTACTGCAAGATCAACTGTGTCGGCCATTTCAGATTTATACGCCCTTTTGTACTTTATCCATAACCCGCCTCTAGCACCGGCCTGATAGAATGATTCGACCCCGACGGACTTTACCATCAGGCCTTCGCAGCCCTCAGAGACTGCCTTTTCCATATACAGTTCAATCTCTTTCGGATCACTGACCTGTATCTGATCCGATAACGCAACTGAATCGCTTGATGTCATACATTTCGCTAAAGCTTCCCTTCTAACCAGATAGGTTTTGGTAGTGTAATCGACCCCCTGAGAATACAGCAGATCAAACAGGAAGATCTTGACCGGAACCTGTTCTGTCATTCTGTCCACCTCATGTTTTCTGCCTCGCCTCTGGCTGATCATCTGGAAGGGAAACATTTCGCCAGTATTTGGATCAACCGCAACGCATTCGCCTTCAACAATAGCCTCCGATACTTTTGTTGCTTTTCTGATATCTCGAACAACGTCTGGGAACTGTTCGGTGATATTCTCAAGTCTTCTTGAGAAGAGTGAGATATTCTTAGAAGACACATGAGCTTGGATTCTCAATCCATCGTACTTGTATTCCGCAGCAGCCATGCCGCCAAGCTTGCTGAGTATCTCCGAGGGATCAGAGAGACGTTCTGCCAGCATAGGCCTGATCGGCAGACCGACTTTGATTTTTGATTTCAAAACCCCTTCAATGCCCAAGGTTATGACTGTTCTTGCGACGAGCCCAAGATCAGATGAGAGGTTATATGCACGTTCGAGCTGTTCTCGCCCTCTCTCGTCACCAACATAAGCCATGGCTAGTGCCTCGAGGATTGTCATATCAGCAACACCTAGCCTCAACTTGCCTAGACCCATTCGAACTATATACTTCGCCTCTTTCGGAGAAGCGTCGTTCAACAGGCTGCATAGAATTCGTATCTTGGTTTCTACAGACCCTGTTCCCGATGCTCGGGCAATCTTGTCGAAGGCATAGTACACATCAGCAACTTGAAGAACTCGCCTCGAGAGAGTCTGTTGTGTCCTCTCCCCAAGGAGCCTTTCAGCAATTTCCCCCAAGTCACCAGTACTCTTGTACCTCGTGTCAACCATTCTCTCTGGCTTCCCCGAGGCCAGAGCTATTGCTTTCATGATGAGTTTGTCGGCCATTCCTAGCTCGATGCCTACGTAGTCTGGATACAGTCTTCCTTGAGTAAGGTATACAACCGCTTCAATGTCTTCTTTTGAAGTCTGCTTCAACAGCCCCGCGAGCAGATCCCTCATTTCGAGCCTCTTGGTTGTTCCTTCGATTTTGTCGTAGGCATCTACAATAATTGAATATTTCATGCCAAAACCGACCCCGTGCCATTCTTGCATATATGCCGGTCGATCAGACTACACTCATCACAGGACTAACGCGCGATATATTCCTCTTCATGTATGACCTTGTATGACCTCTGACACTGGTTTTCTGGGGGAAGCATCAGGAAATAGGTCCGGATATCCTAATGGGACTATCGCGACGGGTTTCACATGTTTTGTTGCCTTTACGATTCTCGATACAGCGTCTTCATTGAAAGCCCCGACCCAACAGGCTCCTAAACTCATTCCATGCGCTGCCAAGAGCATATTCTCAACTGCAGCAGATGTGTCTTGTATCGCATACAATTGGGCACCTCTCGCACCGTAGACAGAAGCCGATCTAAACTGATTGGCCAAGACAACTATAACAACTGGCGCTTCGGCAATGAACTCTTGGTGGAACGCCGCTCTGGCCAGTGCCCTTTTCCGGATCGGATCTCTTACTATTACAAACTCCCAAGATTGCATATTGCCTGCACTGGGCGCTGACATGCCCGACTCGATTATCTCTATGAGGTCACTTCTTGAAACGACCCTTTCCAAGAAGCTTCTGACGCTTCTCCTTTCCTTTATGGCTTCGAAAACGTCCAAGAATTCTGGCCCCAAAGCCACACTGCTGGGTGAAGTAGAATAGGATGTGTTTGACGTATCCTTCGGCTACTCAGTGTGGACTCTGAAGAGATCCATGTCGAGACCAACCTGAGTAAGGAATTCCCTGGTCGCATGCTCTACATCCTTTGATTGTGTTATGTATCTCCCAACTATCATTATGTCTGCCCCAGCCTTCAAGGCAGCCGTGACATTGCTCGGCTCTATTCCCCCAGCCACACCTATGAGTATTCTGCCGTCCTTGAACTTGGCTTTAATTTCCTTGATTAGCTCCCATCTGGTCTTGCCTCCCCGTTCTTCATCGATTCCTCTGTGAAGTATCACGACATCAGGCAGTTCATTGAGTGATTCAAGGACCTTGATCGGGTCAGCTACACCCATCATGTCAACAAATGCATAGATCCCGAGTCTTCTCGCCTCATAGACGAACTTGTCCAGGGTATCCTTTGATGCTAGGCCCGATGCAACAACTGCGTCTGCCGTCTCCTCAAACGCAAGATCAACTTCGACTTGTCCCACATCCAGAGTCTTCAGGTCTGCTACGATGAAAATGTCTTTCGCGACATGTCTTAGCTCCGCTATGACGCTGGCTCCATATTTCTTAATTAGCGGTGTTCCCGCCTCAAGTATCACTCTGTCGCTCCTTGGTACTTGAGTGATTATCCTCTTTGTTCTTTCAAGATCAGGTATATCGAGGGCTATCTGGAGATACGGAGGCATCCAGAGTCTCGGTATTCTGAATCCCATAATCGGATGCGTCGCCCTGTCCTTCTCGAAAAGTATCTTCTCAATCGAGGGATACTTGCCCAGGGCTCTCTTTATTGCGAGTTTAGTTGCCCCATAATTGTACTGGTAAATCTTCCTGTAATCTTTCGCATCGGGATGCACAAAGACACTGCATAGAACAACCCAGTCCTCTACCACATCACGTGGAATCAATCCCTCCTCTACAGAGTCAGCAACAGCTTTAGCCACGCCAGCCTGAGCGGGTCCGAAAATCTTCGCTGTTTCGGCGATATCCTTTACAGTAACCTTTGGAACTACCAGAGTGTAGGGCTTAGAGGGGAGATTTGGCCGGATCACTGCAAGCAACGGTGTGTGACCAGCTGAATAGTTCCCGAGACAACTAGCGAAAGCTTGGCCGACTGGCCCCTCTTTAGTGCCCATGATAAGATCCACATGAGCGATTTCAGGTTCTTTACCGACCAGTGCCTCACCGATGAGAAACATCACTTCATCTATCCTGTTAGTTCTTGCTTATGATCTAAACAGGACTCGACGACTTTAAATGCGTTGTCATTATTTCCAGCCTACCGATTGTTCGGTCAACTGTGCACACGCGCTTAATGTGGTCCTTTCAGAAATCTTTGTCGAACCCATGCTCGCTTGCTCATGATTGAGTTCGACCACATTTTGCGCGTGTTCCGTGCGTCACTGGTCACATGCATTGTGTTGAAGCCTCGTCCAGTGGTAGAGATACTCTTGAGCATATCCCGCGTAACGGCCGAAATGCATCTGACCAAACTCACTCAGGATCCCATAGTCCCTCGCGCTAAGGTGCCGCGTTCTATCGATCCTCTGGATGAACTCAGAACCAAGGAATTTTCCATAGAGCTGGACTACCGCCCTGCCGACCCAGACATCAACGGGGAAAGCTTCCAGCTTCTCCAGAGAGAACAATAGGACGCAGTCAGCTACCTTGTTCCCGACTCCATGGTCAAAAGACAGTAGGATTTTCTTGGTTTCGGAGTATGTCATCCTTCTTAGAATCTCGAAGTCAATGGCGCCCTCACAGACAAGTTTTGCAATCTGTTTGAGCTCATAAGCCTGCCTCTTCCCGTATCTCAGGCCGCAAGACGCGATCTCTGAAAGTTCAGCCTGACATAGCGCGTTGGGATCGGGAAAGCAGTAGTTGACAGACCTTTTCCATACAACTTTCTTTCCAAACTTCTGGCTCAGGTTATTCAGAATCCGACTGATCATGGCGATCTTGCAGTTTCTGGAACAGATATACGAGACCAGACATTCCCAAGGATCTTGGCGCAGTAATCTCAACCCACTAACCTGATTTGCCACACTGCGGAAGATATGGTCTTTAGATAGCCCTCCAATAATTCCCCCTAGGTCATCATCAAGCCTAAGATAATCTTCGAGTTTGGATTCGGATATTGCAGCTGAGGTCTTGACATTCAAGAATTGCTTTTCCTGTCGCATCTTGACCATAACATCCCCCAGCATCCCAAACCACCAGTCACCAGGCCTAGTCCATCTGAATACTTGGCCGCACCTGAGTGTGGTATCAAGATCCAAGTGCCCTGGCGATATGTCTAACACAATGTTCATTACAGTATTCCTCTGGTCGGGAAGTTCTTGGATCTCTCAATTCGTTTCTATGATGCGTAATCTGTCGAGAAAGAAATCAAACTCACAAAGAAAAGTGCCGAGTTTTGGGATAGGGATTATGGGCACTTTTTCTACCAGCTGGGTCTCGCAATCGGCCAACGTGACTATAGCCGGAACAAAAGCCATCTTCTGATCGCGTCGAATGCCGATTTCCCTTCCGTACGATTGCTTTTCCGCCTTCAATGCTTCAGTCCGCTCAACTTGCTTTTTTACAGCTCGGGATAGCCGACTCTTCGATAGACCATGAGCCCAGTGTTTGAAATCAATACAAAGTACCCTGCAGTCCTTTGCGGCAACAAGATCAATTTCATATCTCCTACCGCTGTGTTTGAAATTGAATCGGGTAGAAGTCTTGTAACCGTTGAGCCTCAGGGCTTCAGATCCGACATCCTCAAATTCCCTGAAGTCAAGAGCTCTACAGACTCTCTCGGAATCAACCCCGCTTCTAATGGCTTCCAAAGCCAAACGGAGGCGATCTCGGTGATCAATGTTTATCGTTGCGCCTTCATAGGTGAGTAAGCCGAGACTGGCGAGCCTCTCAATGCTATTCTTGACGGCACATGATGGGTATCGTGCAGCGTGAGCCAGCGCTTCTATTGAGAGCTTTTTGCATGTGAGTGTACATCTCAGTAGGGCGAGAAGTAGCTCCCCTGTGTCTTTTCTCTGGAAGCGATCGGGTGGCTCGGAGAATTGGTACAACTGTGACTGCCGACTCAACCAGGCGGTGTGACGAATGACAGGACAAGAATTGCCAAGACAGGTATGTAGAAGAGGGTTCTCCAGCGCGAGAGTTGCGAAACATCTTCAAGAGGCTCTGCGGCGACCCAAGCACGTCTACTAGCGGTCATCAAAAAGACCAAGAACAATGCAAAGAACCAGTAGCCACTGGCAACGAGAACCCCCAGTCCGACCACCGACGTGACCTTGTGCCCTCTTCGACCGAATACAGCTCGCGAGACGTGCCCACCATCTAGTTGCCAGACCGGAAGAAGATTCAAGAAAGTAACCAAAGACCCAACCCACGCGGCGAATAGTGTTTGGCCAAGTACAAGGGTCCATCCCTCAGGCAAACTGTAGATCTTGAGTGACTCCATAATGCCAAATATTCCAGAAAAGATGAGTGGCGAGCTCGGCCAAGAAACTGGCCCGACAAGATTCTGTTCTCCGAGAGTCCTAGCTTGAGTCTCAGATACAGGTACACCCAGCGCCATGCTCAGAATAGTCACAATAGTCAAAACCGCAAACCCAGACAAAGGCCCGGCCACACCTATGTCAAAAAGTTCATCCTTGTTTGTTGGAGGCTCTTTGAGTGAGATGAGTGCTCCGAATGTTCCAAATGGAGGAAAGCCAGGTATGAAGTAAGGGATTGAAGCCGCAAGTTTATGCCTACTACACACAATCTTGTGTCCCAACTCGTGAGACCCGATTATCCCTGCAAGGCAAGCCGCGTATACCGCCGCTTGGACGAACGGACTTGCTCGGGGCATAAGTATTTCGCTCCAAAGCCGATTCTCAATCCACAGGAAGTACCCCGCAACGTAGATTGTTGTGAGCGTCACTACAAACAGAAGGATGCTCAGCCATTTCCTGTCCGACTTGGCCACGGGTTTGCTGAATATCTTGAGTACTAGAGCCGTTTCTCCTCGCCTCAACACTGGCAACAGTTGCTGCGACGAGAGACGCTGATTGAGGCGCTTGAAGCCAGTTTTTACAGGCTGAAACATGAGTGTGAATGTTGGAGTTCCTGCGACATCCACAAATGCATCTGTCACATCGAAGTAGTCTGTGACTACTGCCCTCAGATCTGCAAGGGAGGATGGTGATGAGTATGCAAGATTTGAAGATATAGAGTCGCTCAAGTCCTATTCCTTAGACTCCTGATAGCGCTAACGGTTTGTGTTGGACAATTTAAGTCTAGTGACCGTCAGACCGGGTCTGAGTTTACGCTATTCCGCAAACCCTTATATGATAGGCTTTCGCTCTCACCCGCGGGAGAGGTATGGACCTCACTACCGAAGTGATTCTTAGGAGATTCTCTAACGCCGATCTTGACGACGTTATGGCAATCAACAGAACTTACCTTCCTGAGAACTACGGCGCCTATTTCTTCCTGGACATCTGCAAGAACTGCCCCAACGCGTTTCTGGTAGCGGAGGCTAGTGGAAGGATCGTTGGCTACATCATGTGCAGGCTTGAAAGTGGCTTCTCGGAATTTGGCCGGATGAGGCCTGCCAGAATAGGTCACATTGTGTCGGTAGCAGTAGTACCTGACTATCGGAGAATGGGAGTGGGTAGCGCGCTGTTGACATCGTCGATTTCTGCTCTCTCAGATTACGGATATTCGGAGGCATTTGTGGAGGTCCGAGTAACTAATGAACCAGCGATCAGCCTCTACAGTAAACTCGGCTTCAAGATCGTCAAGAGAGTACCCCGCTATTACTACAATGGTGAAGATGCTTATGTAATGGCGTTCCCTCTTGGAGACGATTATTCAAGAAAACTAGGGAACACCTAGAAACGCGCGCCAAAGGTCAGTCTTTCCCCTCTGAATTCTCGAAAGTTTCGGATCTCACCTTGATTAGGGGGACTTTAGGCAAAGTTGCGCGTGGGCTGGCGGGAGCTAGACCATTGTGGACCTCGCAGTCACAGCAGAGAAACAGAAATAAGAAACTTACACGATCAATTAACTGTAAGTTTCTTGACAATCTGTTTTTTTTCAACCTTCAGCAAGGAGAATGGAGGTGAGTAAGAATGAGTAGTCTACTAAAGGAGTTTCCGACTATTTCTGAAATCGCCTATCAGGAATATCATAAGCATGTCCATGTGAAAGACGTGATGACCACAACAGTTCTAACAATAAATCCCCATGCTTCCATGCAAGATGTAGCGAAGATAATGGGTGAAAGACATGTCGGGAGTCTAGTGGTTGTAGAGATGGATATCCCAACAGGCATAGTCACCGAAAGAGATCTTCTTAGTAAGGTCATTGTATCAGACAGAGATTCCGCTAAAGTCAAGGCTAGAGAAGTGATGTCAACCCGACTGATAACTGTCAGACCCACTGACACGATCAAGGAAGCTGCTCAGACTATGATCCAGCAGAAAGGTAGACTTATTGTCCTTAAGGAGGGAAAGGTTGTGGGGATTATGACAACGTCGGATCTGATACGTACTCTGCCAAAAATACCTGAGACTATGATAAAGGTCGATGACGTGATGACTAAGAAAGTCGTTTCAGTAGCTCCTGAGACATCCGTTGGTGAAACCGCCAAGATGATGGGCAAAATGCGAATAGGCAGTGTGTTAGTCAAGGACACGGGTAAGCCGAAAGGGATATTCACAGAACGTGACTTGCTGACTAAGGTCCTTTCCCGACGACTTTCGATGGAAAGCAAAGTGGGTGAGTTAGCGTCTTCACCGATAGTGAGCATACTTTCAGGCAGTAGCATCCATAGAGCAGCTTTGACGATGGTATCGAAGCATATCAGAAGACTGCCGGTTACAGTTGACGGGGAGATAGCCGGCATAGTCACGGCAAGAGATCTTGTAGAAGCGTATTCGAAATAGCTTCGCTTTCCAACTTAGAAGACTGTTTACCGAGGAGATGCTTGAACCGCCCTCATGGGCTCTGATTTAGCCCGCCCGGGTTTTAATGCAGCCGTCCATTTCGATTTTCGTGACGATCATAAGACGCGAGCGCTAGCCTGTCAGTCAGCTTTCCCACTTTTCTTTCTTGACCAGCAGACTAAGCGGTATATCCTGACTTGACCCGTCAGGCAGACTCCTTCTGATGCTTATCGGAAGAACGCCCGCCTCCAGCTCCAAAATGGCGATGTTTATTGGTGATCTCTCGGCACTATTCAAATCGAGTAGCACAGGCGCTCCCATTGATAGCTGCAGTGCTCGCGCTCCCACTATTCGAGCTTTCTCGAATCTTGTAAGCTTGGGTGGGCCTATAAGAACTCGGGGCTCACCTTTAGGACTCTTCTGTTTCACCAGCACCCTCCTCTGGGCCCTTTGGCGGCCTTGCTTCACTCTTGGGCTTTCCAACAGCGATCATTTCATCGATCTTCAAGATCATGTTTGCAGCCTCGCTCGCCGAAGCCATTGCCTGCTTCTTGACTGAAGACGGTTCGTATATGCCTGTCCGGTACATGTCACTGATCGATCCTCTGGAAGCGTCGATCCCGGACCACAATTGGCCTTTATCATGTCTTGCCCTTAGATCAACCAAGACATCGATCGGATCTAGCCCTGCATTCTCAGCAAGCGTCATAGGAATAGATTCTAGCGCGTCTGCAAAAGCTAGAAGTGCAAGCTGACTTCGTCCTGAGGTTTTGCTTGCATAGATTCTTAGCCTCCGCGCAATTTCTGCTTCCGGTGAGCCTCCGCCCGCAACTATCATTGGTTCGCGAACCACATCTCTGACGACACAGAGTGCATCGTGTAAGGCTCTCTCAGCCTCGTTTATGATCCTTTCTGTTCCGCCTCGAACGAAGATAGTAACAGCTTTGGGATTCGTACATCCTTCGACGAAGAGCATCCTGTCATCTCCAACTTTTCGCTCTTCAACGATCTTGGCGTGACCGAGGTCTCCCCGGTCAATTTCTCTCACTTCAGTCACAATTTTGGCGCCCGTAGCTTTTGCTAGCTTCTCCATATCTGACATCTTCAATCTTCTGGCGGCAAGTATTCCTTTCTTCGCCATGTAGTGCTGGGCGGCATCGTCTATTCCACGTTGGCACAGAAGGACATTAGCTCCTGTACTGGCGAGTTTCTCCACCATTCCTCTAAGGATTTCTTCCTCTTTCTTGATAAAAGCGTCCAGTTGCTCCGGCTTTTCAACCGTTAGCTTGGAGTCGAATTCCGGCTTCTCGATCTCAAATGGCTTAATTATCAAAGCGATCTTTGCATCGTCAACCCGTTTGGCCATTCTAGAATGTA
>Ga0315296_10003863_pt1 | contig 12423 bp, 8 predicted proteins | sample YL17G14_18_MG_FD_203921 | JGI IMG/M metagenome (GOLD analysis project Ga0315296, IMG submission 203921) | Sediment microbial communities from Yellowstone Lake, YNP, Wyoming, USA - YL17G14_18 | ecosystem: Environmental > Aquatic > Freshwater > Lake > Sediment | place: USA: Wyoming | collected... | reverse complement strand
GTTCGGGACGGTTCAGGACATCACGGCGCGCAAGACAATCGAGGAGTCCCTTCGGCAGAGCGAGGAGAGATATCGCTCGCTGATGGAAAACCTGAACGTGGGGGTTTACCGCAACACCCCAGGTCCCAAGGGAAGGTTCATCGAAGCCAACCCCGCCCTGCTAAAGATGTTCGGCTACTCCGACAAGAGGGAATTTCTGCAAATCAACGTGTCCGACCTCTACCAGGACCCGGAGGATCGCAGACGGTTCAACGAGAAGTTGCTCGCCCACGGCTTCGTCCAAAACGAGGTGGAGAGGCTCAGGAAAAAGGAGGGGACGCTGTTGTGGGCTTCGGTCACTGCGGTCGCGGTCCCCGACGAGCGCGGAGAGGTGAAATACTACGACGGGATCCTCGAGGATATCTCCGAGCGCAAGCGGGCTGAGGAGGCCCTCCGGGAGAGCGAGGAGCGCTACCGCGCGGTGATGGAGCAGACAGCGGAGGGGATCATCCTTTACAACGTGGAAACCAAACGGGTCCTGGCGGTCAACCCGGCGTACTGCAAGCTTCTGGGGTATTCCCCGGAGGAGATGCTCCAGCTCCGGATCTACGACATCGTCGCGGCCGACCCCGAAGCCATCGATCACACCTTACAGCGCATCCGGGAGCAGAAGCGGGCGGTCATCGCCCAGCGGCAACATCGAGCGAAGGACGGGACGCTGATCGATGTGGAGGTCCGCGCGAACCTGATAACCTTCGGGGCCAGTGAGGCCCTCTGCGTGGTCGTCCGGGATATCTCCGAGCGCAAACGGTCCGAACTGGCCTTGAGCGAAAGCGAGGAGAGGTACCGCACCCTGGTCGAGAACGTGAACATCGGGGTTTACCGCAATACCGGCGGGCCTCAGGGGCAGTTCGTCCAGGTCAACCCGGCGATGGTCAAGATGTTCGGCTACGTCTCCGCGGAGGAGCTCATGGCCCGGCCGGTCGCGGAGTGCTATCAGAATCCCGAGGAGCGGGAGCAGTTCATCGCCAAGATCAAACGCCATGGATTCGCCCGGGACGAAGAACTGCGCCTCAGGAAGAAGGACGGCAGTCCGTTCTGGGCTTCGGTCACGGCCCAAGCGCAGTTCGACGCCCGGGGCGAGGTCCTTTGGACCGACGGGGTCATCGAGGACATCACTGAGCGCAAGCGGGCCGAGGAGGCATTGCGGGAGAGCGAGGAGAGGTATAAAAATCTCTTCGAAAACGCTCAGATCGGAATCTACCGCACCACCCCTGAGGGCCGCATCCTCATGGCGAACCCGGCCTTGATTAAAATGTTGAGATACTCTTCTTTCGAAGAGCTGGCGGCTATCAATGTAGAAACGGAAGGGTACGGGCCCGAATACCCACGAAACCAATTCAAGGACCTCATCGAGAGGGATGGGGAGATCAAAGGCTTGGAGGCGACCTGGAAGCGACGGGATAAAACGACGATCTTCGTCCGGGAGAACGCCAGGGTGTTTCGAGGAGTGGACGGGAAAGTCTTGTATTATGAGGGGACCGTCGAGGATATCACCGAAAGGAAGCGGGCCGAGGAGGCCCTCAGGGAAAGCGAGGAGAAATTCAGGCTGGCCTTTGAAAATGCCCAAGATGCCATCTTCTGGGCCGACCCCGAGACGGGCTTGGTGACCAAATGCAATAAAGCGGCGACCGACCTCTTAGAGAAGACCAGAGAGGAGATCGAGGGCCGCAATCAAACGACCCTCCATCCCCCGCAAAAAGCGGACGGGTATGCCATGATGTTTAAAAAGCATATCGAACATAACGGGTGGGTAGATGACGAGGCAGAGGTGATCACCAAATCGGGGAAGATCATCCCCGTTCACATAACGGCTTCCATCACTGCCCTCGGGGGAAAACCGATCCTTCAGGGAATTTTCCGTGACATCACCGAGCGCAAGCGGGCGGATCAGGCCCTTCGGAAAAGCGAAAGGGAATACCGGTACCTCTACGAGGAAAGCCCGGCCCTCAGCCTGATGATCGGCATCGATGGGGCGATCAAGGATACCAACCAATCGACCCTTCTTGTCCTGGGGTATGCGAAAGAGGAAGTCCTCGGCAGGCCGGCGCTGGAGTTTGTGGCCCCGGAGCAACATGAGAAGGCCGCTGCCCAATTGGAACGGGACTTCAAAGGGGAGCCCACGCCCGCGATCGAGCTCGATATCCTGGCCAGGGACGGGTCCCGTCGCACCATCCTGTTCTCCCCGGGACAGCTTGTCTTATACGAAGAAGACCGTCCGACCAGCATCCTAATCAGCGGAACGGACATCACCGAGCGCAAGCGGGCCGAGGAGGCCCTCCAGAAAGCTTATAAGGATTTGGAAGCACGGGTCCAGGAGAAGACCGCTGAGCTCCAAGCGGCCACCCGGACCCTCGAGGCCCGGAACCAGGAACTCTCCCGCATCCTGGACACCGGCGGATCCATGCTCGTCTCCCTGGACCTGGACGCTCTCCTGAACGAGATCGCCAAGGCCGCCCGCGAAACCCTGGGCTTCGAGATCGTGGTCCTGAACCTCATCGACGAAAAGACCAGGGAGGCCCGGTTTGCGGCCCAGGCCGGACTGGGCGAGGAGGCTCGAAAAGCTTTGGAAGGAGCCACGGTCCGGGTGAAATGGGATGATCTGAAGAGCCTTTTCCAGGAGCGGTTCCGGGTCAGCCGATCTTGCTACTTCATCCCTCACGGCACAGTGGATTGGCGAACTCACACCCCAACGACCGGCCCCATCGCCCAAAAGGTTGCCGTGAGCGACCCCTTGGATAAGGATCCCTGGCACCCCGAGGATGCCCTCCTGGCCCTGGTGGAACTCCGCGAGAAGACCGTTGCCGGGATGTTCTCCCTGGACAGCCCCCGGACCGGTAAGCGACCATCGCAGGAGACGCTACTCCTTCTGGACGTGTTCACCAACCTCGCGGCTGTTGCTATTGATAATGCCCGGCTGTACGAGCAGGTCCAACGGGAGCTTGGAGAGCGGAAACAGGCCCAGGAGGCACTCCGACAGGCCCACGGAGAGCTGGAACGACGGGTCGAGGAACGGACCGGGGAGCTCCGTGACACCCTTGGAAAGCTCCGCCGGACCACCGAGACCTCGATTCAGGCCATGGCCATGATCGTGGAGATGAAGGACCCCTACACCGCCGGGCATCAGCGGAACGTCGCCAATCTTGCCTCCGCCATCGCTCAGGAGCTGAAGCTGGACGCGGAGCGGACTGAGGGCCTCCGGATCGCGGCAATGATCCACGATGTCGGTAAGATCGCGGTTCCCACCGAGATCCTTACCCGGCCCGGGCCGCTCTCCGAGGTCGAGCATCGGATGATCAAGACCCATCCCCAGCTTTCCTACGACATCCTCCGGACCATCGAGTTCCCCTGGCCAGTCGCCGAAATCGTTCGTCAGCATCATGAGAAGATGGATGGCTCTGGCTACCCCCGCGGACTCAAAGGGGACGAGATCTTGATGGAGGCCAGGATTCTGGTGGTCGCGGACGTTCTGGAGTCCCTGGCCTTCCACCGTCCTTACCGTCCTGGACACGGTATCGAGAAGGCCCTGGAGGAACTGAGCAGTCAACGGGGCAAGCTCTACGATGGTGCGGTCGTGGACGCCTGCCTCCGGCTCTTCAAGGAAAAGTCTTTCAATTTCACTTAGCCGGATCCTAAAGAAGCTATTAAAGCCAAGGGCCGCCCTGTTTGGGCGGCCCTTGGCGCGCAGAGAGATTTTACCTATCCCCAGGGCTCGTGGATCCGCTCAATCCTTGCCCCTACTGCGTTGAGTTTGATCTCGATACCCTCGTAGCCGCGGTCGATGTGATAGACGCGGGATATCTCGGTCTCCCCCTCCGCGACCATCCCGGCGAGGACCAGGGCCGCGCTGGCCCGGAGGTCCGAGGCCATGACCGGCGCTCCGGTGAGCTTCGGAACCCCCTTCACGATCGCGCTCGTGCCCTCGATGCGGATGTTGGCGCCCAGGCGCTCGAGCTCCAGGACATGCATGAAGCGGTTCTCGAAGATCGTCTCGGTGATCACGCTGATCCCCGGGGTCACCGTGGCCAGGGCCATCATCTGGGCCTGCATGTCCGTGGGGAACCCAGGATAGGGAGCTACGGTCATGTCCACGGCGCAGTGGGATTTGGGGTTGGCCACAATGAGTCCGTGGTCCTTAACCTCGACCACCACACACGCCTCGCGAAGTTTTTCCACTACGCTCCAGACTTGACGCGGTTCGCAGGCCTTCACCTCCAGCTCTCCGCCGGTAATCGCCGCTGCCACCAGGAACGTACCGCACTCGATCCGGTCCGCGATCAAGGTGTGCTCGGCGCCGTGCAGAACCTCCACCCCCTCGATCTCCATCACCGAAGTGCCGGCACCGGCGATCCTGGCGCCCATTTTGTTCAAAAGGTCGGCCACATCCGTCACCTCCGGTTCGCAGGCCGCTTGCTCGATCGACGTCTTGCCCTTAGCGAGACATGCCGCCATCATCACATTAATCGTAGCCCCCACGCTGGAGCCGTGTTTCCCAGCCAGGCGCATGGCTTTCCCCGAGAGCCTTCTCCCTTTGGCGACGACGTACCCGTGCTCGATCTCAATCTCCGCGCCCAGCTCCTTCATTCCAAAAAGGTGCAGGTCGATGGGTCTGGCCCCGATGGCGCAGCCCCCGGGGAGGGAGACCCGCGCCTGGCCCAACCGGCCGAGGAGCGGGCCCAAGACGTAATACGAGGCCCGCATGGTCTTTACCAGGTCGTAAGGGGCCTCGTGACCGATGCCGTCCGAGGTGTCGATCGTGAGGATGTTGTTGGCAAAGGTGACGCTGGCGCCCATCCGCTCCAGCAGACGCTTCATCGTGCGTACGTCCATCACGTTCGGAATGTTCCGTAGCACCACTCTTCCCGGAGCGAGGAGGGCCGCAGCCATGGCCGGAAGCGCCGCGTTTTTGGCCCCGCTGACCGTAACGACCCCGCGCAGGGGGGTGCCTCCCTGAATGACGAATTTATCCATGACTCCCCTTTCTCGCAATCACCACTCGCCCGACTCCGCAGAGATCCTTCTCAATCCTATTGTCCCGATATCCGGTTTTCTGCATGATCGCAGCGACCATTTCAGCTTGTCCCTCCCCCACTTCTAACGCCACGAGGCCTTCGGGGGTAAGGAAGTCTTTTGCTCCTTCGACGATCCGGCGATGAAAATTAAGGCCGTCCGGTCCACCGTCCAAAGCCTCATGCGGTTCGAAGTCCCTCACCTCCGACATCAGGTTCGGAATCGTGGAGGAGGAAATGTAAGGGGGGTTGGAGACGATTACGTCAAACGCTTTACGAGGCGCCGGGAAAAGATCGACAAGTGCAAAACGCACACGGTCCGCGACGCCGTTTCGTGTTGCGTTCTTTCTGGCAAGAAGAAGCGCCGGCTCGGAAACGTCTGTAGCCATAATCTCGGCCCCGGACAAGTTCACAGACAGCGCCACCGCGATAGCTCCGCTGCCAGTGCCAATATCCAGAATCCGCAACGGGTGACTGGGGACTGGTGACTCGGAAACGGACCGGATTACTTCCTCAACCAACCGTTCTGTTTCCGGCCGGGGTATGAAAACGCCCTCTTCGACCAAAATGTCCAGCCCGTAGAAGCCCGTGTGGCCGAGGAGATACTGCAGTGGCTTTCCGGAAAAGCGTTCCTGCACCCACTGGTCCAACTGAGTCTGCTGGGATTCGGTCAAGCCTTGATGCCGGAAAAGATAAAGCTCGACCCGGGAAAGGTCGAGCAGACATTCCAGCATCCTTTCGGCGTTCGTAAGAGGATTGGGTATGCCCGCAGCAGCAAGCCTCTCCCTGGCCCAAACCCTCGCAGCGGTAAGCGTCCGAAGGGCAGCCCGCGTTGTCGTCATGACTCGGCGGTGAGCTTTTTCTGCTGCTCGTCCAAGAGCAGAGCGTCGATGAGTCCGTCCAACTCCCCTTCCAAGACGCGGTCCAGATTGTGCAGGGAGAGGTTTACCCGGTGGTCCGTCACCCGGTTCTGGGGAAAGTTGTAGGTGCGGATCTTCTCGCTTCGGTCCCCGGACTTCACTTGGGACTTCCGCTTGCTTGCGATCTCCCGCTCCTGCTTCTCGCGCTTCTGCTCTAAGAGCCGGGAGCGCAGAACTTTTAAAGCCCGAGCCTTGTTCTTGATCTGGCTTCGCTCGTCCTGACAGGTCACGATCATCCCGGTTGGGAGGTGCGTGATCCGCACCGCAGAGTAGGTCGTGTTCACGCTCTGGCCGCCCGGGCCGGAGGAGCAGTAGGTGTCGATGCGCAGATCATTAGGATCAATGACGAGGTCCACCTCCTCGGCCTCAGGAAGCACGGCCACGGTCGCAGCCGAGGTGTGGATGCGGCCCGAGGCCTCGGTCGTGGGCACACGCTGGACGCGGTGCACCCCGCTCTCATGCTTCAGCCTACGGTAGGCCCCCTTCCCCGTGACCAGGAACACCACCTCCTTGAACCCACCCAGCTCGGTCGGGCTGGTGTTCATCGCTTCCCAAGCCCACCTCTGACGCTCCACGTACTTGGTGTACATCCGGAACAGGTCCGCGGCAAACAGCGCGGCCTCCTCCCCACCGGTCCCGCCGCGGATCTCGATGAGCGTGTTCTTATCGTCGTTCGGATCCCTGGGGACGAGCAATTGCTGGAGGACTTCGACCAGCGCTTCCTCCTCGCCCCGCAGCCCCTCCAACTCGTCCTTGGCTAACTGGGCCAGCTCCCGGTCCCCCTCCTGGAGCACCGTCTCGGTCTCTGCAATCACAATGAGAAGCCGCTTATACTCTCGGTACTTGGAGACCACCTCGGAGAGCGTCTTGTGATCGCGCGTCAGGAACTGGAACTGGGGCGAACCGATGATCTTGGGATCCGACATGCTCTTCTCCAGTTCGTCGCAACGCTTCTCAAGGGCGTCCAATTTCTCGATCGGCAGGGCGTTCATTTCGCATCCTCAGGGGGGATCACAGCTTGGAGCGCGGCCAAAGCGACCTCGATCTGCCTCTCGTCCGGTTCTCGGGTCGTGATCCGCTGCATGCCCAGGCCCGGAGCAATAAGTGCCCGGACCCATGCGGTGTCGATCCCCTTGCTTGAGGCCCTGATCCCCTCGTAGGCCAAACCCGCCAGCAGAGGAAGGAATAAAAGGTGCCAGCCGAAGCGAAGAAGCCGGGAGGGCGGATGCCCGAGCCAAAGAGCCAGAAGGGTGTCCAACAAAGCAAAGAGCAGAATGGCAAAGCCCATCACCGCCACCAGGAAACTGGTGCCGCACCGGGGATGGAGCCGGGAGTGGCGTTTAGCCGTTTGCACGCTCAAATCAGTGCCGGACTCATAGCAGAAGATGCTCTTGTGCTCTGCGCCATGGTACTGGAAAAGCCGTTTCACGTCCTTGAGCAAGGTGATTCCCCAGATGTAAAGGAAGAAAATCGTCATCCGGAAGGCCCCAGCCACGAGGTTGAAGAGAAGCCCGTTCTGCTCCACGCCGAACAGGGAGGCAAAAAAGAGGGGAAGGTAGAAGAACAGGAGAATCCCCAGGCAGAAGGATAGGATCATCCAAAGGTCCAGTCCTAAATCGCTGGTTTTGGATTTTTTCTTCCGTCCCTCGGCCTCCAAGGCCATTTCCGCGGAAAAGCGCAAAGCGGAAATGCCCAAGAAGAGGGACTCAAAGAGCGTCGCAAATCCTCTCAATACCGGAAGCTTGAAGAGCCGCATCCGTTCGCCCCAAGCGACGTAGTCCCGCTTCTGAACGACGATCTCGCCGTCGGGCTTACGTACGGCTGTGGCCACGACTTTGGGTCCGCGCATCATCACCCCTTCGATCACGGCCTGCCCTCCGACGTTCGGCTTAACGAGACCAATGCTCATTCTCACCTGACATTCAGAATGCGGAATCTGGAATCTGGTGTCCGGCATCTACGTTCATCGCTTCCTCTTCGGCTTGAGGGAAGGCTCGGCATGTTCCGGGACCGACCTACCCTTGATGTCGAACCCGATGGCGAAGGGACAGAGGATCTCGACCGGAGACACTTTACCCTTGCGGGTGCGGGTGAAGGCGGCGATCTTCAGAAAGTGGTCGTCGGTGCTTCCGGACAGTGTGCCGTCCTCGTTGTATCGCCAATACTGCTCCTTGGCCCGGTCGCGGATCTCCACGATGATCGCCAGGTCTCCGGGTCGCATCGTCTCCACGTCATCCTTGGACAGGGAGGGAAGGGCGTTGGGATGGGAATGAAAATCTCCGATCAGGTCCAGATGAGGGAGGTTCTTAAAGAAGGACAGGATCTTGCGGAAGGAGTCATCCTTGGCCTTGACCCAGGTAGCGTGGCGCTCGGCTTTCTGAACCGCGATCGCGTTCTCCACGATGAAACGTCCGTCCCCGCGATATCCAAGGAGCAGGCCGTAGCATTCCTTTTTGTAGACCTCGATGGCCGAAACCAAGAGGGCCCAGAAGACGTGTTCGGAGAGATAGGCTTGCATAGCAGGATTCAGGGTGATAGGGGCCGAGGGTTCAAGGGTTCAAGGGAAAAGGTTAACGTCAAATGCCACCTCATTATTCAGCTCATTCCGCCTCAAGGGGGTTTATTTTCCGTACTTACTTTAATTTTTTCGCGTAAGTAGAGCCACCAAACCTCGGTTACAAACCAAGCCTCATTATGTCTATTCCAGAGAAAGCGCCGCAAGAGCTACGAAATCCGGGAGGGGTTTCCGCCCTATTCACGCGATACTCACGCCCTATTCACGCCCTCTCCTCCCCCTTTTTACGGAAATACGTGAATTAGGAATGATGACTTAAAGTAAGGTTTTATCCTATGGGAGAAGGAAAATACAGTACTCCTCAAGGATCAGAATAACCATGTCAATAGTTCACTTGAACCAGGTACAGCCCGTGAGCCGGGGCGGTTTTCCCGGCCAGGGACCGGTCACGGGCCGCAAGGATCCGCCGCATTTCAGTTGGCTTGAACCGGCCCCGGCCGATATCCACCATGGTCCCGACCAGGCTTCTGACCATGGCCTGAAGGAAACGGTCGGCCTCGATCCTGAAGACCAGCCTCTCCCTTTCCTCGTACCATCCCGCATTTTTCACGACGCAGATCCGGGTCTTCACCTCGGCCCGGGCCGAGGAAAAGGAAGTAAAGTCGTGCTTTCCAACCAGGCATTTTGAAGCCTGCCCCATTTTGGCTGCGTCCAAGGGGTACGTTACCTCCCAAGCGAACCGCCGGCGCAAGGGAGAGCGTCCTTGGATGATCCGGTACTCGTAGATTCTGGACTTGGCCGAGAACCGGGCATGAAACTCGGAATCTTCGCCCAGGTCCACAACCTCCCGGACGGCGATATCCCGGTCACCTCCCGCGTTCAACGCGCGGAGGATGACCTCCGGACTGCGTTGAGATCGGGTCTGGAAGCTGGCCACTTGACCTTTGGCATGAACGCCGGCATCCGTTCTTCCGGCACCGATGAGCGTGACCTTCTCCCCCAAAAGCTTTGCGAGAACCTTCTCGATATCTCCCTGGATCGTCCGCTTTCCGGGCTGGACCTGCCAGCCCGAGAAACCGGTGCCGTCGTATTCCAGGAGGAGTTTCAGGGTACGCATGGAAGCAAACGAGGATCGCCCTCTTTAAGAGAGCGATCCCCAGAAGAGGGGGCGCGTTAGCGCCTCAGGGCATGGGCCAGGGAGAGCGCACCGATATAGCTATACCCCAGCCAATAGAGCAACAGGAAGGGCAACGCCGCCAATTCGTGATGGCGGAGCGCAAAAATGAAACCGAAGAAAGTGTACCCTGCCAGGGATAGCTCCAGAATCGTCACGGCCTTGAACGGCACCCGATACTTCGTCCCCTTCCAGTTGCCGCCTTTGTTTCCCAAAGCGTACTTGGGGGTTCGGTCGAAGGTGCCCTTCTTCATTCCGAAGAGGCCGCCCAGCACGGCCTTGGAATTGTTCACGCTGATCCCGATCCCCCCGCCCATCAGAAACGGCAGCGCCCACAGCCTCTTCCTCCAGTCCGGATAAATCGCCTTCTGGGAATAGATATAGAAGATCGGATAGGAGAAGGCACCCAAGGTGAAGAGCGAGGCGAACAGGAAGTAGCTCCGCGCCTCCGGGTAGGTCACTTTGATGTACAGGAGGGGCAGGGAGAAAATCGAGATGAGCATCAGGACTGGGAACACGAAATGATTCGTGAGGTGGATGGTCGCTTGGACCTTGACCGGAAACGGAAAGTCCCCTTTCCATAACTTGGGCAGGAGTTTTTTGGCGGTCTGTACGGCTCCTTTGGCCCAGCGGAATTGCTGAACCTTGAAGGCATTTACCTCGGCCGGGATCTCCCCGGGGCAGACTAGATCCTCGATGTAGATGAATTTCCAGCCCCGGAGTTGGGCGCGATAGGACAAATCCATATCCTCGGTCAAGGTATCGGCTTGCCAGTTCCCGGCGTCGAGGATGCACTGCTTTCGCCAGACCCCGCAGGTGCCGTTGAAATTGATGAACAGGCCGTGCCGGTTCCGGGCAGTTTGCTCGATCATGAAATGGCCGTCCAGCCCGATCGCTTCGCCGCGCGTAAGCAGGGAATACTCCGCATTCAGGTGTCCCCAGCGGGCTTGGACCACGCCCACCTTCGGGCTGGTGAAGCGGGCAATCGTTCTTTGAAGAAAATCTCGTGGGGGGGTGAAGTCCGCGTCGAAGATGGCGATGAAGTCCCCTTTGGCGGTCTCCAGACCGGCCTTCAGAGCGCCGGCTTTATAGCCTTCCCGGTCGGCCCGCCGACAGTGAACGATATCCAGGCCGCGGGAGCGGTACTGGTGGACCAGGGTTTCCACGATGCCCACCGTCTCATCGGTGGAATCGTCCAACACCTGGACCTCGAGCCGGTCCCGGGGATAATCCAGGTCGCAGACGCAGTCGATCAGCCGCTCCACCACATATCGCTCGTTGAAGATCGGCAATTGCACCGTAACCCGAGGGAATTCCTGCAAAGGACCGGTTTCCGGAGCGACCCCTTCACGCTTGGCCCGACGGTAGAGAAAGACCATGAAGTAGGCGTGCCCGGAATAGACCATGAGGACACCCAACAATAGGGCGTACCCGACCAGCAACCCTATTTCATAGAAAGACATCGGCCTTTAACTCCATACCTTACCTTCTTGATGAATGGATGCACGAAAGGTATTCACATCCGTAATGATAATTCAAAAAAACTTGGATACATTCATAAAAAGGTGGGGGGATTAACGATGCGCAAGACGAAAGGATCCCATGGTACGGATCTCAGTTTGATGGCCATCATTGGCGCTGGCAACCAGTTCAAAGGCCTCCAACGTATCGGAGACAGGATAACATTTATACCTCGTGATCCTCCCATTTAGAAACGATGAGACGTCATACGGTGTCTTAGCAAGCCAGGCGATCTCATACGCATCTGGGCTCAGGGACGAAGGGTAATGATCGTTGCGTTCCGCATAGGCTTCCAGAGCCCCTTTGATAGCCTCCAAGTTCGTTCTTGCGAGAGCAAGCTGCCTGGCCGAGGTTGCTGGAGTCCCCATCCCTTCGGCCTCCTGGACGGACCGGCGCATTTCCATCTGCTTACGAAACCCCTGGCTCTGGGCCTCTTCGGACCGCCGCAGGGCGTTCTCCGCGAGGGACTCCTGCCGCTCGCTCATTTTGTGCACCGAGCGCATCGTCCAAAGCACTGCAGCGAAGATCGCCGTTCCCAGGGCCAGCCCGAACAGGACATACTTCAACAGGCTCCAATCGAAGAGCGAAGCCCAAAAACTCCTCGACCCATACCCCTTCCCCGCCGGAGGGGCCTGAAGGGCTTCGTCCATCCGCACCACGCCGTGGAGCTCGCCTTCCCCCTGGTCAGGACGAAGGGACGCTCCACAATAGAGACAGGCATCTACCCTTTTAGATAATACCGGCCTCCCGCACTGAGGACATTGATTTGGTTCGGGCATGGAAGAGCCTTATCAAGTCATCCGTTGCGTTCAAGAACGATGCGGAACAAGGTCCCCATAGCTAAAAAACTCTTCTTTCAATCGTCTCTTTCACCAACCGAAAGGGCCCAATCAAAAGACGAGTCTTATGGGATTCTCATGGCTTAATTAGCTACTAATTATATATGAATCTGCCTTTTGAATGCAAGCACTATTTTATCCCACAGGAAATGCCTAAGGCGTCCCCCATCTGGGACGCCTTATGTTGTTTGGAAATAGAGGGTTAACTTACCAATCGCTTCCCAGAGAGAAGTAGACCGGGGTCTCACTTGAGGTCGATGCAAAATCGGTGGCCTTGGCCACGTCCAGACGAAGGACCAGGAAGGAGAGGCGAGCCCTTGCTCCGGCCCCAAACCCGGCCTTGGCATCTTTGAGACGCCAGATGCCCTCCCGGCTTTCCCCGAACCGGAATTCCCGGGTTCTGTCC
>Ga0315296_10003862_pt1 | contig 12426 bp, 7 predicted proteins | sample YL17G14_18_MG_FD_203921 | JGI IMG/M metagenome (GOLD analysis project Ga0315296, IMG submission 203921) | Sediment microbial communities from Yellowstone Lake, YNP, Wyoming, USA - YL17G14_18 | ecosystem: Environmental > Aquatic > Freshwater > Lake > Sediment | place: USA: Wyoming | collected... | reverse complement strand
CCGGCTGGCAGGTCACTGTGGATGGCAGTGCTGTGCCGATCACTCCCACCGATCCTGACGGCCTCATCGCTTTCGACGTCCCCGCCGGCCATCACACCGTCCGTGTCCGTTTTGGTGAAACGCCCCTCCGCCTGGCCGCCGACGTCATCTCCCTGCTCAGCCTGCTCGTCCTTGCAGCCCTCATAATCCGGGTCCCGAAACACGTATCACGCATTACGGATTATGCATTACGCATTACGCATTACGAATCAGCCGCCATCCTCCTCACCGCCGTCCTGCTGCTCGTCGTCAAACTCGCTCTGATTGACCGCGTGGACACCCCCCTCCGCCGCGCTAACCTGGTAGATGGTCGCCTGCGCTACGTGGACGTTCCTGCTGCAATCACCTTCGGTGACGAGTTTGTCTTTCTCGGCCACGATACCTTGCCCACAAGTGTTTCCAGCGGCGAACGGTTCGAGGTCAAGACCTACTGGCGGGCACTTCAACCCGGCGGCCCCGACTACGGCGTCACCATCAACGTCCTGGACATTCAAGGCCACCCCTGGCACGATCCTGACGTGCGCATACCCCGCTGGCATTACCCGCCGCCGCCTGTGCCGGAATGGCCACCCGACCAGTACGCCCTGATCGCTCTGTCCGTCCCGCTGCTGCCGGGTACGCCTCCGGGGACCTACAACGTCGAGGCCGTTGCTTTTAACCACAACACACTGGCTCCCCTTACCGCCCATGATGCCGATGGGCGCGCACTTGGCCCTGCGCTGCCGCTGGGCCAGATCACTGTCACCGCTCCCCGCCATCCCGCCGTCCCGGACACGTTGCAGGCCCACAACCGTCTGAACGTACCTCTCGGGCCCCTCACCCTTCTCGGCGCCGACTTCGACCGCGACCAGGCCGCGCCGGGCGACCCTGTCCTCCTCACGATTTTCTGGCGTGCCGACGAGCAGCCCACCGAAGACCTGACCGTCCATCTGGCACTCCTGGCTCCCGACGGTTCTGTTGCCGCCGGATACGACCTGCCGCCCACCGTCCCCTGGCATCCTACTTCCGCCTGGCACACTGGGGACGTCTGGCGCGGCCAACATTTTCTCCGCCTCCCTGCCAACCTTGACGCCGGCGACTACATCTGCCAACTGTCTGTTGAACCTATCCACCAATCTGTCAACTTACCATCCATCATCCACGTCACCGCCCCCAACCGTACTTTCACTCCCCCATCCTTCCGATACCCTGTGGACGTCACCCTGGGGAGCATAGCGACATTGGCTGGCTTCGATCTGGGGACAGAGACGGTGCGACCCGGGCAGGCACTCACTGTCACGCTGGTCTGGCGTGCTGAACAGGAAACCCACTTCTCTTATCACGTTTTTCTCCACCTCATCGGCCCAGATGGCGCGTTGATAGCCCAATCCGACGGCGTCCCTGCCAACTGGACTCGTCCTACGGCCGGTTGGCTGTCTGGCGAGTACGTCGCCGATGTACGCTCGATTGTCGTCCCACCCGAGGCTTCGGCGGGCAATTACACCCTCCTCGTCGGACTGTACGACCCTGGTGGCCCACGCCTCACCGCCCCTGACGGCGCTGATGCTGTCCCGCTGGGCACCATCGTGGTAGAGACCCAATAGAGGATCCTGCTTTCGCATGGCATACTTCAGGCATCGTTTTCTACCGATACATATCATTCGTAGACACAGGGTCAGTCTCATTGTCCTGGCGGCCTACGTCGCAATCGGCGTCTTGTTTACTCTCCCCCTTCCCCTCACAATGGACCGCTGCCTGGCCGGCGATGACGTTGACGCGTGGCTGAATCCTTGGGCCAACTGGTGGACGCAAAAGGTCTTGTGGGGCAGGCTTTCTAGCCTGCCGGAATCGGAAAGATTGACCTTTTACTACACGCGGTATCTGTTCTATCCACAAGGTGTCAGTCTGGTCTACCATAGCTTTAGCCACACGAATAGTGCATTATGGTTGATATTGCGACGACTGATAGGTGACTTGCCAGCACACAATCTGACCATCTTGATGACTTATCCCCTTTCAGCCATCACCTTTTACCTCCTGGCATATCACCTCACCGGGTCCCGCTTCGCTGCTTTTGTCGCCGGGTTCATATTTGCCTTTAGCCCCTACCACGTCGCCGAAAGTTCTCACCCCGTCCTCGGCACAGTCCAGTGGATTCCGCTGTTTATGCTTTCACTGGAGAAAGCGCTTACCCAGGCGAAAATCAAAGCGGGACTGTCTGCGGCCCTATGGCTATGGCTTACCGCCCTTTCGGGGTGGCATCTCCTGACGCTAGCACTCTTCCTGGGGATATGCCGTGCTCTCTACCTGCTACTCACAGAGCAGCGCTGGAGAAACTGGCAAGTCCTGCGGGTGTTGTTGATCGCAGCGGTCGTCTTCGTGGTCTTGATACTTCCGTTTATATGGCCCCTGTTGCGTGAACAGATCATCAGCGATACCCCTGCCTACATCCTTGCTCGCCAGGAGCCTTATGCGGGCACTGATCTGCTGGCCTTCTTCACTCCGAGCAACTACCAGCCCTTGCTGAAACCCTACGTCAGCAACACCTATGAGCGTTTCTATCCAGGGCTCTGGCAAAGACCTGCCTTCATCGGCTACTCGGTTCTGGCCCTGGGGTGCATAGGAGCGTTATACAGCGGGCGGCGCGGGCGGTTCTGGTGGATCGCAAGCATCGTGTTGTTCATTCTGGCCCTGGGACCTTATCCTCGCGTGCTCGGCACGCGTCTTTTCTCACATCCTGTACCCTGGGGCACCCTCCTGGCCCAACTGATCCGCTACGGGGAGCGAGTCAATGTACTTCTGATGCTGTGCTGGGCGTCGCTTGCGGCCTGGGGCTGTGGTGCCATCGTGGATAGACTGAAGCGCTCTCGATCACAGCGCCAGGTGTGGCTACTTGCGGCAGGCATATTGGTGCTGATTGCCTTCGAGTATTGTCCTGTTCCGTTCCCCAGTACTTGTGTACAAGTCCCTCGCTTCTACACGGAATTGGCACAGGAATCGGACGACTTTGCTATTCTGGAAATGCCTATGGGACGGCAATCTGCCAAGATCAGCATGTATTATCAGACGATCCACGGACACCCGCTGGTGGAAGGCCACGTCTCGCGCACGCCAGTCCAGGCCTATGGTTTTATTGAGGGCAATCCGCTACTATCGCTGCTCAGACAGTACAGTCTTCCCGGCTACGAGGGCCCCTTCCCATTAGAGTTCCCTGACGTGTCACGCCAGTTGGGCACACTCGCTGACGTTGGGATCCGCTATATCGTCTTCCACCATGCCATAATATCACCTGAACTCCTGGTCTCTTGGCAGTCCTTCATCGTCGCGGAGCCCGTCTATAAGGATGCCAACCTGGTCGTATACCACACCCGCTCCACACCGGGTATAGATTATGACGTCTCAGCCCGCCTCACACAGGAAATAGGCTTGGTCGAAAGGGACGATGCCTTGCCATCCACTGTCTCCCAGGCTTCATGGCTGCAGTTTGACCTCCATTGGACGGCGCTGCAGCCTCCTCCCTGTGACTATCATTATCGGCTGAGTCTGGGCGACTCCGACGGCAAGGCTGTCGCCACGTATGACATGGCACTTGCACCTGAATGGCCCACCTCCCAGTGGCCAGCAGGAACTCTATATACGTCTCACCTCGCCGTTCAGATTGATCCGTTTCTCCCTGCTGGCCACTATCAGGTCACTGTAGCGATCCTCAACCCAGCCACTGCTCAGGCCGTAGGTATCCCACAAAACCTCGGCTCGCTGGAGGTACAAGCCCTACCCCGCCAGTACATCCAACCCCAGGTATCCACCGAGGTAAACAGTGTCTTCGGTGGCCAGATTCGGCTCCTTGGCTACGATGTGACTTCGACGACGATACGGCTGGATCTCACACTTTGCTGGCAGGCTATGCGCCGGATGGAACACGACTATAAGGTCTTTGTACACCTGTTCTCTCGAAGCGATGGCACAGTCGTGGCTCAGGATGACAGCATGCCACGTCGCTGGACATACCCGACGTCCTGGTGGGATGGAGGCGAAATCGTCACCGACACCATCAGTTTAGACGTGAGTCAGTTGAGCCCAGGACACTACGAGGTGGCCGTCGGAATATATGAGCCTGACACCGTGGAACGGCTGCCTGCAGTGGACCAGAGCGGTGCATCGCTGCCTGAAAAGCAACTGGTACTGCCTTTCGTCCTTGACATTTCTGGCACACCATGAACCGGACCCTGAACCCTGAATCTCGATCGTTCAACCTGACGCTGGCTATCTGGCTGTTGGCCGTTTGCCTGTTGTCGTTCTTCTTGCGCCTCTTCCTCCTCGACGCCCAATCCCTATGGTGGGACGAGGCGATCAGTCTGCACCTGGCCACGTCCACCGTTGCCGATCTCCTGGCCGATCGCGCGGCGCACGTCCACCCACCGCTCTACTTTCTGCTGCTCAAGGGGTGGGTTGCGCTGGCCGGCACGAGCGCTTTCAGCGCCCGCTTCTTTTCCGCCTGGTTCAACGCCCTGCTGGTCCCTGTCGTCTATGCGATTGGCCATCGCTGGCTGGACCGGCGCGCCGGGCTGTTGGCGAGCGTGTTAATAGCCATCTCTCCGCTCTACGTCATCTATTCTCAGGAAACCCGTGTCTACGCACTGCTGCCACTCGTCTACCTGGCCATCCTGGCACTGGTCAACCGCCTGACCACCGCTCCTGTCCAACACGAAACACGGTTCACGAAACACGAATGGCTCCTGCTCGTTGGCGTTGAAGTCATCGGCCTCCATCTACACTACGTCGTCATCCTCGCCGTTGCCTACGCAAATCTGTTACTCCTGTTCCACCTCCGGCGGCGGCAGCGCGAACTGGCACGCTGGCTGGCCAGCGTGGCGCTCGTCGCCATCCTATGCCTGCCGTGGGCTATCACAGTGTTTCTCAATCGCGAGGCTGTGCTGGCCGACGTGGGGGCCGGCGATCCTTTCGCTGAGCCTGTTCCACTCGACTTCTTCGTCCGGCTCCTGTGGACTTTCCAGTGGAGCGGCCTCACCGCAGCACCAGCCTATCCGCCGCTCCAGATCACGACGCTCGTCCTGGCCGGCCTGTTCCTGATCGCCCTGGTCGTTCTTCTGGCCAGCGTCCGTACCCGCACGACGACACTGCGCCTGCTGGCCCACTGGCTCATCCCGCTGGCACCAGCCCTCCTGATGTGGCAGATCAAGGAACTCTCTCATCCCCGTTACGTCGCCATCTTCGCCGTTGCGCCACTGCTCCTGGCGGGATACGTACTGGCACAATTGGGTGGCAGGCTGGAAAGCCGCAAATCTCCATTCTCCATTCTCCATTCTCCATTAGGCCGGGTGTTGGCCATCCTCTTAGGGTTGAATCTGTGCGTCACCTCGGCCGCCGCTCTCTATGCCTGGTATTTCGTCCCCCGCTTCGCCAAGGACGACGTGCGCGGCACGGCTGCCTGGTTGGAGACCGGAACCACAGCCAACGACTTGATCGTCGCGCCGTGGCAGGACTGGTCGTTGGATTACGCCTACCACAGGGTTGCGTCCATCGTTCGTCTCAACCCGACCGACGAGGCTGCCATTTGGGGCACATTGGCGACACGGACCCCATCGGTCCGGCGTGTCTTCCTGGTGGATTACCATCGTGGTAGCCTTGATCGTCGAGGGCTGATCCCCTTCGCGCTGGAATCCGCTGGCAGCCTGGTCGAGCGCCGCTCCTTCAAGGGTCTCCTCGTGCGCCTCTATACACTGGATAGGCCGGTGGCCTCTCCACCTCAACCTGCCCCAGCCAAGGCTGACTTTGGCCCCTTGCGGCTGACCGGCGCATGGCTTGAGCCCAGCCCTGCTGCCGATACTGCGCTGGGCATAGTGCTGCATTGGCGGCTGGAGCAGCCTGCGGGCGACCGCTACCACGTTGGCCTGCGGCTGCGCGATCTGGATGGCTGGGAACTGGCGGCCAGCGATGCCTGGCTGTTGGACAATCGCGCCCTCCCCACCGACCGCTGGGCTGTGGGCCAGGAGGCCACCACCTATCATCTTCTCCCGCTTCCACCTGGCACTCCGCCCCTTACTTACGTCCTTGCCGTCGGCATCTATCGCATGGAAGGAGAAACCGTCCGTCCGGTGGACCTGGTGGACGAAGCAGGGAATCCGCGCGGGCAATCCTACGCAGTCGGCACCGTGGCGCTGGCCTCCGCCCGTGGCCTGCACACTGATCCTTACGGCGCCGCCCCTGACCTGCCACTGCTGCCCGAGCCGGTCGCGCTCGCGGACGGACTGCTGCTGGAGGCTGTTGCCCTGGACTGCCAGGCCATCGCTCCGGGCCAATCCGTCTTCGTTACCCTGCGCTGGCGCGCCACAGTCGCCCCGCTCCCCGACCTGCGCCCGGCCCTGACGCTCAGCCAGGCAGGCCACACGCTGGTCACCGTGGCGGACGCCCCAGCCGGGGGACGTTACCCCACCGACCGCTGGCTGGCCGGCGAGGTCGTCCTGGAACACCGCCGCCTCACGATTCCTCCTACCGCCGCCGATGGTCCGGCCACTGTTGCTCTCGAACTGGGAGACCGTCGCGCCATCCTGGGCAGCGTGGAGATTGCCGCCAGGGAACACGTATTCACCCCGCCGCCAATGGCCCACGCGGTGAACGTCCGCTTCGGAGACGTCGCTGAACTCCTGGGCTATGACCTGGCCTCCAACACCTACACCCCTGATCAGTCCATCCCGCTCACGCTCTATTGGCGCGCGCTCGAGGGGCCTGCCCTGAGCTTGTCGAAGGGGGCTGCCGGTACGGACTATGCTGTCTTCACTCACCTCCTGGCTGCCGACGGTCACCTGGTTGCGCAACACGACGGTCCCCCGGCCGGCGGGACTCGCCCCACTCCTGGCTGGCTCCCCGACGAGGTGATCGTTGACCGGCACGAGATGACCTTCCGCGAGCCTTACGTGGGCCCGGCCCGTATCGAGGTGGGATTGTACGATCCTGCCACACTGGAGCGAGTGACGACCGAACGTGGAGAAACCTTCGTCCTGCTACCGACCTCACTGACCATCCTGGAACACTGATTCGCTGACTCTCCATTCTCCATTCTCCATTCTCCCCCCCATTTGCCCTGCCACAGGTCAGTGGTATAATTTAACCAACATAGCCTGCCAGGAGGCGGATTATGATCGAGGTAAAGGTAAACAGCATTCAGGCGAGCCTGATGTCGGAACATCGGGTGGTCATCCTCAAAGATGTCAACGCCGAGCAATACCTGCCCATCTGGATCGGGCCTTATGAAGCAGAGGCCATCGCCATCCGGCTACAAAACCGTGAAGTCGCCCGCCCGCTGACCCACGATTTGCTCAACAACGTGATCGCTAAACTGGGCGGTAAGGTCTCCCACATCGCCGTGACTGATTTGCATGATGACACGTTCTACAGCCGCATCACCGTGAATCTGAATGGGCGGCAGGTGGAGATTGATGCGCGCCCCTCCGACGCTATCGCGCTGGCGGTACGCGCCAACGCCCCGATTTACGTCGAAGAGGACGTGATGGCGCAAGCCGGCATCGTTCCAGAAACAGACATCACCGAGGAAACAGACAAAGAATTGACCCCTTTCCGCAACTTTATTGACAGTCTCAACCTGGATGATTTGCCAGTACAGTAGTCCCCTGAACTTATGGAAACTCCCGACAAGATGATCCCTCACAACGTCGAGGCTGAGGAGGCACTCCTGGGTTCGCTCCTCATTGACCCCGAGGCGTTGTATCGTGTCTCTCCCTTCTTGAGGGGAGAGGATTTATACATCCAGAAGAACGCGTGGATTTACGAGGCCATCTTTGCGCTCCACGAGCGACGCGAACCGATTGACTTTGTCACGCTGTGTGACGAATTGGAGCGGCGGGGCCAACTGGAGGAGGTCGGCGGTGCGGCCTACATCACACACCTCATCAACGCTGTCCCCAGTGCCATCCACGTCGAGGCTTACGGCCACATCGTCGAACAGGCCGCCGTTCGCCGGCGGTTGATCAGTGCGGCCAGCCAGATCGCCCAACTGGCCTACCAGGAAACCGAGGACATAGACCAGACCGTTGATCAGGCCGAGCAGGCGCTCTTCAGCGTCTCTCAGCGCCGCATCACGCGGGACCTGGCTCCCATCCAGGACGTCATCCGCCGTTACTACGACCGCATCGAGTACCTCTACGCACACCAGGGCGAACCGTTGGGTGTGCCCACCGGCTACATGGACATTGACCGGCTGCTGGGTGGCCTTCAACGCTCCGATTTCATCATCGTTGCTGCCAGGCCCTCGGTCGGCAAAACGAGCCTCTGCCTTTCCATGGGGCGGAACGCGGCCCGCCACGGACAGCACGTCGCGGTCTTCAGCCTGGAGATGTCGGCCGAGCAGATCGTACAGCGCCTGGTGTCGGCCGAAACCGGGATCGATGCCCAGCGGTTGCGCCTGGGCACGCTGCACGAGGACGAATGGCCACTCTTCGTCCAGGCCACCGGCAAACTCGCCGACCTGGCCGTCTTCATTGACGACACGCCTTCCATTTCGGTGCTGCAATTGCGCACCAAGGCCCGCCGCCTCCACGCCGAGCACGGGCTCGACCTCGTCATCGTGGACTATCTGCAGTTGATGACCGGCGACGTTCGCTCCGAGAACCGGGTACAGGAGGTCTCCTACATCTCCCGTTCGCTCAAGGCACTGGCGCGGGAACTGGACGTGCCCGTCGTGGCCGCCTCCCAACTCTCGCGTGCCGTCGAACAGCGCACCGACAAGAAGCCGGTGTTGGCCGATTTGAGGGAATCCGGATCCCTGGAGCAGGATGCCGACGTAGTGATGTTCATCTACCGCGACGAGTTGTATCACCCCGAGACCGAGAAACAGCACATCGCCGACATCATCGTCGCCAAGCACCGCAACGGCCCCACCGGCACCGTCCAGCTCTTCTTCCGCACCCAACTGGCCCAGTTCCTGGATGCCGAGACACGCCAGCGGTCGGTGGATTTTGGGCTATGAAAACCTTCAGCGGTTTCCCTCCTGGCAAAGTCCGCAGCGCTATTCTCCCAGAGCCGGTCTTCACCGAACTCGTCCCGCTCATTGACGACCTGGCCGAACTGAAACTCACGCTGCACGTGTTGTGGCGGCTGGGACGGCAACAGAGCAAGGTGCGCTATCTCCGCCGTGCCGACCTGGCTTCCGACCAGGTACTCCTCTCCGGGTTGGGCGACGCACCTGCTGAACTGCTGAACAGAGCACTGGCACGCACCGTCGAGCGCGGGACGTTGCTGCGGGTCGAGGCTGCTATCGGGGATACGTCCGAAGAACTCTACTTCGCCAACACGCCCAGGGGACGCGCGGCCGTCGAGACCATCGCGCGCGGCGAGTGGCCCGACGGGCTCGAATCGGCCGGACGCTCCAATATCTTTACACTGTACGAGCAAAACGTCGGCCTGCTCACACCGCTCATCGCCGACGAACTGCGCGAGGCAGAGCGAGACTACCCGGCCGAATGGATCGAGGAGGCCTTCCGCGAAGCGGTGTCGGCGAACAAGCGCAGTTGGAAGTACATTCGCACCATCCTGGAACGCTGGGACAACGAGGGAAGGGGAGAGAGAACGAGCCGGCGAACCAGTGAAGCAGACCGGCGACGTTATATCGAGTGGAAGGACGATGAACCTGTCGAGCACTGAGCAGAAAGCAGAAAACAGGCAGCCAGAAGCAGGAAGCAAGGAGCCTGCCCTGAGCTTGTCGAAGGGACAGGAAACAGGAGAGGTCTGCCCAATCTGCAACGGGCTGGGCTACGTGCGGGCAGATGTGCCGGTTGGCCATCCTGACTTTGGCAAACTCGTGCCCTGTACCTGCCGGCTGGCTGAACTGGCCGGGCGACGGGTGGATATATTGCGGGCGTTGGGTGACCTGGGGGCGCTGGCCCGCATGACTTTCGAGACGTTCAACCCCGCCGGGCACAGCCTGCCGCCCGACAAGCAGGCCAACCTTCGTGGAGCCTACGAGGAAGCGAGAGCCTTCGCCGAGAATCCGGAGGGGTGGCTGGTGTTAAAGGGGGGCTACGGCTGTGGCAAGACCCACCTGGCCGCCGCGATCGCCAACGCCTGTGTCGAGCGCGGTCGCCCGGTGCTCTTTATCACGGTCCCCGACCTGCTGGATCACCTGCGCGCGACCTTCGCCCCGGGCAGCGCCACCAGCTACAGTATCCGCTTCGAAGAAGTACGTGCTGCCCCTGTCCTGATCCTCGACGATCTGGGCACCGAAAGCAGCACCCCCTGGGCACTGGAGAAACTGTTCCAGATCCTCAACTATCGTTACAACGCCCGTCTGCCCACGGTCATCACCACCAACCAGGATTTGGAGGAGATCCCGCTGCGGCTCCGCTCCCGCCTGGTGGACCCAGACCTGGTTCGCATCGTCCCCATCACTACGCTCGACTATCGGGGAGGTATGGGCATGGAGCAGGTTCAGTCAGACCTGAGCAGTCTGAGCCTGCATAGCCTGAGCCTGCATAGTCACCAGACCTTCAAGACCTTCGACCTGCGCAAGGGAGAACTGTCCCGTGAGGAAGAGGAAAGCCTCAAAGAGGCCTATGACAAGGCTCGCGCCTTCGCTGAAAACCCGCGCGATTGGCTGCTCATCACCGGCACCTACGGCTGCGGCAAGACCCACCTGGCTGCCGCCATCGCCAACTACCGTGTGACACGGGGCGATCCGGCCTTGTTTGTCGCCGTACCGGACCTGTTAGACTACTTGCGAGATACCTTCAATCCTCAAAGTACGCTCACCTTCTACGAACAGTTCGTAGAGGTGCGCCGCGTGCCACTCCTCATCCTCGACGACCTGGGCACCGAATCGGCCACGCCGTGGGCGCGCGAGAAACTGTACCAGATTTTCGATTATCGCTACAACGCCCGCCTGCCGACCGTCATCACCACCGCCAGGTGGACCAAAGAAATTGACCCCCGTCTGGCGACGCGCATGCTGGACCCAAGCCGTTGTACACCGGCCCCCATCACCGCTCCCGCTTACCGGGGCGGTGCCCCGCGCCGCAAGGCTGCCCGCCAACGACAGTAGGCGCTCTCCCTGACCTGTGTTGACACGCCCGTGCAGGCGGGTATAATCACGGTGGAGACCAAGACTCGACATGGAGCAGGCATGGATACAGCCTACGTTTACGATCCAGTCTATCTCGAGCACGACCTGCCTTCCCATCCCGAAAACGCCCGTCGCTTGAAGCACATCCTCAGCACATTGGAAGCCGAGGGGATGTTGGCACGCCTGAAATTGCTGGAGCCCCGGCCGGCGACAGCCGAAGAGTTGCGACGGGTGCATACCGCCGCGCACATTGGGCAGGTGCAGCGCGTCGCCCAGGCTGGCGGCGGTTATCTCGACCCGGATACCTACGTCGCCCCCCGCTCCTTCGACGCGGCACTGCTGGCCGCCGGTGGGGTCGTCCGGGCAGTAGAGGCAGTGCTGGCAGGCGAGGTCGCCAACGCCTTCGCGCTGGTGCGTCCGCCGGGACACCACGCCACGGCCACACGGGCGATGGGCTTCTGCCTCTTCAACAACGTCGCCGTGGCTGCGAGGGCGGCATTGGCGGAGGGGAAGGTGGGGCGCATCTTTATCGCCGACTTCGACGTGCACCACGGCAACGGGACGCAGGACGCTTTCGCCGACGATCCGGCCGTCTTCTATTTCTCCACCCACCAGTACCCGCACTATCCGGGCACCGGGCACTGGAGTGAGACAGGAACAGGCGCCGGCGAGGGAACTGTGCTGAACGTACCGCTGCCACCCTACGTGGGGGATACGGGCTACGCGCAGATCTTGGCCGAGTTGGCCTGGCCGCTGGCAGAACGCTTTCGCCCAGACCTGATTCTCGTCTCGGCGGGTTACGATGCTCACTGGAGCGATCCGTTGGCGCAGATGAACCTCTCGCTGGCCGGGTACGCCCGGTTGCAGCAGGAACTGGTGTGCATGGCCGGGCAGTTGTGCGACGGGCGGCTCGTGTTTACACTTGAGGGGGGCTATCACCTGGACGTACTGGCCTCCGGTGTGCTCAACGGCTTCTATGCCATGATGGGAGAAGACACCGTTGTCGACCCTTATGGCCCCTCCCCTCATCCTGAGCGCCCGGTGGACACATTGGTTACACGTCTAAAGGACGTCCATGGCCTGAATTGACTTTTTACGCAAGGCGTTGCATAATCTGGATACTGGTACAAAAGTGGGGCAGGCTTTCCAGCCTGCCGCAAGTGGTGCAAAGGTGGGGCAGGCTTTCCAGCCTGCCACAAGTGGTGCAAAGGTGGGGCAGGCTTTCCAGCCTGCCGCAAGTGGTACAAAAGTGGGGCAGGCTTTCCAGCCTGCCGCAAGTGGTGCAAAGGTGGGGCAGGCTTTCCAGCTTGCCACAA
>Ga0315296_10003861_pt1 | contig 12428 bp, 12 predicted proteins | sample YL17G14_18_MG_FD_203921 | JGI IMG/M metagenome (GOLD analysis project Ga0315296, IMG submission 203921) | Sediment microbial communities from Yellowstone Lake, YNP, Wyoming, USA - YL17G14_18 | ecosystem: Environmental > Aquatic > Freshwater > Lake > Sediment | place: USA: Wyoming | collected... | reverse complement strand
CTGCGGGTTCAGAATACCCTAAAGGATGGGATGAACGTGATTAAGAAATGTCCATTCTGTAATAGAAAACTGGAAGTAGCAACGACAGCACCAGACTATACTTTCGTTATTTGGAAGTGTGAGGTTCATGGTCTCATGCGGTTTGATTACAGTTCGAACAAGTGGGTGCTGGAGAGTAAGGCCTACATATAGCAAGTCGAACGCGATTCTTGGCCCACTTGCTTGCCGCAAAGAATGATGACAAGCGTCAGCTTTGTTGTTCGTCTCGTTTTCCGCTGCGCTTCCACAGCAGTCTTGGTTGCCTTTCCATGGCTCCGTTCTTTTCCAAATGCGCCATTTAAAAATACACCTTGTAGTCTCATATAGATAGCAGGGAAAAATCAATGAGAAAGCGAATACAACCTCACATAATGTGCGGGATTGGAGACGTTGCGAAATATGTGCTGATTCCCGGTGACCCTAGAAGAGTTGAAAAGATTGCGTCTTTTTTCGACGAAAGCGTGAAGGTGGCGGATTATCGTGGGTTCGTAACATACACGGGTAACGTTGACGGCATAAGAATATCCGCTTGTTCGACTGGAATTGGGTGTCCATCAGCGGCAATAGCTGTGGAGGAGCTAGCTAGAATTGGAGCTGAAACCTTCATTCGGGTAGGGACAACAGGCGCTCTTCAACGAGACGTACAAACAGGTGACATCGTCGTTGCGACGGCTGCAGTGCGCGCTGATGGAGCGTCCAGAAGCTACGCGCCAATCGAGTTCCCGGCTGTCGCCGATTTTGACGTGACCAACGCGCTTTTTCATGCGGCAAAAGAATCGAATTGGAGAGTCCATCTCGGTCTCGTTCTAAGCACAGACGCTTTCTACGGTGACATGGACAACCTGAAACGCTGGAGTAAACTTGGTGTTCTGTCCGTCGAGATGGAATCGTCTGTGATATTTACGCTTGCTAGAATCAAGAGATTAAGGGCTGGGGCTATCTTGGCGGTAGATGGCAACCCATTGATAGGTGTAGGGAAGGGCGAGTTTGAACCTGGTCAAAAAACTGGAGAGCTGGACATACATGTTCAAAATGCAATTGACAAAGAGATACAAGTTGCTATCGAGGCAACAAAGATCTTGGAAAAAGGAAAACTGGCACGCGCACGAAAATGAATTGACGGAACCGTTCCCTTTGCACTCTGAACTGGCAGAACCCAGAAGTGACTTGATATCAGTCACTCTTTTGAATAAGGTTTGTAATCGCTGGGAGGGACTCTCTTTCTGACGAAACCAGCCAGTACAACTACTGTGAGTATGTAGGGAATTGCCAAGACAATCTGGGCTGGAAGCAATCCTATCGATTGTAGTCGCATCTGTAGAGCATATGCAAGGCCGAAGAAAAGACTCGCTCCTAGCGCGCCAAAGGGTTTCCATCCGCCAAGAATCATTGCGGCAAGAGCGATGAAACCTCGTCCACCAGTCATTCCCAGCACGAAAAGATTGAGTTGGCCCAACGAGAGAAATACACCTCCTAGTCCGGCAAGCATACCGCTTAGTATAAGGCACAGATACTTTGTCCTGTACACGTTTATGCCCGCAGTGTCTGCCGCCGCAGGGTGTTCACCAACTGCTCTTATTCTTAAACCCCACGGAGTTTTGAGCAGGACGATATACGAAATCACAACCACCAGAAACATAATATAGACTAGGGGAGTCTGAGAAAACAAAGTGTCAAGAGCGTTTCCAATTACGGGCACGTCTCTTAGTAGCGGAATTGTGATTGTTCCGAGTCCCTGTACGCTTTGCGAAGCGCCTCTTGAGCCCCATATCGTCTGCGACATGTAAGCCGTAAAACCTAATGCGAACAAGTTTATCCCTGTCCCACTTACAACCTGGTTCCCGGCAAATTTGACGGTCACGATGGCGTGAACAAGACCTATCAAGCCTCCTGCGAGCACGCCCACCAACACTCCAAGCCAAGGATTACTGATGTAAAAAGTCGTCAGCACGCCAAAAAATGCTCCAATCGACATCATCCCCTCCAGTCCAATGTTGACAACGCCGGCTCTTTCTGAGAAAAGCCCTCCCAATGATGCATATACCAACGGAGTCGCCATTCTCAAAGCTGCTGCAAGAAGTCCAACATTGACTATGTCAATAATATCTACCACTAGGCGTCACTTCTTCTCCCAATATGCTTAACCCTCTCTAAGGCTGCTCGCATCTTTGCCAAGAGCCACTCTAATACTCGTGTAATCGCTACTCCTTTGTTGGAGAGGTATCTGATGGCATGAGGAGCCGCAGCGAAAAGCACAACCAATGCTTGAAGAATGTATACGATATCGAGCGGAACCCCAGTGACTCTATTCATTACCAACCCACCACTTCTAAGAGCTCCAACCAAGATCGCGGCTAGAACGGTTCCAAACGGGTTTAGTCCTCCTATAAGAGCGACGGCCAGTCCATCCCATCCGTAACCGGGGGAGAAGCCATCTATATAGCGGTGATGTACACCCAGTATCTCACCCGCTCCTCCGAGTCCTGCTATTGCCCCGCTAATTACCAAACTAAGAATCATTCCTCTTTGTATGTTAATACCGTTGCTTCTTGCGGCAGCTGAATTCAATCCGATAGCTCTTATTTCATAGCCTAGAGTTGTTCTCTGAAGCACGTAGGCTGCGAGTGCGACGACTATCAATCCCAAGAAGATGGAACCTGAGAGTTGAGTTGAGTGCAAGACCCGCGGGAGTTCAGCTGAAGGTGCAATTGGGACGGTCTGCGCCACCCAGCCAGGTGCCTTGAAAGGAAAGTTTACCATGTAGCTTGTCACATAGAGTGCCACGTAGCTTAACATCATCGTGGTAATTACTTCGTGGGCATCGAGTTTCGCCTTCAAAATTGCAGGAATAAAGCCCCACAACGCTCCTCCCGCTGCACCAGCCAGCAAAGCCAAGGGCAGATGGATGTAGATTGGCAAGCCGGTAAAAGATATCCCGACAAATGCGGCTAGGAATCCGCCGATTAGGAGCTGACCCTCACCACCGATGTTGAAAAGACCCGCTTTGAAAGAGAACAAAAATGCTATCGCTGTGAAGATTATGGGGGTTGCTTGGGTCAAAGTCTGTCCCACGGCATAAAGATCTCCAAATGCCCCCGACAAGACAGCACCGTAAGCAGCGATTGGTGAGTGTCCAGTCGCCAGCAACACTATTGCTCCAACGAGAAAGGCTATGCCGACAGCGATTACTTGTGATACAACTGCCACAATTCGTGACCTTATTGTGTGCGCACTGTCTTCATTGGTCACATTTTCCACCTGTCATCAAGAGACCGAGATCTAGTTCATTCGTCCCTGCGCGTTCTCGTATTGCCACTATTCTGCCTTCATAGATCACTGCTATTCTGTCGCTTAGAGCCAGTATTTCGTCAAGGTCTGCGGATATCAGTAGAATGGCACATCCATGGTCACGCATTTCCACAAGCTTCCTTCGAACGTATTCAGTTGCTCCAACGTCCAGTCCGCGAGTCGGCTGGCATGCGATTATGAATTTCGGTTTTCTGCTAAACTCTCTTGCCACGACGACTCTCTGTTGCGTGCCACCTGACAAGTATCTTGCTACGGTGTTCCTGTTCTGTGTCTTTATTGAGTATTCTTGGATCAGGTCTCGTGCATAATCGGATATTTCCCTGAGGTTCAATGTGGACCAGTGCGTTGCAAAGGGGGAAATGTCATGCTGTCCAAGTATCAAGTTCTCCTGAACTGAAAAATCTAATATCAAACCGTCCTTCTGTCTGTCTTCTGGCACATTGGCAAGTCCTTTCTGGATTCGGTCATGAGGGCTAGCTGCGGTTATCAAGGTTCCGTCGAGAGAAATTTCCCCTGTTTTGGCTTTTCTCAGGCCGGTTAAGACTTCGACCAGTTCGGTTTGTCCATTTCCTTCGACACCTGCCAATCCGAGGATTTCAAATCCGCGGACTTCAAAGGCCACATGCTTCAGGGCCAACATTTTTCGATCATTGAACGCGCTTAACCCCTCAACCTGCAGAACTGTCTCTCCGGGCGCAAGGTGTTCTTTCTCAAACGCTGAGACTAACTCGCGTCCCACCATCATCTCGGCAAGCTCATCCGAGTTGGTCTTGTCACTGTCTACGGTGCCGACCACTTTTCCACGTTTCAAAACCGTGATCCTGTCGCATATTTTGCAGACTTCCTTCAACTTGTGAGATATGAATATTACCGACTTTCCCTGCTGCCTGAGCGTCCTGATTGCACCGAACAAGCTTTCAACTTCCTGCGGTGTGAGGACTGATGTCGGCTCATCCAAAATGAGAATCTCGGCTCCTCGGAACAGAGCTTTCAGAATTTCGACTCTTTGCTGTAGACCAACTGGAAGATCATGGGCTACCGTTTTAGGATCTACTCCAAGTTTGTAACGATCTGAGAGAGCTTTGATATGATTTTCTATTCTACCAACGTCTAGCAGACATCTGTGTTTCGTGGGCTCTCTGCCCAGAACTATATTTTCGGCTACTGTAAGACTTGGGACGAGCATGAAATGTTGATGTACCATTCCTATGCCGAGCTTTATTGCCGCTGCAGAACTGTCTATCTTTGTCTCCTTCCCGTAAACGAAAATTCGTCCCTGATCTGGTCTGTACATTCCGTACAGAATATTCATCAACACGGTCTTGCCTGCGCCGTTTTCCCCTAGCAAGCCGTGTACCTCTCCTCTTCTCACGTCGAGATTTATCTTGTCGTTCGCCGTTATGCCTGGAAAGGTCTTGACGATGCCAACCATCTTGACGGCTATGCTCATACAACAAAAAAAGGAGAGAGGAAGTTGAGTTAAATCTTTCTGCTATGTGTAGCCAGATGGAACCGTTATGTTGCCTGAGATTATCTTGCCTTGAGCTTCTGTCAGTTTCGAAACTATCTCTGCTAGAAGCGATGTTTCATTGAAACTGAAGGTCTGTTCCCAGAATCCCTCTTCTTCAGGGAGCCTGCTGCATCCAGTCCATCCTTCCTTTAGACCGCCGTTGTAGAATCCAGGCACGAAACCGCCGACCTGTAGGTTGGGCAAGAGCTTAGAAATCACCGCGGCCTTTATCATCTCGAATACGGCAACGTCTACTCTCTTGGTCGCGCTTCCCTTTATTTGCATGTACAGATAGTCTTGACAAGCGTCAACGCCAAATCCGTTTACGTTGCTTTCATTGCATGCTAACAACGCGCCAAGTCCGCTCTTGCCTGCTGCAGCGAAGATGCCATCAGCGCCAAGCCCGATCAACGTGAGTGCTTGTTCCTTGGCCGTAGCCGGATCTGCCCAGTTACCCACATATTGTGGTTCAAGCACTGTAACACTGGCATTAGCCCATTCTGCGCCTGCTTTGTAGCCAACAAAGAAGTCGTTAATCAAAGGTATGTTCATGCCTCCAACGAAACCGACTTTGCCGGTTTTGGTTAACATTCCAGCTAGGACGCCTGTCAGGAAGGATCCTTCGTTTGCTCTGAATGTAAGCGAGGCAATGTTAGGCCGATCTACAACCATGTCGACTATTGCGAATTTCTGGTTCGGATAATCTATCGCAGTTGCGTTAAGCGCGACCGCTTGGTCGAAACCAATGCACACGATGAGCGCATATCCACCGTCTGCAGCATATCCACGTTGCAAGCCTTCGTAGTCTGCTATTGCTGCGGGTTGTGCGTAGGCGAACGTTATGTTCAACTCAGTCTTTGCTCGCAACATTCCAGCGTAAGCAATGTCGTTGAACGACTTGTCGCCCAACCCACCAGTTGCTAGGACAAGGCCGATCTTTATCGGCTTTTTCAGCGTAGCGAGTTCCGCCAAAGTGGATGTAAGATTAGCACTAGCGGTGTTGTATCGATCCTGTAGGTTGTCATAATCTGTCTTGCTGATCATGTCTGATGGAATCGGCTTTACAGCCCAGATAATTCCAGCGCCGATCGCTAAGCCTATCAGTAATCCTACGATTACAGCTGTGTACGTTTTGTTCATCTTTTTCCCTCATGCTATTACTGATTGGTGGCGTCTTAAGACTTTCGCGACGTACGCGTATCGCGCGCGAGAGCCAAAAGGCACATCGATATACGTATACATGCCTAGGTCGCAGAAACCCAATCTTTCATCTATTCTGCGCTCCAGCCAAGTCTGACTATTCTAATGTTTCTTCAAGTAAGTCGACGAACTCTTTCGCCTGCAGCATTCCCTTCTCCCAGAAAGACTCCTCTGCAATGTCGAAGCCTATTTCGCCAGCCAGTTCGCGGGGTGATTTGCTGGAGCCTGCTGCTAGAAGTTGTTTGAATCTGGGAACGAAGCTCTTCCCCTGTTCCTTGTATAGCTTGTAGAGGGCGAATACGAAAAGTTGTGCGAATACGTAGGGATAGTTGTAGAAGCGGTAATTCGCCAAGTAGTAGTGTGGTTTCATTGTCCATTCCCATTTCATTACGTCAAGCCAGTTAACAGTTTCACCATAAATGGTGTCGCGGGCTTTGACCCAGAGTCGGGCTATGGTTTTTCCATCCAAGAATTGTCCTTGCTTTATGCTGTCGTACAAGCTTTGTTCAAAGAAAACACGTGCGGAAACTTGGAAGGCTGCGATGCCAAAGTCGTTTAGAACGTTCGCTAGAATAGTCTGTCTCTCCTCTTTTGTCCGGGCTTTTGCCAACAGGTGTTCAGTCAGTAGCAGTTCGCCGAATATGCTTCCTGTCTCTGCGGCGCAGCCTCCAGTATCGCAGTTTGTGGGTTTCTGTGCTCTTGACGCGAGATAATTGTGGACAGCATGCCCTAGTTCGTGAGCTTGCGTATACAAGTCTTCGATTTTTCCATTGAAGCTTTGGAGAATGTAGGCGCTTCTTCCTTTCAGCCATGAAGAACACCATGCTCCAGAGGTCTTGCCTTTGCGTACCTTTCCGTCGATGTGTCTCCTTTCATACATCTCCTCTACCCACAGGCTCATTTGTCGGTCGAACTTGCCGTAAGCGCCCGTTACTTCTCTCCGTGCGTCAGCCCATCTGTAGCTCTTTTCCGGAGCCTTTGGCAGTGGAGCCATGATGTCATAGTTGGCCAGTTTGCGTAGACCCATCAGTTTGGCTTTGAGCTTGAGGTATCTTCTGTAGAGGCTTACGTTCTTCCTGATCGATTTCATTAGACTGTCAATAGTCTGTTGGTCAACGTCATTGTCGATCAGACTCTGGGTCATCGGGCGTGGCCATTTTCTGAATTCGCACATTTGGACGTGATCATCGCATAAAGCTCGCAAAGCGCTTGCCCATGCAATTTCATCTCTGCTAAGTTCCTCATAGACCGCTTCGTTCGAGCGCTTGCGCAAGAGGCGGTCAGAACTTTGATAGAACCCGATGATCTGCCCATAGGGAAGCGTCTTCTTTTTACCTTTGACTTTTATCGTAAAGGTTCTAGTGGACAGCCAATCGCTCTGGAACTGTTCCCAGGAATTGATTCCGTTCTTGTCTTTGACGATTATGACTTGCTCTTCGGCCTCTGAAAGCATGTGTGGCACTCTTCGAAGGATTCTTTCCAGATAATGCTTGTACTCTGCTAGCATGGGATCTTTGGCGAGTAACGGTTTTGAGGCAAGAAGCTTGCCCAATTCGATTTCGATGAAGGCCAGTGCCTTCCCGGCTTTCATCAAGGCTTGGCGCGATGCATCGTTAAGATGCTTCGCTGTATAATCAAGTGAATTGGCTGAGTACATGAGCTGGCAGTATTTGACCGTTCCCTCGAATCTTAGCCTGAAGCTGTCTCTGGTTTGCAGGAGCTTCAAAACGCTTTCTGCATTGAAGTTGCTTATCTTGCCATGATACCTGTCTCGAAGCTTTTCGGACTCAGCCGCCATCAGCGTCAACTGCTCTTGAACTGAAGACGGATTCGTGCTGTCCACCATCTGCGAAAGATCCCATGCCATCTCATCTTTAACCATTATAACCGACCGTTGGGTTTCACAACCTTTGATTGAGCTAATAAAGTATTTGCAAATCGCGCGTCAGAGCCATTCTCTTGTGGACTTACCGCCTGCTACCTAGTTCAGTTTGTATTCTTGGCCCGCCTGCAATAGAATCACTTTAGTCTCCGATCTGACCTCTACTTTCTTCTTGAACTCGTTGCGGTCTTTCTCCCAAGTGTGCATTGCCATTGCAGTCTTTGGCTTGATAGTGTGGCCAGATCTCAGCGACTCCGCCGGCGTCAAGGTTTCTCCCTCGCTTTGGAAGAAGAGGTCCAATATTGCTTCACGCTTTTTGGTCACAAATAGGTTATCGTCGGGCTCTTCATAATATTCGCTTTCGGCCTCTTTCTTATGATGCCCAACAATAAGCTGAATGTGCTTCTCTCTGGACAGTGCTCAAATGCCGGTCATAAGCGGCTTCGGCTGGTCTATTTTCATAATTGCAGCTTCACTATTCGGAAGTAATCAAGTCTGATGTGCTCTACGAACAGAAAAAGAGAGTTGCCGCGGCGCCACAATCAATGACTCGGGCGCACTGATGCAAGAACGTTTCGCGCAGAATCTTCAAATTGATCCTTAGATTGAGCTGTGCAAGCCTATTGGCGGGATCGCATTTCATCTTCCGAGAAGTCTCATCACCGTTTTTGCTCCCGCTCCAATTTGGCTCCTTTCTGAATGTTCAACATTGTCCATTGCAACGGCATAGCCTAAGACCAACATGGGGTCAAAGCCTTGACTGAGCACTTCGACGCAGTATTCATCGCCGACAGTCGCCCAGTTTAGATGGACTTTGGCTATGACAGCCTTGTCAGGAGCGAGCACGTCATAAGTGTGATGGACAACATTGCCCTTTATTCTGGCTAATTCATGTCCGTCAGCATCCTCCATCCACCATTCGCTACCAAACAACTTCATGATTTTCTTCCTAATTCTCGCCTTCAACCGCCCTTCGGCATCTTTGATGTCGTACTCGTGATGGACTGTCAAGACTTTGCCATCAATCTCACCAACATGAACGCCAGCGTTGTCTTCAAACCAAAAATGGGGACCCCAACTCAAGAATTCCTGTCTGATGAAACCCAGCTGTTCCCCCAGCCTGTTCTTAATCACGTAAGTGTTTCTTACAGACAAGAGCCGCTGATCCACTATGAAATCTCTATTCTGCAACATTTCCATAATCGTTCCTCACAGGATTAAACGATACGTACCAGTGTTATCTCTTGCCAATTTTGAATACTGATTCAGAATCAGCACGCGGCGTAATCAATCGGAAATAGACGCAAACCTCATCGCGCGCTTTTGCAGTGTACTATGTGTGCGCTGAGCCTCTTGGCGGCGCTCTCATCAAGCCTTCGTTGGCTCCCACCCAAAGAGAAGACACGAAACCGCGAATATTCGATCTCATTCGCGTCTATAAATGAACCATTTTTTCTTCGACGTTTGAATCGTGTCGCAGCGTGCGTTATGGATAATCATATATCAAAGCGTTATCATAAGCGTTTTCGATAATCATGAAGTCCAAGTTTGCGTACGTTGGAATAAGAGTGACGGACCTGCAGAGATCTATTGACTTTTACACAAGAGTGCTGGGCATGCAAGTTGTTGGCAGAGGAAAGGTGGAGCAAACCAAGGGAGAAACCGTTGGCTTGCAGAGTGAGAAAGACGGCTTCATTCTGGAACTGAATTACTATGCTGAAAGCAGCCCTCACTGTACTGAATACGCTGTTGGAGAAGGATTGGATCATCTGGCCTTCAAAGTTGACGATTTAGACAAGGCCCTAGAGGAAGCCCAATTGGCGGGATATCGAACCATCTTGAAAATGAAGACCGAAGGTGGACGGTGGGCCTACATCGAGGATCCTGATGGAATCTGGATCGAGCTTTATTGAAAGTTCAATGCCAGAGCCCGGCGGGATTCGGTAGCGCAAGGAATTAGCATTGCTGATCATTGGTCGGAATCCACTGAGAAATGCCCCTCGACCACGACCGCTAGTTTCATTGCATCTGCTTCAAACAAACCCGCAGAAACCTGAGTAAAGCAATGCGAGAATTCTTTGGTGAGATATATTACTGGGAAACCATGACTTGATGAAATCCGTTTGGCGATCAGGGGTAGTTAAGATGCTTGAAGGCAAGACCGTGAATCTTAGGGTCGTGGAGAAAGAGGATCTGCCCTTGATTGCGGAATGGAGAAGCAATCCAAAATTCCAAGGTGAATATAATCTGCTCATACAGGAGTCCAAAGCAGACTTGGAGAAGAGATACGGCAATTTTCGTTCCAGAGAAAATTGGTTTCTGATCGAGAAGAAAGACGGCACCAAAATTGGAATGATGGTGCTCGAGCCGGGAGCAGGAGTGCAGGAAATAGGTTATGGCATATTGCCAAACGAAAGAGGAAAAGGCTACTGCGCTGAAGCTGTGAAGATCTTGGTGGACTATTTGTTTCTTTCAGAAGATATCGTTCGTGTTCAAGCTCATACAGACGTAAAGAATATGGCCTCGCAAAAGGTTTTGGAGAGAGATGGTTTCAAGAAAGAAGGAGTAGTTCGAAAGCACATCTTTATGTGGGGAGAGTGGAGAGACGAGTTGCTATACAGTATTCTGAGAGAGGAATGGGGAGAACGGCGAGTACTGACAAGGAAAGAGCCGCGTTGAAGACTAATTGAAGCGTTGAATATAGTTTAAATAACTGGACAGTTGACGTTCTAGCTGGTTCGGTGAGACAGAATGAGCAAATCACTTGAGAATCTGAAGAATGCATTTGCAGGTGAGTCTCAGGCTAATCGTCGATACTTGGCTTTTGCCAAGAAGGCTGAAGAAGAAGGTTTCTCGCAAATAGCGAAACTCTTCAGAGCTGCAGCCGAGGCTGAGACAGTCCACGCACTCAATCATGTGCGAATTATGGGCGAGGTGAAGTCAACCGCTGACAATCTCGGCGCTGCAGTATCTGGTGAGACTTTTGAATTCAAAACGATGTATCCAGAATATCATAGCGTGTCCAAGAAGGAAGGCAATCAGCAGGCCACATGGAGTTTTGACGTGGCAAACAAGGTTGAACAGATTCATGCTGGTCTGTTTTCGAAGATGCTTGAAGCGCTAAAAATGGGAAAGAAACAAGTCAGCGTTGACTACTATGTTTGCAGCGTATGCGGGAATACTGTTGAAGGTGAGGCGCCAGACAAATGCCCAATATGCGGTGCTTCCAAGGCGAGATTCTTCAAAGTGGCTTAGGCGTCGCACGATGGACAGCAAGGCGTTGCAGAAGATCAGCTACGGAATGTACGTAGTAACCTCTGGGAAAGAAGCAAAATGCAACGGTCAAATCGCCAATACGGTCATTCAAGTGACATCTCGACCAGAGACAGTAGCAGTTTCAATAAACAAGCAAAACTATACGCATGAGCTAATCAAAGACACCTTGGTCTTTGCAGTTTCCATTTTGTCCAAGGACACTCCATTGAAGTTTATAGGCGCCTTTGGTTTCCATTGTGGAAGAGACTTGGACAAGTTTGAAGGCGTCAACTTCAAAATCGGGAAAACCGGTGCACGCATAATCCTAGACAATACTGTTGCGTATTTCGAGGCTGAAGTAATCAATGAAGTCGATGCAGGCACACACACTGTTTTCATTGGAAAAGTCGTGGACGCCGAAGTGCTAGATGAGAAGGAACCAATGACATACGCTTTCTACCATGAGATAAAGGGCGGCACTACTCCTCAATCAGCTCCAACCTATTCAAAGATGGAGAAACCCGAAGAGGGCAGAAGAATGACAAAATACCGATGCAAAATCTGTGGATACGTGTATAATCCTGAAAACGGAGATTCAGAATCTGGAGTGAAACCCGGAACTGCGTTTGAAGAACTTCCTGATGGCTGGATCTGTCCGGTTTGCGGGGCACTAAAAGATCAGTTTGAAAAGATAGGTTAGATTACGACCGTTGGGCGTCCGGCGAAAGCGCTGAAAGCTGTCTCCAACGGAACTTTATGCTTCGATCGGTTTCTCCAAGTTGGTATTTTCCTCGCGCGCCTCCTTATCTTCTGCAGAGTGAAGCGCGCGAGCGGCAGATATACACAAGTTCAAGTGCCTTCGGAGTGCCTGAACGGACTTGCGCCATTGCCAATTCAGAAACTCAACGTCTGCGTAATTCTTGAATCAGGACCTAATATTCAGTAGAAAAAGCTAGATACTTCTTCCACCTTGAGAAACAACTTTCTCGCTTTCTATTTCTTTGACACGGGTTTCAATGAACTCTGTGACTTTTTCCTCGTTGTAGCTTTCAGCTTCCTGCTGTTTCTTCAGGTGCTCCGTGATCGTTTCGAGAACATTGTCCATGTTCACCGGCTTGAGTATATAGGCGTCTGCACCTTCGTTCACGGCTTCGACAGCAGTCTGCAATGATGGAAAGCCTGTGACAATAATCTTGATCATTCTTGGTGTAGTTTCTCTTATCGCAGTCAACA
>Ga0315296_10003860_pt1 | contig 12431 bp, 11 predicted proteins | sample YL17G14_18_MG_FD_203921 | JGI IMG/M metagenome (GOLD analysis project Ga0315296, IMG submission 203921) | Sediment microbial communities from Yellowstone Lake, YNP, Wyoming, USA - YL17G14_18 | ecosystem: Environmental > Aquatic > Freshwater > Lake > Sediment | place: USA: Wyoming | collected... | reverse complement strand
GGAATGCTCTTTCGAGAGTCGCCGCTGCACTATGACGGCTTTCGTTCCTCTTTTTCCTCCGTCTTCTTCTTTACGTTGATTAAGTCGCCTAAAGTAACTTCCCTCGGCTTTAGCGGTATCGAGCCTGATGGAATTTTAGGTTCTGTAAGCGGAACGTACAACTTTATCTTAAGCGTATGTTCAAGTCTTTCCGCTAGTTGATGAGTTGGAGTCATTTTTTCACTTTCGATTTTTTTGAGAACAGATACTTTTTCGCTGATTTTTCTTCCCAAGTCTTCGTGGGTTAAGCCCATTTTTTCTCTAGCCTGTCTGATATGCGAGCCAAAGTTGTCTACGAGTTCTAAATTTTCAGCGACTTGCGGAACCTGTTTTTTTGTGTAGATAGCGGGCATAAGAACCTTAGTTGCTTTTATTTGGCGAGGTCTAGAAGGAATGCTCTCTATTTCCCACTGGACTTTGCTAAGTTTGGAGCAGTCAGCGCAGACTATCATTTTTGCGCCTTCAATTATGGCTTTGATTGGCGGTCCTATGATTCGGCGTCCGCAGACCTCGCATCGCATAGGTTTGTTTCACCTAAACAGTTTTATCAATTTACTATTGTTTATAGTCTTTGTTTTACTGATTACTATTCCATGTGAAATGCGTCTCACAGACTTTGTTATGAGTAAACTCAGAATCACTTATGATCATTTTCCTTCTGCAAGCGCATCTAGTTTCGTGCTCTTTGCATATACATACTCTATTTTGACAGATTTTCAGTGGATATTTTGGTTTGGGATAAAACTTTACTGCACACACACATAACTATGGACGACCTTCTCCATCTCGGCAAAGGGTAGAAAGCAAGTGAAAAAGATTCTAGGGCTTCTTTTTCATCTCATGGCGTATCCACCAGATAACTCCTATAGCTATAGGAATCCCGAAGATGACTAGAATCCAGATTAGTATCCAAATCATAGAATACACGACATAGTCAAATGTCCAAGTAGCAAAAGCAACATTCCAGTTTCCATCAGTGAAAACCTTGATGCAGAACGCAACAAAAAACAATAGCGATATTCCTCCTCCTCCGCTTGTCGTGCGCGAACGCTTGCCAAAGAAATGATATGCTTTCTTTTCCTCGCTAGGTAATCTTCTCCACCATAGCCAACCTGCCACTGCTGCTAAAGCTACAGGAACTCCGATTAAGAGAAGTTCCCAGAAAATCGCATGTAAAATAAAGGTCACTAGATTTCCCATTGTCCATAGACCTAAAGTCGCTGGCACCATACCTGTTGATTGAGCATCACCTACGAACCACAAAAAGACATAAATTGCACCGACCAATGCCAAAATAACTGCTACTACAAATAGAGCAAGCATGTTCCAATGCTTTCTCAAGAATCTCTTCCAGACCCCGGAACCATTTTCTGACCCAGTTTCTGCCATCATGAATTTCCTCTTCCTTTCAAGTCTCATAACAATAATTTTACTTGGTATTTATTCTACATATATAATTATGCCCTTATTACCCATCTCCACACGCTAAACCTGTCATTGCTTTGACATAGTCTGAAACTTCTTCTATTGTTTTTACTCAAAATAAGTTTTTGGTTTTTTTGGATAAAACTTTACTGCACACACACAACGACGACGATGAGGAAGATGAGGATGGAAAGCAGGGTGAAAATTCTACGCACACACACTGATATTCATTAACGGCATTGTGCGGCTGGCGCCGCAACGAGTGAGTGGGGGGCATTAAAATTTAATCCAAACTAAACCAACCAAACCAAACCAACCAACAAATTAAAGAGGAATCATTTGGAGTCGCATCGCAAGATATATTAACCGATGCCGACGAAGGCAAGGTTGAGAATGGGAAATGAAAATCGGCTCGATCGTTATCGATTGTAGTGAGTTCGACAAGATGTTGGCATTCTGGCAGGAGGCGCTCCACTACGTCCCCAGAGAGCCTGCGAAAGACGGCTGGGTCGTTCTTCGTGATCCTGAGGGAAGAAATCCGAACGTGTCTTTAAACCGAGTTCCTAAGAAGCGCTTAGGTAGGAATAGGTTGCACCTCGACCTCTATACCGACAACCGAAAGGATGAGGTGAAGAGGTTGCTCAAAATCGGAGCGACCCGCCATCCCCAGACGTATGGGCCTGATGATGACTTCCGTGTGCTAGAGGACCCCGATGGCAACCTCTTCTGCGTGGTCCAAAAGGAAACAAGCGAGAGCGCGGTCTCAAGGACCTAGCAACTGAACAAGAACCCCGCATATGTAGACTCAGATCCCACTTCTAAGCTAGGATTCTAGCCTACTCATGTGTGATCAAATCCCACCCCCGCACTTCCATGTTAACACCTTGATAAGTGGTTGGTTGGGGTAAAGTTTTATCCCCAACCCAACCCAACCCAACCATAAACGAATAGATACAACCAATCATATACATATACATATATAAATAGAAAGAAGGGCACACGCGCAAGCACACACGCACGCGCACGCAAACCAACAGCTAGCTAATCAGATTTTCAGGTGCTTGACCAAAACAAACAGGGTACAAATATTTCCTGTGTTGATAATCCACCATGTGATGATTTGAATTTTGCAAAATCAGAGTCCCCGTAATAAGAAATATCATGGTAAGCAAAATAGAAATTTTCTGCATGAAGGACTAAATCACCCACGCGATTATCGATTCCATATTGTTCAGAGGATAATACGATAGGTTCTATATCTTCGATTTTCCTATTTAGTAGCTTCCATTTTTCATTTGATTTTTCATAGTAGTAAAACTCAGAGTGCTTCTTTTTCAATCTAACCATTCTGGCAAAATTGTACTCAGGATGGTCTATATGCAAATCCTCATGGTATAATGATAGGAGAGTTTGATTGGCTGCAATATACTTATAATCAGGCGCCAAGAATTTCGTGATTGAAGATATTGGAACTAATCCAGAGTCTAATTCTTTGTGTCCATGGTCAGAGGTTAGAAATATCAAGGACCTCTGACGCCCTTTAGTAAGGCAGCTATTTAAATCGAACAAGTATTCAAAGAGTCTTTCCATTTCAGCTCTAGCTTCTTCAGATTGAGGTCCATACAAGTGAGCTAAATAATCTATTGAGAACCTAACGATTAAAAAGAAGAATTTTTTACCTTGATTTTTAAGAATGAATTGCTTTGTTGCTTTATAAACCCCTTCATTTGTCATTGCTTTTGTGAATTCACCGCCTAGTTCAAATTCTTTGCCAAAAAAGAAGTCAATGAATTCACGGTCTGAAAGTTGCTCATGTGCTTTTCCCAATGTGACAATTCCTAACGTGCAATCTTTATCCCAATAGTCTGATAATAGGAAATAAGTTGTTACTGGAAGAATTCTGGGAAGGTATTTCTGTGCGTCCTTTGATAAGTACGGTTTTACCTTTGTTACTTTCTTTTTCTTAGAATTAAAGAAACTGTCAGCTACAATCCCATGAGCAATAGGAAAAGAGCCTGTAAGTAAGGAGGTAGTGGCAACAGTTGTCATTGAAGGGAAAGAAGTAGACATGGGCAAGAATTCAAAATTGATTTTTCTCGTAAAGTTCTTGCCTGCTCCCCTCATGGAGTTTAAGTTCATTCCATCAATTAAGACAACGATTATTCTGTCAAATGACTCCAAATCCAAGGACAGCCTATGTTCTACGATCTCTTCCAAACTTTTGCCACAATAATACTCTAAACTTTGGATGTCGTATAACGAATAAAACTTTGTTTTTGAGCCGAATATTCCAGCTTCAACTTTGCCTTGCTTAAATGAGCCCTTTTTTTCTGAATATCTGAGAAGAGTAGGAGTAATATCTGCAATTGAATACTCATCGCTCTCCTGCGGAACAACATATTCACTAATATCAGCTGCCATCGTTTCTTCACAGAATTTCTATTATTCATTTTAGCACTTAAAATGCGCGCACATTTGGGATAAAGTTTTATTTCCTTACTTCCTTCACTCTAATTCGCAACCGTTCTCTCCCACACTCCCACTCTCTCTACGCACAAAAACACGCACACAAAAACACGAAAAACACACACAACACGCACAAAACGCTGTCTATGGTTCAAATTCAAGTGCCTGCATCAAGCTATACACACTTTTATGGCGGTGAACGACGATGGCCACGAACGAACTTAAATTTCCACACAAAAAGCAACTGCTGAAAAAGCAAATTGAAGCGAGAGCTAAAATGTGCGTGCTTTCTCAAAAGTAAGCGAGGAAGAAACAAGGCTTGAATCAAGTGGGACTGAGTAATTGCTCACAAAAAGCTCTCTTCCAATATCTGATTTCTTGCTATTAACATTAGTCATACCATAGCTCATTTCCCAAGAAGATATCCTGCCAAATCCAAACAATTCCCGCATTATATCCGAATCATCACATGTCATAAGCCAACTGTGTCTACACTGCTTCACATCTTCAGAGAATTGTTTGTGATCAAAAAAAGAGTGCAAATCCCCATGTTTGCCGTAGAGCTTCGATTTTCTTGACGCCCAATAGGGCGGGTCTAGGTATATGAAAACATTATCTCCAGGTTCAAACAGGAATTTCTCATAGCTTTCGTTTACTATTTCAACTTCCTGCAGGAGATTTGATAGAGGCTCGAGCTTTGATATGTTAGATGTCGTGAATCTTTTTTCGAATGCTTCAACTGAGTAGCCTCCTGAGTCCATGGTTCCTGAGTACGTTATCCTATTCAGGATAAAAAATCGAACAGCCTGATGAAATATATCTGATGATTCAACGGGTTTTTTCAAGCTATTGTAAAGTGAAGCTCCGTCTTTGCAAGAATTCTTGATACGTATAATCTCTTCGATAAACTCGTGAGAGTTGTTCTGCAGAGTCACCCAGAATGAATAGAGAGGTCGGTTTAAGTCACCTATTCTGTACTTCGCTCCTGGAAAGAGCTGCTTGAGAAAAATAAACAAAGAACCCCCACCAAGGAAGGGTTCTCTGTATTCAGAGAAACCAGCGGGAACAAATGGCAGTATTTTTTTTATTACTCTGTATTTTCCACCTGGGTAGCGAAGGGGGCTGGTTACTCTTATCATATCTAGCGCCTATCGTTTTCTAAGACATTTTGGACCATTTGTCTTTATTTCTAATTGACTCTATCAGACAGTCTTTCAATGTTCTATCATAGCTTGGTTTGCCAAATACATGCTTACTTACATCAAAAAGGAAGATTTTCTCCTTACTGGCAACATCATTGCAGTAAGATTGTACCTTCTCAATCCAAGGGTTAGCAAGGTTACCTCCAAAAATCTTCCAGAAAATATAACTTAACTTGTCCTGGGAGAAAGTGCCTCCGCTGTAAAGGTCTAAATAGTACTCGCAATCATGGGTATACCGATATACAGATTGGGTTTTTTGTGGCATTTTGTTGTTATGTCTAAATCGATATACAACAACATGCTCATTTCCTGTATTGTCGCTGAAGGTGGATCGTTTCTCCTTTTTGATAAATTGCATTTCCTTTAGCAAGTCATAAGAGCTACACAATATTTCCTTCCATTTGTCCCTTGCGGTGTCACCTTTTTTGAGGTCAACTGCTGAATCTATGGAAAAAGACCTAGCAGCAACCATTGTAAGCAATATAACTCGCTCTTTGTCATCAAGCTCGACCTTACTCTTTGGAAGACTACCTTCTGTTGCGAAATAGTTGTCTGTGAGAAACGCAAAAAATTTTTCATCATCCAAAATACCTGTTTCCTGCTCAAAAAGCCATACCCCCTTGGCAGTTATAATGTACGTATCAAAACTGCCTGTGCTTTGAACAGCGCCTCTTTCCAGCAATGTTGATAGACCATCAGAGGAGACTTCGATTGAGTTTATTTTAGACTTACGCATTAGGCGATCCCTTGTTGTGCTTTGGGTTTTTAGAATTGTTAGAATAACTGAATCTTCAGCCAAATTATTTTTCTCAAGCCTAAGGTTATCTTTAAGACGATCATAACAGGTTCTAAGCACATGTCTTTCTTTGTCGTTTAGAGTTGACACTATTTCAGCTCCCTGATCCTAAATTGTTCGCCTTTTTGAACCAGAATGCCTACGAGCAGCCGATTCGATTGATAGAGTTCTACTATTTTATTGCATACTGGCTCAAGTGATTTGTCATCCATCATTGCTATTTCGTCGAATAGCGCGATTATCTTTCTGCCATCGTCAGCCACATTTAAGAGGCTCATTAGGTAAGCGCTCTGGCTTTGCCCTGTCCCAATGTCATTTACGTGAATAATAGTGCCCTCATCAGTGGTAATTATCCCAGAAATCAGGTCTACGTCGATTGCTTTGTATTTCTTGTCCATATGTGGAAAAGTACCTATGCGATGCGCCAAATAATGCGAAATCTCGGCGTAATGTTTCTTCTTGGATAAATCTCTTTCAACATCTTTCTTGTTAACGTTCTTTTCAATTAGCCTTCTAATATTTTCATCATAATTTGCCAGGAATCTCTGGCTAAGAACATCAGCTTTGTCCATCAAACGAGTTATTTCTGCTTTGTAGTCTTCTAATTCATGCGGCTTTTGTTTCTCTAAGTTGATTCGCTCTTTGTCGAAAATGGTAAGTACAGCTTTATTCTTTTCCAGTTTGGATCTTTTTTGACTTACTTCGCTCTCCATTTCGCCTATTCTATGAACTATTTGTTCTTCTGTCAACTTTAGGAAATACTCAAGCTCTTTGTTATAGGGGATACTACTACTAAGTTCCTTGTAGGACAGGTTTTTCAATTGCTGTTCATCAAACCCTTTGGATATACATTTTTGGAAGTAGTGTTCCATCTTTTTCTGATACTGGTCCAGGTTACCCTGCATCATTTCTAATTCATGCTTTCTATAAAATAGTGCCTCTGCTTCTTCAGTGGCTTTTTTCCTATCCACAGTTATTTCTTTTGTCTCTTCTAATCTCTGTAACAGATAGATTGCATCTTCAGCTATATCAGCCAGCAAATTATTGATATTCTGAATGTTCCTGTAAGTTGACAAGATCAAGAAATTCTTTTCGTTATCCTCTTTTAGTATACTGATTAGCTCAGCGATTGACACCTTCAGTTTAGGTATTACTAAGGGGGAATCTTCAAATTCCTTGAGTGCTTCGACCAAACGCTCAAGTACCGATGCGTTTTGGAACGAGTTTTCTTTCTGGATTTTCTCGGATTCTGAAGAAAAGATATTCTTGAGATGAATAGATTCATCATGCAGTGCATTCAGATCGTTGACGTCAGTGCTGTAAGGATTCACAGTCTTCCATATTTTGAAATCGGTTTTGCGACTACTAGGAAGGGTTCCTTTTATTAGAGGGCTAACGTCTTGATAGTTACGTAGAATCTTATTCCTAAGTTCTTCAATTTCTTTACTGCATTTGAGATATTTTTTACTGAGTTTTTTGCTGCTGTCTTCAACATCCTGACTCCTTTCCTCAGACGACTGTTTTCGAGCAAGAAGATTTTGGTATTCGTTCAAGAAGTGGTAGTAGAACCGCACGTATGAATGTTTCTCAAGCAAATCAAGCGATTCGGAGAGACTTGGAATGCTATTTTCAAGTTCAAGGTTTTCATCGTGGATAGTTTTGATTTTTTCTCTGACTTCTGTTAGCCTTTCTAGATTTCTACTGCTATCTATATCTTTCAAGATGCTTCTTGCATAACCTGCAAAGTCTTTGAACCTAATGCCAATCGATCTTTCTTCTTCTCTAAGATCCTTCAATAAGTCGTGCAGTCTTTCAATTGGATTACTTGCAATATCATAAATTAGATTGTATTTCTCCTCAAATCTTTCGCGGGTAATCGGCTTGGGAATCTTTCCGTCTATACTCTCTTGAACAGTTATTTCTTTACTATTAAGATTTGGTTTTGTAGAAATAAGTTTTCTATCATCATTCCCAGATGTGATTTCAAGATTGAACTTCAAGGCTTGGTAGTCTGAGTTTAACAAAGACCCCATCTTCTCAAGTAATGATGGGTGTATCTTTCTGCTATCAGTGCCCCAAAAGCTTAGGGCCATAATATTTAATAGAGTACTTTTTCCAATGCCATTCGGTCCTTCTATGCGCAAGAGATTAGGAATCTTGGTCGGTATGGTTTTGGGCGTGAGTGTTACCAACCCTTCTTTTCCCATGTTGCGCTCTAACAAATAATCGTACTCAATCACAGCTGTCCATCCTTCATAGCCTTAAGTAGCTTTTTTAATACTTCTTCTTCGGTTAGATTTCTTGAAAGCAGTTCAATCATCCTGCTTTCCAATTCATCTTCAGCCAGCTTCTGAAGCAGTGTGGCTATTGAATACTCTTCGTTTTCATTCTTCTTCATCAAAAACACCTGCTAATGCCAATGGGAATTTTAGTACTCTTACTTGGGGTATTCCTTGAATGTCAACAATTGCATATCCTTTACCCAAGGTTTGAATCTCCTCAACGGTTACTTGTACCCCGTAATCTCTCGCCAGAGCTCTGTCAGATTTGAAAAACATCTTTGTATTGGCTACTCCGAACAGCCCTTTAGGCATGTCTGAGGGATTTTGAGAAGAGAACATAACGGCTATCTTCTTGTTTCGTCCTGTACGGCAAATAGTATCTAACACGCCTAAAGCTTCTCTTGAACTACTAGTATCATAGAATTCATGAACCTCATCAATTACTATCAACACAGGCACGTTGAAAGCACGTTCTTGTTTTTCAGCGACAATCCTCTTCAGCAAATGTCTAAGAATTACAGATCCAAATTTGAACCCTTTTTCTCCGACAACGTTAATAACAGACATTTTTCCTCTGACAAGAATATCTTTGGCATCTATGACTTCTGCATCTTCGTTATCGAAGAAATCGAGAGCAGAGTGTAGACTTCTCAAAATATTTTCGTAAGTTGCCCATGGCAAAGTAATAGGAAGACTAAGACTATAGTCCAGACGAGCATTTAATGTGTCAAATGTATAGTTATTCTGTCGTCCTCTTTCGAAATATGCAACAAATCCTCTAAATGTAAAATCCTTCTTGTCCTTTTTCCTTTCTTCTTGCCAATATCTGAAAATATTGGGAAGATGTTGACCACCGAGTTCACTCATTCCTACAATCAATCCAGTCAGGGCATCTGGGTCGAGCTGTCGAACGTCAATAGTAATCCGCCTGCAGAGCTTCAGGTTAACTCCTTGCCCACTAGGGATTATACAATTGGCAGGATAGTAAACGGTGAAATTGTCAATACCATGGGGTTTCTGGTTTAGAAATCCCCACTCATCTAGAAGTCTGCGTTTTACTGTAGTTGAAGGTTTATCCATTTTTAGCAAATCTACATCTTTAACATTGACAGCAAGTACGGCCCCGAACCCGCTCAATTCCTCAATAAAATACTGTGCTAAGTACTTCATGGCAACAGTTTTTCCACTTCCGGTCGTTCCGCAAATCAGCACTTGGTGATAAAACATTTCATCAGGCAATGATACAACTATGCCTTTCCCTTCCTCATCCTTGAGAATCTGGTTTTTTCCTGCATAAACTGTTGCCAAAAACGCCTTTGGGCCTTTAGCTCCTAAACTAAGGACTGTATCTATTTCCTGTTGCGTTGATCTACGAGCCTTGGATTGCGGAGGAATAAAGTCGATTTTTCCATCCTCACGCTCATTAATTTCTCCGATTCTATATGCAAAGACAATATTTTGACATTTCTGATCTTGTTTCAGTGGACGCAAGTCCATATCAGCTAGAAGCGGGGCTGGAGAATATGGCTCATTCTGTTGAGTTTCATCGACCCTCAAAATATGCTTGTTATTTTCAGTCTCAACTGTTAGAAAAGACCCCTTTGGTAATATACCAGGTTGTTTGTTTTTTTCTGACCGACTTATTGACACTAGTTTAACTTTGCCTTTTTCTTCTCCCAATACAATATACATTTTCTACCACGCAAACCGTTCTTGATTCATTGTTGGAGTTATGCCTAACTCTTTCATAAGGTGGGGAAAGTTAATTAGATTTAGTGTGGCTCTGGCGTATTTCTCCGCAACTGCAATTGACCTAACTTGCGGGTTTTTCAGATCTCCCTGTGCTACTAACAGGTAGTAGGCTAGGTCCATCCAAGCCTCTACAGATTTCTTGTGCTTCTCAAATGTCTTTACGTCTATTTCAATTCTACTTGGGCTCACATTAAATGCTTTAAGATAGCAGAAAATCTTGGTGAAGGCTTTGCCAGCACGTGCACGTGTTTCGTCGCTTTGATCTGTATATTTAAAGAAATTGGTTCTTTCCCCTTCCTTTAGGTAGGAGTAAGCCCAGTGCATATCTGAATTGTACTTATCTTTCAGTGCCAGCACATTATCCGTGACCATGTTGCTCGTGCTATTTTTGACAGAAAAGATAGGAACTACATTCTTGTTCATTAGTGATTCACTTAGGTCCAGCGTATATCGTGTCATTTGTCGCCCCACTAGCGGGCCATCAATAAAGATTAGTGATTCTTCTGGCACGTTGTCTATGAGAAACTCGCTTCTATCCTGAACGTAATCTTTTTTTGAGTCAGCGTCGGGATCCTCTGAATGTCTGATGTTTGCTGAACCATGAGACAAAACCCCCGATCTAGTGTAGAAATAAAATGTTAGCAGATTCATCGGTATGTAATCATCTATCCCATGAAGGACTAGTGAATGACTAGTCAAATATCCTGTTCCCTGCAATCCTTGGAACTTATCAATAGACTCATCATAGGCACATAGTAGCATCTTATTGCAAAGACTCTGTCCTGCTTCAGCATCTAGCTTTGTTCTTCCTAGTTTTTCAATTGTTGACAAGCGTTCTCCATCCTGCGGGATATCATATGAACTGAAATTCACGTCTGTGGGCAAGGCTTCACTGGGCAAGGTAATTTTCTTGGCCCTTATTTCGGCTATCGTTGCCTCAAAGGAAGGATGAATCACTAGTCTACGGCTGCTGATGTTCGAGAGCTTAGGCTTAGTTAATTGCATTTTTCCTTTCTTTCCCCTTCATTTAACTTATAATGCGTGTATAACAGGTTTAAGTTATTCGCATGTTCGTGCTTATAGCACGCGCATTTTGGAAGGTAAGCTATGTATGCGTGCACCATGAAACGTGCAAGATTTCTTTGAAATCGTAGTTAATCCAGTTGAAAAGTCACGCTACAGTCTTCTCTGACTGCGTAATTCCGATTCTAGGTATCCACTCTTTCTTTTGGTTTCTAAGATATTTAGCGAACAGCAAAGCCTCTTCATTGATCAACGTCTCAATTTCTTGCTGTTCACCCATTCTGATTCTTGGCATTCCAATTTTACTTTGGAAGAATTGAGTCAAAGCCTTAACAAAATCATGTGTCTGAGAATCGCATAGATATTCCCTCTTACCTTTTCGCTTCGTGGAAAAATCCTCTGATTTCACAGTGAAGTCTCTTGTGTTAAGTTCTCTGCAATACTGGATAACGAAATCATCAATCAGGTAACGATAGAGTTCTTGAAAATCACAGATCAAACTGGGCTTTCCCTTTGCAATGCTATGCAAGAAACCAAGATATGGTTCAAGCTTTGCCTTGATCAAAGCATGATGAACTTTCCAAGACAGAATTTCATAGGCTAGGTTGAAAATGTTGTTAACACCATCATAAGCTTTGAAGGTTCTTCTTCTGTCTGGTCTCACTGATTCGGGAATCAAACCAAGGATCTGATTAAAGTATTTTTCTGAAAAGTGACCTTCAACAGACATCAGTCTAATTCTAAGCTTTGATGCGTCTTCGGTTTCTAGGTTCTTCACTTTTTCCACTACCGAGAAGTCATGGTGTTTCAAACCATATTTGCTGAGAACCCTATTCTGACCTTCAAGCTTGCTTAAGACAAGTTGTTTGGCAATTTGAAAACCTTTCCCATTGCTTAAAGCTTCATACTGACATATTCTAGTATTAACATGGCTATCATCATCAAGACTCTTTAGCATTGCAACAGGTCTTCCCTTCTGAGTCAAGAAAAGACAGTCTATTCCCCAGAATCTACAAGCTGCCAAAGCACCAGAAGAAATTGAGTTTCCACTTTTGATTTGTATCTCGCCGACCTCTGATTCAAACAAAGGATACTTCTGAGTCTTGCCTTCTCTATCTTTCACTACGAAACAGCCTTTCTCCATGCCAAAATAGGACCCACAATCTAACAATTCAATTTTCAACGCTTTTGCGTTACGAAATGGCAAAATCTCACTCTCCAAAGTCACGTAATGCTTCGCGCGCCCATGTTCAAGAAGCCATATTTATATCTTCTCCGCTTGCTCAAACCTAGTGATAAATGTGCGCACGTGGATTTTCACATATACCCGAATGTGCCATCTCGGACAGATGGTCTACATGAGATTGGACAGTTCTTTTCTTATTTTGTCTAACTTTTCTTTTCCGAGCATATCTTTTGTCACAATGATGCTTCCTTTCTTGTAGA
>Ga0315296_10003859_pt1 | contig 12441 bp, 12 predicted proteins | sample YL17G14_18_MG_FD_203921 | JGI IMG/M metagenome (GOLD analysis project Ga0315296, IMG submission 203921) | Sediment microbial communities from Yellowstone Lake, YNP, Wyoming, USA - YL17G14_18 | ecosystem: Environmental > Aquatic > Freshwater > Lake > Sediment | place: USA: Wyoming | collected... | reverse complement strand
CTTCGGTGCCCCAATCCATATTTTTTCCTAGGACATTAATTAGCTGGTTTCCTGCCTTTTGGTAATAATAAAAGAGAGGCAAAACCAGTATTAACAAGATAATCAGAAAAAGAATAAAAACTTTAAGTTTTATTTGTTTTAAAATAACATTGATTAAAAAATAAATTATTAAAGGATAGAGAAATACTAAAAAGACCAAATTTGAGTATATTCCAGAAATTATCGCGATAATTAGAAATATAAAATATTTTTTTTGGTTTGTAGTCTTAAATTTTTCAAAACAATAAATAGTTAGCAATACTATTAAAATTAAAAAAGACCAATGCTTAAAATTATAGGCCGTGTCTATAAGTAATAATGGGTTAAATAAGTATAGGGCGCAAATTAAATACTTGTTTAGTTTATAAATTTCGCAAAGTTTAGATAAAATAAATGCAGATAAAAGAAAAATTGTAATAGAAAATATTCTGAGAGCAATTTCTGATTTTCCAAAGATAAAAGTATAGGCCTTTACGATTAAAAACCAAAGAGGTAATTGGTCGCCATAATTCTTGAAAATAATTTCTTTGATACTTCGGCCAGAAATTCTTAGATAATCGAAATCTTGGTTGTCATATGATTTACCGTAGAAAGAAACGAAAGTTGTTGAAAGAAATATTAAAAAAATAAAAAAGATACCGTATTTTGCAGCGAATTTTTTAGTATAATTGATAACCTCTTCTAAGTATTTCATACATTTTTAGCCACCGTTTTTTTGAGGATTAGAATGACTATTGATGAAAAAATTGCAATGGCAAGGGCTATCAATATAGTAAACAAAAAATTAGAGGGTTGAGATAATTTTTCTCCAATTGCAGCTTTTGCTTTTTCAGAAAGAGATTTAGTTTCCAGAGGTTCGCCCTCCGATTTTTTTTCCTGAGATTTTTGTTGATCGATTTCAGAAGGAGGTACATTGTTTTTTTCTCCAGGGGTTAGATTGGTGCTCCAGCGCCAATCGTTTTCAGTCCTATTATATGATTGGCCGGTTGTTGCTTTTCCAAAAGTTATTGAATCTGCGGTTTCTCCGTTTGGATAAATAAGAGTTAATCCATCGCCAGTATTATTTAAAGTAATTTTTGTTTCCGGTCTTTTGAGAACTAAATATCCCAAAGAAGGAATTTTGCTGCCAAATGGAAAAACGTAAGTAGTAGTTTTACCTTCGCTATCCTTAATCTTCCAATTAGAGAGGTCAACCTCAAAACTATTTTGATTATATAATTCAACCCATTCTTCTGTATCATCGGGTCCCTCTGGAGAAGGCAAGATTTCACTAAAAACAACACCGGCAGGATAACTTAGGGGTGCTGTTTCTTTTTTCGGCCCTGACGTTTGTTCGGACTTAGGTTCTGGCTCTAGTTTTTCTTGAGAACTAACCCAGGCTAATCCTTGGTCTTTGATTTTCTGTAAAGTTATTTCTCCTATCCCTTTAACTTTAATTAAATCATCCAAAGAATTAAACGGTCTCGCCTCTATTATCCTTTGAGCCAACACAGGTCCGATACCGATTATTTTTTCCAATTCCTCTGAGGGAGCGGTATTAATATCTATTAAAGAAACCCCTTTAACAACAAGGGGCATAAGTAATAATAAAATACAAAAGAAGTAGAAAAATCTTGGCATTAATTAAATTAATCTTTGAGAATCCCTGTATCTTATTCCCAAATGCTGGTAAGCTGTTTTGGTGGCAATCCTGCCGCGAGGAGTCCTTTCGATAAAACCGAGCTGCATTAAATAGGGCTCATAGACATCTAAAATAGAATCTTGTTCTTCTGAAGTAGTAGCAGATAGCGCTTGGAGACCAACCGGGCCTCCCTCGAATTTTTTTATAATTGCTTCTAAAATTTTTCTATCTCCTGATTCAAGACCAATTTCGTCAATCTCCAAAAATTCTAACGCTTTTTTGGCAATTTTTTCTGTGATTGTTTCTTTTCCTTCAACTTGAGCAAAATCTCTCATTCGTTTTAAAAGTCGATTTGCGACCCTGGGAGTGAAACGAGAACATTGAGCAAGAAGTTCGGTAGCTTTAAATTCTATATTTATATTTAACAACTTGCTTGACCTCCCGATGATTTTTTCAATGTCTTCTTTTTTGTAAAAGTTAAGCTGGAAAGTTGCCCCAAAACGATTTCTTAAAGGAGCCGATAAAAGAGCCAAGCGAGTGGTAGCGCCAATCAAAGTAAAACGGGGCAGTTTTAATTCCATAGTTCTTGCCATTGGGCCTCTACCTAAAATAAGATTTAGTTTAAAATCTTCCATTGCCGGGTAGAGAAATTCCTCTATAAGCTTTGGCATTCGGTGGCATTCATCAATAAAAAGGACATCGCCTTCATTAAGGTTAGTTAAGATAGCGGCTAAATCTCCTACTTTTTCAATAGCAGGCCCTGAAACTACCCGAATGTTCGTCCCAAGTTCTCTGGCGATAATATAAGAGATAGTGGTTTTGCCAAGGCCGCTTCCGCCATAAAAAAGCAAATGTTCAATTGGTTCAGCTCTTTTTTTGGCCGCCTCAATAATTATTTGGAGATTCCTTTTTATTTTTTCTTGCCCAACGTAATCTTCCCAAGTTTTTGGCCTCAGGGTTAAATCAAGAGTTTTATCTTCCTCGGTTAATGCGGGGGAGGTGGGCTGAATCTTTTCTATTTTAGGATGGGGGCTTGACAAATTTTCCATAAAGTATTAAAATAAAGAGTATCGATATAAAATTGATATAAATATTGAAACTAGGTCTAGGACTGGGGGGCTTGGAATTTCTCGCAGATGGGTAACCTGGCGAAAGCGAGATTATGCCTCGGAAAAATTCTAAACTTTTGTTCTACAACTAAGTTGTCCCCCAGTCTCAGACCTAGTTTCTTGCCGAGCACTCAGTTCCCTGAGTGCTCGGTTTTCTATTCTGTGGTTGTTCTTTCTACTTCTTCGATTGTTGTAATTCCATTTAAAACCTTTATAAATCCATCTTGGCGCATTGGAACCATTCCCTTTTTTGCTGCTAGCTCTCTTAAATCGACAATTGAAGGAGAGGTTAATATAAATTTTTCAATTTCATCATCAACTAAAAAAGCTTCATAAATTCCAACCCTTCCACGATAACCAGTAAAATTACAATCTTTACAACCCTTAGCTTGAGGAATTTTTGTTTCATTTGTTAATTTTGGAACTTTTACTTCTTTTGGCAAACCCTTTAAGGCTTTTTTTATTTTTATTAAATCAGTAGGGGAAACCTTCTTAAATTCTAAACATTTTTTACAAACCTTTCTTACTAATCTTTGGGCAATTGCCATATTTATTGCTGGAGCGATATTAATAGGATTTTCTCCCAAGGCCTGAAGACGGGCTATTGTACCAGCAGCATCATTGGTATGGAGAGTGCTTAAAACCAAATGTCCGGTTAAAGAAGCCTGAAGAGCAATATTAGCGGTTTCTAAATCTCTAATCTCTCCAACTAAAACCACATCAGGGTCCTGTCTCATTAATGCTCTAAGGCCGTTAGCAAAATCATAGCCCCTTTGCGGGTCAACTTGAGTTTGAGAAATTCCTTTAAGATGATATTCAATAGGATCTTCAATTGTAATAATTTTAATCTCTGGGTTATTAATTTTCTTTAAAAAAGCATAGAGAGTAGTAGTTTTTCCTGAGCCGGTGGGTCCTGTCACAATAATCATTCCGTTCGGTTTTTTAATTTCTTTTTTGAAAATTTCTAATAAATCATCCCTTAAACCGAGAACTTCTATGTCAATTAAACTTTTAGGATTTAGAATTCTAAGAACAACTGCTTCCCCATATTCAGCTGGAAGAGATGAGCCCCTAATTTCAATTGGTGTTTCAGCCATTAAAATAGAAAAACGGCCATCTTGGGGCCGGTCGGTCACATTTATTTTTAATCCTGAAAGAAGCTTTATGCGGGAGACAAGATTTTTATATATTTTTAGGTCAAAAATTGTAACATCTTGCAAGATTCCATCGATTCTAATTCTAAATTTTGCTTTTTCTTCTTCAGGTTCAATATGAATATCGGAGGAATCAAGGATTATTGAACCAGCTAGAATAATTTCTAAAAGCTCAGTCACATTTTTTGTTAAAGATGACTCAATTTTTGTTTTAAAATCAGCAATGTTTTTAATTTTTTTCTGAATGTCCCTTATTATATATTCAGAGATTTTAACTTCCCCGGTTATTTTTTTTACTTCTTCCATGTTAAAATATATTAACATGAAAAGAGAATATATTTCAAGTAGTTCAGCTAAAACAAAAAAATTGGGAGAAAAATTAGCCAAACAAATCTTAAAAAAGAAGCTAAAGAAGAAAGCTTTTATTATTGGTTTGGAAGGTGAATTGGGTGGAGGGAAAACCACTTTTTTGCAGGGTTTTGCTAAGGGGCTAGGAATTAAAGAAAAAATCACAAGCCCCACTTTCGTCATAATGAAAAAATTTAAAATCCAACATCTAAAATCTAATATCCAATATCTAATCCACATTGACTGTTATAGAATAAAAAAACCAAAAGAGTTATTGGACTTGGGGTTCAGAGAAATTATTTCTAATCCTAAAAATATCGTTGTTATCGAATGGGCAGACCGAATTAAAAAGATTATGCCAAAAAATTCTATATGGATTGAATTTAAGTTTATTGACGAAAATACTAGGGAAATTATGATTAAAAATTTCTAACCCAGCACCAGAGCGAAGCTCGGTGCTGGACCAGTCCCGCACCGTCCCGCCGAAAGCGGGACTGGTGCGGGGTTTCTAATGATTTAATTTTTAAATAAAAGGCGAGGAACTCGCCTTTTATTATTTTTGTGGTTTTTTATTTTATGCTACAATTAAAAAATGACTGAAGACAAAAAGCGTTTAATTGTTATTGATAGCAATGCTTTGATTCATCGGGCCTATCATGCTTTGCCTCCTTTGACAACAAAAAAAGGAGAATTAGTAAATGCGATTTACGGGTTTTTATTAGTATTTTTTAAAGCAATTAAAGAATTTCAGCCCGACTTTATTGCAGCCACTTTTGACTTCCCTGCCCCGACCTTTCGGCATCAAAAATACAAACTTTATAAAGCCCACCGCGAGAAAGCGCCAGAAGAACTTTATCAGCAAATTCCAAAAGTAAAAGAAATTTTAGAAAATTTTAATGTTCAGATTTTTGAAAAAGAAGGTTATGAAGCAGATGACTTAATTGGAACTATTTCCAAATTAGCTTCAACCCCCCTCTTTTCTCCCAAAAGAGGGGGGCCAGAAATTGAGACGATTATTTTAACCGGCGATTTAGATGCCCTGCAATTAGTTGATAAAAATACAAAGGTTTATACTTTAAGAAAAGGAGTTAAAGATACTGTTTTATACGACAAAGAAAAGGTTAAAGAAAAATATCAGGGGTTAACTCCAGCCAAACTAATTGATTTTAAGGCCCTGAGAGGAGATCCTTCAGATAATATACCCGGAGTTTTCGGGGTTGGAGAGAAAACCGCGATTGCCTTAATTAAAGAATTTGGCTCTTTGGAAAATCTTTACAAAGAATTAGAAGGGGATACTGAAAAAGCTAAAAAAATAAAACAATCTTTAAGAAAGAAACTTTTAGACCATAAAGAACAGGCATTTGTTTCAAAGATGTTAGTTGAAATAAAATTAGATGCACCGGTTGATTTTAATTTAGAAAAATGCCGCTGGGGAGAGTATGATAAGGAAAAAGTAGCTCAAATTTTTAAGAACTATGAATTTCAAACTTTACTTAAGCGTCTGCCTGGGGAGAAAAATGAGAAGATAGGAGATAAAAAAATTAAAAATAATTTAAGTTTGTGGTAGACCCCGTAGAGAAAATTTGACTCGCTACGCGATTAGGATTTTCTTAAAGAAAATCATTGTCAAATTTCTTCTACGGGGTAGAATTAAATGATGTTTTGGAAGAAAAAAAACAATAATAAAGGAGAGGTTTATCAAGGCTCTCTCGTGGCCGATGCAACAATTACTGATTATCTTACTGATGGACTTTTAGTTTTTGATAGCAATAGTAAGCTTTCTTTAGTTAATCCTCAGACAGAAGAACTTTTTAAAGTTAAAAAGGAAAAAATATTAGGGCAATCAATTTTAGAATTAACTCGTTTTCCAAGTTTTGGTCATTTAGTATCTCTTTTAGGAGGGGGGATAGCAGAATTTTCCAAAAAAGAACTCAAAATTAGAGAGAATTTTATCTTAGAAGTTACAAGTGTGCCGATTTTAACTAAAGGAGAAAAAGTTGGTAATTTAGTTATTTTAAGCGACGTTACCCGAGAAAAATTAGTTGATAGGATGAAAAGCGAATTTGTCACTTTAGCTGCTCACCAGTTAAGAACCCCGACTTCAGGGATAAAATGGTCTCTTAGGGCTTTGCTGGACGGGGATTTGGGTAAATTGAATGAAAAGCAAAAAGAAATTTTAGAGAAGACCTATAATACTAATGACAAAGTAATAAATTTGGTTAACGATCTTTTAAATGTGGCCCAAATTGAGGAAGGAAAGTATCTTAATAAAATAACTCTTTCAAGTATCGAAGATGTAATTCAATCTGTCGTCAAGGCCTATGCAAAAAAAATAAAAGAGAAAAAACTTAAATTCGAATTTAAAAAACCAGAAGAGGAGTTGCCTAAGATTATGTTAGACCGAGAAAAGATGAAAATTGCAGTTGAAAACATTTTAGATAATGCTGTGAACTACACTCTTCCAGGCGGTAAAATCTCAGTTTTTATAAAAAGCGACACGAAAGAAATAGAAGTTCAAGTTAAAGATACCGGGATAGGGATTCCTCAAAACCAACAAGATAAGGTATTTACTAAGTTTTTTAGGAGCGGCAGTGCAATGAGGGTAGAAACTGAAGGGTCAGGACTCGGGCTTTACATAGCAAAAAATATTATTGAAGCGCACGGAGGAAGAATTTGGTTTAACTCTGAGGGAGGAAGAGGCTCGACTTTTTACTTCATTATTCCGATAAAAGAAGAATTTGGAGAGTTCTTAACTGAAGAGTTTTATTGATTTATTAACTTGCATTGATTTCTGGCATGGGCTAAAATAAAATAATAAAGATAACGCGATACTAATCTACAAATAGCATACCAATGAAACTAATATTATTCGTATTATTGGTATCTCATTAGTATCATTGGTATCGGGTATTATGGCAAAAAAAATTTTAATAGTCGAAGACGACAAATTTCTTCGGGAGCTTATTGCTCAAAAACTCTTGAAAGAAGAGTATGATATCGTAGAAGCGGTTGATGGAGAGAAAGGAATAAAAAGCGTTAAGGAGGAAAATCCAGATTTAGTTCTGCTCGATCTTATTTTGCCCGGAATAGATGGATTTGAGGTGTTGGCTAGGATGAAAGAAGATCCGAAGTTAGCGGAAATTCCAGTAATTATTTTATCGAACCTCGGCCAGAAAGACGATATTGAACGAGGTCTGAAAATGGGTGCTGTTGATTATTTAATCAAAGCCCATTTCACTCCAGGAGAAATAATTGAGAAGATAAAGGTTGTATTAAAATAGATATTAGATACTAGATGTTAGATTTTGGATATGGTTAGATTTTAGATATTTAATTCGATAGTTTTATCTAACAATTTCTGTTATCTATTATCTAACACCTATTATCTAACACCTAAATTTGTGCCCGAACTTCCTGAGGTAGAAACAACAGTGAGAGATTTACAAAAAAAGGTCCTTTCGAGGACCTTTATTGATGTTTGGGCAGATTCTCAAAAGATAATAAAAAAACCGAAGAGCTTCGAGGAATTTAAAAAAGAATTAAAAAGCAAGAAAATTAAAAGAGTTTGGCGACGGGGGAAAAATATTATTTTTGAACTTTCCCAAGATTACTCCCTTTTAGTTCATCAAAAACTGACCGGGCACCTTTTATTTGGATATTGGATATTGGATAATGGATATTGGAAACCAAAAATTAAGGGTCCTTTAGAAGAAAAAGTAAATAGTTATATTCATTTAATATTCTTTTTAGATAATGGGAAAATGTTAGCCCTTTCTGATTTAAGAAAATTTGCTAAAGTAGAACTTTGGAAAACTGAAGCGTTTAAAAACTCAAAAGAATTTAAGAGTTTGGGTCCGGAACCTTTGGAAAAAGATTTTACTTTTGAAAAATTTAAAGAAGCCCTTCGGCAAGCTCAGGGCAAGCCAAGAAAAGGAAAAATCAAGCAAGTCTTAATGAACCAGGAGGTTATTGCCGGGATAGGAAATATTTATTCAGACGAGATGCTGTGGTGCGCGAAGGTTCATCCTTTTAAGGAAACTCCGAAATTAAAAGAAGCGGAGCTTAAAGGAATTTACAAAAATCTGAAATCCGTTTTGGAAAAAGCGATTGAATTGGGCGGAGAAAGCATTTCTGACTTCCGAGACTTAGAGGGACGCCGAGGAGAATTCGATAAAGCAAGGAAAGTTTACCGTCGGGAGGGAGAGAAATGTTCACGTTGTGGGACAGTTATTAAAAGAGCAAAAATTGGCGGCCGAAGCGCCCATTTCTGCCCCACCTGCCAAAAATAAAACTTGCCCGAGGTCGGACCTCGGGCAAACTATTCTAACTTCTTTAGTATACTCTCCTTATGATTATTGACTTTTTCATTTAATAGGATAAGATTTAAAATCAACCAAAAAGTTCTTTTATTTGAAAATATAGAATAAGGAGTAAAAAAAATGTCAGAAACGAAGCTTTTCAATGGTAAACAATGGAGTTTTATTAAAAAACATTTTGATTTAACTCTGAGGGAATTAGAAGTAGCTAAGCTTGTATCTTGTGGATTGAGAAATTGGCGAATTGCTGATAAGTTAGAAATTAGACTTGGCACGGTGAAAACCCATATAAAAAATATCTATCGGAAAATAAAAGCGGACAGCAAAATTAATATGTTGCTGAAATTTGCAGGATACTTACAGAACCTTAAAAAAAGAGGAAACGATATAGATAGTGGAGAGAAATAGTGTCTTTGTAAAAATAAAATTTATAAATCAGACCAATTCTTAAAGGGCATATGTTTAGTTATACATGCCCTTTTTTTTATTAAAATTGAAATTATTTTTTAATTCAGATAAGATGAGATATTATGATATTTTTTCTTTATGGCAAAGATACATATAGAATGAGAGAAAAATTGAAAGAGATAGTTGAGAAATATAGAAAAATCCATAAGAGTGGATTAAATTTAAAACACTTCGACTGCCGGAAAGAAACCAGCGAAGATTTGTTCAGCAGCTTTAAAGACGAGCTGATGCAAACATCGATGTTTGGAGAAAAAAAGTTGGCTATATTAACCAATCCTTTTTCCGACGCTGGATTTAAAGAAAAATTTTTAGCTTCAGAAAAAGAATTTTTAAAATCAGATGATTTGATTCTGTTTTACCAAGAAGGAGAGGCATCTAAAAGCGATTCGTTTTTTAAGTTTCTCAAAAAAAACGCCAAATGCCAGGAATTTTCGCTATTGGGCGGCCAGGCGTTGAAGGCCTGGGTTAAAAAAGAATTTGAGAAACATAAGGCGAAAATAGGGATAGAAGTTCTGGAAGCGCTTTGCGAATATGTCGGCAATGACCTTTGGCAGATGACTAATGAAATCGCGAAATTAGCCGGTTATAAATCAGGCAAGGAAATTAAGAAAGAAGATATTGATCTTTTGGTAAGGCCAAAAATCGAAACTGATATTTTTAAAACGATCGACGCTATTGCCGATAAAAGTAAAAAAGTCGCCCTACGACTGCTCAATAAGCATTTGGAAAAAGGAGACTCGCCTTTGTATCTTTTAGCGATGATAAATTATCAATTCCGAAATCTTTTGATAGTAAAAGATTTTATTGAAAGACAAAAACCTTATAGCTTTATTTTAAAAAAGAGCGGTCTTCATCCTTTCGTAGTTAAAAAAAGCTACTATCAATCCCAAAAATTTACTTTTCAGGAATTAAAAAAAATCTACCAAAAGATATTTCAGGTAGACCTTGATATTAAAACTGGGAAAATGGAGCCGGAAACAGCACTTGATATGTTAATTACAGAAATATAAAATCTCAAATTACAAATTCCAAATTACAAACAAATTCAAAATTCTAAATTCCAAATTCTAAGCACTTTTTGGTTATTAGAATTTTGGTCATTGATTATTGTTTGTTATTTGGTGCTTGTGATTTGGAATTTATCAATTTGGTTATCCTCGATTTTTTCCTGGAAGCAGTGTTCTTTTTTATCACTCCAACTTTGGCTGATTTATCTAATATCTTATATACTTGAGGCAAAAGTTTTTTTGCCTCTTCAAGTTTCTTTTCTGAAACTAAAATTCTTGCCTCTTTAATGAGGTCTTTTATTTTCTTTTTATAAACAAGATTTTTAGCTCTCCGTCTTATATTCTGGCGAAGAGCTTTTTTAGCAGATTTTGTGATTGGCATATAATTTAAAATAACAAATAATTAAACTTTTGTAAATATAGCGTTGTGTTTTTATGATAAATGAGTTAATATCATACAGTTAGCACTTTAACATAAAAATTAAAACTGAAAGGAACAGAAAATGATAGAAACGATAAATAAAAATGATTGGCCATTAGTTAGATTCATTGTCGCAGCTCACCCAGAAATAAATATTTTTACTCGTCAAGCTAAAAAAACCACTGCCTTGGGTCCTGTCATGGTTGCCACAGTAGCAAATAAACTCTGGGGATGGCGAGTGGAAGTGATAGATGAGAACAATTTCAAGGGGCCTCGCGATAAACAGGGTCTGCCAGACCACTTTGTTTTACAGAAAGAAAATCCTGCGCAAGTTGTTGGTTTTTATTGCGGTTTGACCAGCACAATGGAACGAGTTTGGGAATTAGCTGAATTTTATCACCGAGAGAAGGTTTTCACGATTGCCGGCGGGTGGCACGCTCATTACTGTCCTGAAGAAACTTTAAAGCATAATATTGATGTAGTTGTTCATGGTGATGGAGAACCAGTTATCCAGCAGATTCTCAATGTTTTAAGAGAAGGAAGTTCTTTGGAAAACATTCCTGGAATTTCTTTTTTGAAAGAAGGACAGGTCAAGAACAATCTTCCGGAGATGCTTGAAGTTTCGGATTTAAACGATTTACCTTTTCCAGATTTTGGCCTTTTGGAATATGCCAAAATGAAGATGTATCCGATCGGCCGTGTTAGAGGATGCGGAATGAATTGTGAATTTTGCAGCGTAAAGGGAAAACCTCGGTGGGCTTCTGCTCAACATCTTTTTAACACAGTTAAATGGTTAGTGGAGACAAGAAGAGCTTACCATTTCTTTATCGTTGATGACCGTTTAGAAGAAGACCTTGATGGTACAATTGAATTTTTCAGATTGATTTCTGAAAAATATGGGAGCTGGCTTTACTTTACGGTTCAGACAAGATTAGAAATTGCGAAAAATACCGAACTATTGGAAATTATGAAAAAAGCAGGAGTCAGAACTGTTTGTATCGGCGTCGAATCGCCAATTGATGGAGACCTCCGAGCTATGCATAAGGGATATTTGTCTTCTCATATGCTTGAGTGGGTTAAGATTTTGCGGCGATATTTCCGGACACACTTAATGTTTATAGTTGGTTATCCATCGATGGAGAGACAAAAAGCAATTAGTCCTAAAGAAATAATTAGATGTTTTACAAGATTTATCCGTAAGGCCTATCCTGATACTGTCCAGATATTACTCCCAGTTCCTATAGTAGGATCGGATCTGCGCCGAAGATTAGAAAAAGAAGGAAGAATTTTTGCATTGGATCTGGTGTCTTGGAGTAAATATGATGGAAGTTATCCTTGTTTTAAGCCAGACAACATGAGCGTGGGAGAATTTCAGGAAGTTGGGGTAAAGCTCATGAGTAGATTTTATAATCCTTGGAGCTTTGTCAGAATTCCTCTGAGAATCGTTGCTTTTCTTTTTGATCTTTGTATCAGGGGATGGGGAGATTGGTGTCGTGGGTGGAAAAGAGATATAACACAGTGTGGAGGCCATTTTCTTATTCGTCGATGGAGAAAAAGACAAGAAAAAGATAAGTTTATAAAAAGATTAGAGAAATATTAAAAAGTGCCGAGAGCTGTTCTCGGCACCTTTTTTATTGATTTTTAGTATAAAATTCAATATACTAAAACTAATATGATATCTTATTTGCAAGGAGAAATTATAATAAAAAAAGAAAAGTTTATTATTTTGAATGTTAATGGAGTTGGTTATAAGGTTTTTTTATCTAAAAAGACACTATCTAAATTACCAGAAATTGGGAAAGACCTCAAGGTTTTTTGTTACCTTAATGTAAGGGAAAACAGTTTAGACCTTTATGGTTTTTTAGATTCAAAAGAACTTGAATTTTTTGAAATTTTGGAGAATATTCACGGGATAGGGCCGAAAGTAGCTCTGGAAATTTCTTCTTTAGGTCCTTTGG